>Ga0209211_10010510_pt1 | contig 12041 bp, 8 predicted proteins | sample RifGroA2_FD_183992 | JGI IMG/M metagenome (GOLD analysis project Ga0209211, IMG submission 183992) | Groundwater microbial communities from Rifle, Colorado, USA - Groundwater A2 (SPAdes) (version 2) | ecosystem: Environmental > Aquatic > Deep subsurface > Groundwater | place: Rifle, Colorado... | reverse complement strand
AAGAACATGGAACTCGCCAAAAGTTTTGAACCGAAAGACATCGAATCACGCTGGTATCCGAAGTGGGAAGAATCCGGCTACTTCAAGGCCGGACTGGACCCGAACAAACAGGAGAATTTCTGCATCCTGCTGCCTCCACCCAACGTGACCGGCACGCTGCACATGGGGCATGGCTTCAACCAGACGCTGATGGACGCGCTGACGCGCTATCACCGCATGCGCGGCGACAATACATTGTGGCAGCCCGGCACCGACCATGCGGGCATCGCCACGCAGATCGTCGTCGAACGTCAATTGGATGCACAGAACATCTCGCGCCACGACCTCGGCCGCGAGAAATTCATCGAGAAAGTCTGGGAGTGGAAGGAGTATTCCGGCAACACCATCACCCAACAGATGCGCCGCCTCGGCACCTCGCCGGACTGGTCGCGCGAACGCTTCACGATGGACCCCGCGCTGAACAAGACCGTCACCGAGACCTTCGTGCGCCTGTTCAACGAAGGCCTCATCTATCGCGGCAAGCGTCTGGTGAACTGGGACCCGAAACTGCACACCGCCGTGTCCGACCTCGAAGTCGTGCAAGAGGAAGAAGACGGCTTCATGTATCACATCCGTTATCCGCTGGCTGACGGCAGTGGCCACCTCACGGTCGCCACCACTCGCCCCGAGACCATGATGGGCGACGTCGCCGTGATGGTGCATCCAGAAGACGAGCGCTACAAACACCTCATCGGCAAACAAGTCGCGCTGCCGCTGTGCGACCGCACCATCCCCATCATCGCTGATGAATATGTCGATAAAGAATTCGGCACGGGCGTGGTCAAGGTCACACCTGCACATGACTTCAACGACTACGCCGTCGGTCAACGTCACAAGCTGGAGATGATCTCCATCCTCACGCTGGATGCGAAGATCAACGAGAACGCACCGAAGCAATACCAAGGCTTAGATAGATTCGCCGCACGCAAACAGATCGTTGCCGATCTGGAGACTGCGGGCGTATTCGACAAAGCCGACAAGCACAAACTCAAAGTGCCGCGCGGCGACCGCACCGGTGTGGTCATCGAACCGATGCTCACCGACCAATGGTTCGTTGCCATGAGCAAGCCAAGTAACAACGGCAAGAGCATCACCGAACAGGCGCTGGAATGTGTGAGCTCCGGCGAGATCAAGTTCCACCCGGAGAACTGGGTGAACACCTACAACCAGTGGCTGAACAACATCCAGGACTGGTGCATCTCACGCCAACTGTGGTGGGGCCACCAGATTCCCGCGTGGTACGGCGTGAACGGCGAAATATTCGTCGCACACGACGAGACCGGGGCGCGCAAACTCGCCGATGCGGCCGGTTATGCGGGTCAACTCGACCGCGACCAGGATGTGCTCGATACCTGGTTCTCCTCCGCACTATGGCCGTTCTCCACGCTCGACTGGGAAGAAGGTAAACCGTTCGACGCGCAGAACGCCTTCGTCAGGCAATACCTGCCCTCCTCCGTGTTGGTCACCGGCTTCGACATCATCTTTTTCTGGGTGGCGCGCATGGTGATGATGACCAAACACATCACCGGCAAGATCCCGTTCGAGGACGTGTATGTGCACGGCCTGATCCGCGACGCGGAAGGACAGAAGATGTCCAAGTCCAAAGGCAACGTGCTCGATCCGATCGACCTGATCGACGGCATCGCCCTCGAAGAACTGCTGCAGAAACGCACCACCGGCCTGATGAACCCGAAGGATGCCGAGAAGATCGAGAAACGCACGCGCAAGGAATATCCGAACGGCATTCCCGCGTTCGGCACGGATGCGTTGCGTTTCACTTTTGCCTCGCTCGCTTCACCCGGGCGCGACATCAAGTTCGACATGCAGCGCTGCGAGGGCTACCGCAATTTCTGCAACAAGCTGTGGAACGCCACGCGCTTCGTCATGATGAATTGCGAGGGCAAGGACTGCGGGCTGGCAGAGCATAGCAAGGAAAATGGCCTGCAAGGCCATTTCAGTGAAGACTTACCTGCGCAGCAGGTTAGTCGGAACTACAACTGCCACAGCGGCTATCTCGATTTCTCACCGGCTGATCGCTGGATCGTCAGCCGCTTGCAGCGCGTCGAGGACGACGTGGCGAAGCATTATGCCGACTACCGCTTCGACCTGCTGGCCAGGGCAATCTACGAATTCGTCTGGGACGAATACTGCGACTGGTATGTGGAACTCGCGAAGGTGCAGATGCAGAACGGCAGCGACGCGCAGCAGCGCGCCACGCGGCGCACGCTGGTGCGCGTGCTGGAAACCATGCTGCGCCTGGCCCATCCGTTGATCCCGTTCATCACCGAAGAGCTCTGGCAAAAGGTCGCACCGGTCGCTGGCCGCAGCGGCGAGAGCGTCATGTTGCAAGCCTATCCGCGCGCCGACCTGACGCGTTGCGACGAAAAATCCGAAGCGTGGGTGGCGACGCTGAAGTCGATGGTCAATGCCTGCCGCAGCCTGCGCGGCGAGATGAACCTTTCACCGGCGCAGAAGGTGCCGCTGGCCGCCGCCGGCGACAAGGCTGTAATTGAAGCCTACGCGCCCTATCTCGCTGCGCTGGCAAGGCTTTCCGAGGTATCCGCCACGGAAGACGCCTTGCCCGACTCCGATGCGCCGGTGCAGATCGTCGGCGATTTCCGCCTGATGCTAAAGATTGAAATCGACGTTGCGGCAGAATGCGAACGGCTGGACAAGGAGATTGCGCGCCTGCAAGGCGAAATCGCCAAGGCGCAAGGCAAGCTGTCGAACGCCAGCTTCGTGGATCGTGCGCCCGCCGCCGTGGTGGAGCAGGAACGCAAGCGCATGGAAGAGTTCGGCACGACGCTGGCGCAACTGCAAGCACAACGCGGCAAGCGGGGTTAACGACGGCGAATCAAAAAAATAAATTCACCGTCCTGCTCAACCGAGAATAGCAATGCGTTGCCGGTCTGGCGGCAAAACTCCTCAAAGTCCTTGGGTGCCCCCCTGTCGGTCGCGACTATCCTGAGCACTTGCCCGCTGCTCATTTGCGACAGGGATTTCTTGGTGCGCAAAATGGGCAACGGACAGGCTAATTGGCGGGCATCCAGCTCAGCGTCAAAGTTCATCATGTGCTCACCGGCAAACCGGCCTGTGTCCATGCGGCGAGGCCGCCCTGCAGGTTGTACACATCGGAAAAACCATTCGCCACGGCAAATGCTGCAGCCTGCGCCGAGCGGCCGCCCATCCGGCAATAGAACGCCGTCGGCGCACTGCTATCCAGCTCGTGCAGACGCACGGGAACAAGATGCAGTGGCAATGGATCGCCTTGCGGAATCCTGCCATGCAGCAGAATCTCGGTATCCGTCCGGACATCCAGTAATCGCAACCCGCCCTGTTGCAGCATTGCCTCCAACTCCGCGGCGGTGACATTTCTGAAATTGCTGTTATTCATAAAACCTGAAATCTCCTTATTCCTCGTTTGGTTGATTCTGGTCTGCCAGCAAGCAGGAGATGCGGGTATTCGCCGTCGACAGCCGCTCTACCAGCATACGCAGAAACGCATCGCTGAACTGGAAACGGCATCCCGTTGTAGCATGCGCCAGCACATCCGGGTTTATTCCGATCAGCATCACATTATTCCTGGCAATCACGTCGGTACTGCGCTTGAATTCGCGCTCGGAGAGATGCGCCATTTCACCGAAACAATCGCCGCGATACAGCAGGCTCAACAGCCTGCCATGCTTGACCACGCGCACCGTGCCCTGCGCCAGAATGTAGAAAACGCGCCCGCTTTCGCCATCACGCAAAATATATTCCGATTCCGGCACCTTGCGCCATTCACTGATGCGCAACACTTCCCAAAGTTCCACGTCGCTGAAATTTTTGAAGAACGCGAGACTGCGCAAGGTATCGAATTTTTCAGTATCAAAAATTTCCCCCCTGGGTGGCGCAACATAACTGAAAAATCCAACCAGATCCCGCGCGAACTCATCCCAGGTCTGATAGCGTTTTGTTGTGTCCTTTTCCATCGCGCGCCGCACAATCGCATCCAGTTCAGGTGGCGTTTCAGGACGAAACATACTGGGTGGGGGCGGTTCGATATTGAGAATGTGATAGATCATGCTGAAGTTGTTGCTCGCATCGAACGGCAGTTTGCCGGTGAGCAGCTTGTACATCACCACACCCAGTGAGTAAATATCGGTCTGATGCGTCAGCGGCAACTCTTCTACCTGCTCGGGGGACATATAAGCCGGCGAACCCACTCCGCTGACCTGGGTGGTTTGCTGATTCTGAATTACCGCCGACCCGAAATCCGAAATCTTGATGTTGATCTTCCCCTGCAACAGGATGTTGGCAGGCTTGATATCGCGGTGAATCACCCCCTGACACTGCGCATATTCGAGCGCTTTGCAGCACTTGTAGGTGATTTCCGCAATCGTACTGATTGGCAACAATCTATCCACCTCGGCATACTGCTCAAGCGTGCCACCCTCAACGTATTCCATCACCATATAATTCATGTCGCCGTCCATCACGGCATCCAGGATTTTTACAATGTGAGGATGAGACAACTTGCCGGCCAGCGACGCTTCCGTCATCAACAGTTTGCGATAAATCTTGGCGGTGTTGCCATCGCGCAGACTTTGCAAGTCGAATAACTTGATGGCAACCTGCTGCTTGCTGAACGCATCGTTAGCCAGATACACGGTACTGGTCGCCCCGGTACCGAGTTCGCGCACAATTTCATATTTGCCGATTTTATCCATCAGGATTATTTTGTTTGAGACGGCGCAATTCTGCGCACTTTGCGCGGCAAAGTCCAGATTGAAACACTTTGCAACAAAGTCAGGCATTCCGGAATGTGTGAACCATAAGCAAAAGCAACTATCATAGTGGCCATGAAGAAATTACCCCTGCTATTGTTATTGTGCTTTTCTCCCTGCGCCATAAGCGATGGACTGCCTGACCTGGGCGATGCATCGCAAACCGTACTTACCCCGCTGCAGGAACGCCAGATCGGCCAGCAAAGCATGCTGCAGATTCGCGCCGGCAAACAATATCTGGATGATGCCGAGATCAATGATTATCTCAATCAGCTCGGTTACAGGCTGGTTGAAAACAGCACAGAACCCGGCTTGGGCTTCGAATTTTTTACACTCGATGATTACAACATCAATGCCTTTGCCATGCCGGGAGGATTCATTGGCGTGAACAGCGGGTTGCTATTGACGGCGCAGAGCGAATCGGAGCTGGCCGCCGTGCTCAGCCATGAGATTGCCCACGTCACACAACACCATCTGGCGCGCATGATCGCCGGACAACAAGGCGACAGCCTGGCCTCGATGGCCGCCATTGCCATCGCCATACTTGCCGCACGCAACAACCCGCAGGCTTCGCAAGCGGCAATAACCGGCATGCAAGCGCGCGCCATGCAGAAGCAGCTCGATTTCACCCGCACCCACGAGCAGGAAGCTGACCGCATCGGGCTGGATATTCTGCAGAAATCGAATTTCAATACCCATGCCATGCCGGAATTTCTGGACCGGTTACAAAGAGCCACCCGCTTGCTGGAGGGGAACATGCCGGGCTACCTGCGCACTCACCCGATCACCAGCGAACGCATCGCCGATATCGAAAACCGCGTGCAGAAACAATCCTATCGCCTGATCCCCGACAGCCTGAATTTCCAGTTGGTGCGCACCAAGCTCATCGGCGCACAAAAAACCGCTGCCGATGCCATTGCTTATTTCAGCGACGCGCTGGGCACGCAAAAACACGGCAACCCGATTGCGCAACGCTACGGGCTGGTGAGCGCCTTACTGCGCAGCAGCGACACCGGGCGCGCCATGCAGGAACTGGCAACATTGCGCGAGCATGCCCGTAACGACCCGGCAGCCCAGAATAACCCGATGATAGAAACCCTCACCGGACAAGTTAAACGTGCCGCCATGAACGACACTGATGTGCTGGCGTTTTATCGCACCGCCGTACAAAACCATCCGCAGCATCGCACCCTGATTTACGATTATGCCGATGCTCTGTTAAACAGCAACCAGGCTGAATCCGCCGTCAAACTGCTCACCGAACAACTCGTCCGCCACCCCAGCGACACCACGCTATATAACCTGCAGGCGCGCAGCTATGCAATGCAGGGCAAGCGCTTCGAACAGCACCAGGCACTGGCGTACAGCTACGCCTGGCAGGGCAACCCGTATGCCGCGATTGAACAGCTCGAATTGGCAAAACAGTCAGGCGGAAGTTTCTACCAGCTATCCACAATTGAAAGCGACTTGCGGGAGTTGCGCGAAATGGTAGATGCGCGCGGCAGAAGGTAGCTTATGCGCAACAGGTTCACTCTTAATATGAGTGCCGGGCGAGTAGAGGGCTTTCCACCTCCCAATAAGTGCGCCTTGCCGGGCGCACCAAAAAAATGGGCGATCTAGAAATCGCCCAAATAGGAGGAGAGTATGAGAAGTAGGATTGTTGCCAACCACTAACACTCGGCTCGAACTATATCTACTCTTTTCAACAATTCATATATGCCAAAATGCCTATATATTTTGGCCTAACCTTTTCGGGTAATACTCTGGACTAACCCTTCCGGGTAGGTTGTGGTCGATCATTTCCCGGTTAAACAATGTTCTCCAGCAATTGTTTGAGTTCCCCGTTCTGGTGCATTTCGGTCATGATGTCCGATCCGCCGATAAATTCGCCCCTGACATAGAGCTGCGGAATGGTCGGCCAATTGGCGTACTCCTTGATTCCTTGGCGGATTTCAGCATCTTGCAGCACGTCCACGGTAAATAATTCGCTCACGCCCAGCGCATTCAGAATACGTATCGCATTGGCAGAAAACCCGCATTGCGGCAATTTCGGGCTGCCTTTCATGTATAACACTACCGGGTGTGTAGTGACCTGCTCGTGGATGCGCTGTTGTACATCTGTGCTCATGGCGTTATTACCTTAATTAAATAGTCAGGTATTCTATCGGCGCAAGCAACGCCACGTCAAGCATGCACACGAACGCCGGAAATTATGCCTGTGCGGGTGTGCTATGCTCATTGCGATTGTTCAGGTGACAGTGTAATGAGGCTCATCCCTTGCTTTTTGTTGTCGATCGCTGTGCCCGCCTTTGGCGCATCGTTTACGAGCGATGCGGATTTTCTGGCGGCGCACGGCGCATTCCGGGCTGGTGACTCGGCCAGGCTGGAGCGGTTTGCACAACGACTGAAAAAGACACCGCTTGAGGTATACGTCAGCTATTATCAATTGCGCCTCGACCTGGAAAATGCAGATGCAGGCGCAGTAAAAAAATTCCTTTCCCGGCCGGAAGACACGCCGATGATCGACCGCTTGCGCGGCGAATGGCTTAAATTGCTCGGCAAAAAACAGCAATGGGATTTGTTCGATGCGGAATATCCGCGCCTGCTCAATGAGGATACCGAACTGTCCTGCTACGCCCTGCAATCGCGCCTGCGCAATCAGGAGCAAGCCGCACTGGGCGAAGCGCGCACCTTATGGTTCAACGGCAAGAGCCGGCCGGACAGTTGCGGTCCGCTATTTGAAGCGGCGCTGTCTGCCGGCATTATCAGCGAGCAGGATATTTGGCAACGGTTGCGCCTGACACTGGAGGCCGGCAATGTATCGCTTGCCAGGCAGCTTGCCGAGCATTTGGACGGCGCAATATCGCCTGCGGCGCTGCAAAGCGCGGCAGCTGATGCGGATCGTTATCTGGAAAATCTGGCGCTGAATGATGCAGGGAAAGGCCGGCGCATGATCGCGCTGTTCGCCCTGCATCGCCTGGGCAAACAATCTCCCGATTTGGCCATTGCGCGCTGGGAAAAAATCGCAACGCATTTTACCGAGGCGGAGCAACATTATTTTTACGGCTGGCTGGCTTACGAAGCGGCGCGCAAGCTGGATAATCGTACACTGCCGTGGTTCAAGGCGGCAGCCAATACGCCGCTGAACGAACAGCAATCGGCATGGCGCGTGCGCGCGGCATTGCGCGCGCAGGATTGGCCGCAAGTGCTGGGTGGCATCAATGCGATGAGCGAACAACAGCAACGCGAGACGGCATGGCGATACTGGAAAGCACGCGCCCTCCAGGCAGGTGGCAAACCAGCCGAAGCCAGAACACTGTTTGCAGCGTTAAGCGGCGAATATAATTTTTATGGGCAACTGGCAAGCGATGAGCTGGCAGATTTGCCGGTATTAAGCAAAACAACCGCGCCCAAACACGGCAAACAGGATGTCGCGACAATGCTGGCATTGCCCGGCATTCAGCGCACACTGGCGTTGTATCGCATGGATATGCGCAGCGAGGCATCAAATGAATGGAGCTGGACATTGCGCAATTTCAACGACCACGAACTGCTCGACGCGGCAGAAATCGCACGGCGCAACAAAATGTATGACCGCGCCATCAACGCGGCAGACCGGACCGTAAGCGTGCATGATTTCGGCCTGCGTTATCTCGCACCCTATCGCAAGGCATTGCAAGCGTATATTCGCGAGCATGGACTGGAAGAAGCATGGGTATATGGCCTGATACGCCAGGAAAGCCGTTTCGTAACTGCCGCCAAATCCGACGTCGGAGCAGCCGGACTGATGCAGATCATGCCGGCAACGGCGCGCTGGACAGCAAGAAAACTGGGGTTGAAGGGCTACCGCCAATCGTTGATCCATCAGCTCGATACCAACCTTCGCCTCGGCACCTATTACATGAAAACCGTCTTGTCGCGGTTTGACGATAACCCGGTGCTGGCCTCGGCAGCATACAATGCCGGCCCGGGGCGGGCGCATCGCTGGCGTGGTGACCTTCCACTGGAAGGCGCAATTTATGCCGAGACCATCCCGTTCGACGAAACGCGCGATTATGTGAAAAAAGTGATGAGTAACACCATGTATTACGCCAGACAATTCGATGCGCCATCGCCCCCGCTCAAACAGCGCATGGGCATCGTCTCAGCCAGGGCAGCGGATAACCAGCCAGCCATGCCAGATGAAGGATGAAATAAAAATTTATTGCGTAGGCGGCGCAGTGCGCGACCAACTGCTTGGCCTGCCGGTGCAGGATCACGACTGGGTGGTGGTGGGCAGTACGCCGGAAGAAATGGTGGCGCGAGGTTTCCAGCCGGTCGGCAAGGATTTCCCGGTGTTCCTGCATCCACAGACCCATGAGGAATACGCGCTGGCGCGCACCGAGCGCAAGACCGCGCGCGGCTACAAGGGATTTTCCGTGTATGCCGCACCGGATGTCACGCTGGAGCAGGACCTGCTGCGCCGCGATTTCACCATCAACGCCATCGCGCAGGATGTTGACGGCAATCTGATCGACCCGCATAACGGCATTGCCGATCTGCACGCCGGTATCCTGCGCCATGTCAGTGCGGCGTTTGGCGAAGATCCGGTGCGCATTCTGCGCGCGGCGCGCTTCGTGGCACGCTTTGGTTTTGCCATCGCGCCGGAGACGCTGGCGCTGATGCGCGAGATGGCGAACAACGGCGAAGTGGACGCGCTGGTAGCGGAGCGTGTGTGGCAGGAACTGGCGCGCGGCCTGCTGGAAAAAAGGCCGTCGCGCTTTTTCGAGACACTGCGCAGTTGCGGCGCACTGGCGAAAATCCTGCCAGAAGTGGATGCGCTGTTCGGCGTGCCACAGCCGGAAAAATACCACCCCGAAATCGATTGCGGCATCCACACCCTGCTGGTGGTGGACGATGCCGCGCGGCACGATTACCCGCTGGAGGTACGCTTCGCCGCACTGACACACGACCTGGGCAAGGCGGCCACGCCAAAGGACATTCTGCCGCGCCACATCGGCCACGAGCTGCGCGGCATGGAAATAATAAAAAAACTTGCGCAGCGACTGCGCGTGCCTGGCGAATGCCGCGACCTGGCGCTGCTGGCGGCACGTTTTCATGGTGAGATTCATCGTGCGCATGAATTGCGCGCCGAGACAATTATCAGGTTATTCCAGTCGGCGGACACGTGGCGCAGGCCGGCGCGTTTCACGCAATTGCTGCAAGTCTGCGCTGCGGACATGCGCGGTCGCACCGGGCACGAACAGGACGACTATCCGCAGGCGGCATATTTATCGGAATTACTGGCTACCGCACGCGCGGTGGATGCCGGTGAAATCGCCAGAGGGTGCAGTGACAGCAACGCAATTCCCGCCGAAATACAAAAGGCGCGCATCAGTGCGATAGCGTCCAGAAAACAGTCTTTACGTTGAGTTGCCGCAGGCAGCCCCGGCAATCACAAGGCGAGCGGTTCTGTGATAAGCTCCGCGCCATTGTGATTCCACTCGTTTATTGAGCGATTCATTTCATGTCTTCCGCTGCTGTATCCCTTCTCGCAAGCACATTACTGCGCCGCGAAATCCTCGATTTGCATGCTTACCATGTACCGGACAGCGCAGGCTATATCAAGCTGGACGCGATGGAGAATCCCTATTCCGTGCCGCCCGCGCTGCGCGGCGAGATCGCCGAGGCGGTCGCGGCAGCCGCTATCAATCGCTATCCAGACCCAGCCGCCGCCTCGCTTAAGGAAAAAATCCGTGGCGTGCTTGGTTTGCCGGACGGAATGGAAGTGCTGCTCGGCAACGGTTCAGACGAACTGATCCAGTTGCTGGCGCTGGCGCTTAACAAACCCGGCGTAACCCTGCTGGGCGTGGAGCCATCGTTCGTGATGTACCGGATGATCGCGACTTTCACCGGAATGCGCTATGTGAGCGTGCCGCTGACAGCGGATTTTTCGCTGGATTTGCCGGCAGCCCTCGCCGCAATCCGGCGCGAGCAGCCCGCGCTGATCTTCCTGGCTTATCCGAACAACCCTACTGGCAACTTGTTTCCGGTGGACGAAGTGGTACAGATCATCGAGGCGGCGCAGGGCTTGGTAGTGGTGGACGAGGCCTATTATGCCTTTGCCGGCGACAGCTTCATCCCGCGTCTGGCGCGCTACCCGAACCTGCTGGTGATGCGCACTTTTTCCAAGCTCGGCATGGCGGGATTGCGCCTGGGTTTTCTGGCGGGTAGCGCGGCGTGGCTGGAGCAGTTGGAAAAACTGCGCTTACCGTATAATGTCGGCGTTTTGCCGCAGGTGGTCGCCGAAAAGTTATTGGAACATCACGAGCTGCTGTTGCAGCAGGCGGAACAGATCAAACGGGATCGTGCCATGCTGTATCGGCAACTCGGCGAAATCGCCGCAGTGCGGGTTTACCCCAGCGAGGCAAACTTTCTGCTGTTCCGCGTGGCAAATGCCACAGAAGTGTTTAACGGACTGAAACAGCGCGGTGTGCTGATCAAGAACCTGCACGGCGGGCATCCGATGTTGCATGACTGCTTGCGCGTCACGGTCGGCACACCGGATGAATGTGCAAGGTTTATGGATGCATTGAGGGAAAGTATCTCGTAGGTCGGGCTGAAGCCCGACACTGTTCAGTCGGGCTGAAGCCCGACCTACCACAAATGGAATGAAAATCATGCGTAGCGCGAATGTCTCACGCAACACACTGGAAACCCGGATCAGCATCGAGTTGAATCTGGACGGCAGCGGCAAGGCCAAGTTCGATACCGGGCTGCCGTTTCTCGATCACATGCTCGACCAGGTCGCCCGGCATGGTTTGCTGGACATCGATATTCTCGCCAAGGGAGATTTGCACATCGACGCGCATCACACCGTGGAAGATATCGGCATCACGTTCGGCCAGGCGTTCAATCAGGCGGTCGGCGACAAAAAAGGCCTGCGCCGTTACGGCCATGCCTATGTGCCGCTGGATGAATCCTTGTCGCGCGCGGTGCTGGATATTTCGGGACGTCCCGGCCTGGTGTTCAATTGCGAATTTGTGCGCGACAGCATCGGCGAGTTCGACGTGGACCTGATCAACGAATTTTTCCAGGGTTTCGTCAATCACGCCCTGGTCACGCTGCATATCGACAACCTGGCGGGCAACAACGCCCACCATCAGGCCGAGACCATTTTCAAGGCCTTCGGCCGCGCGCTGCGCATGGCGCTGGAGCCGGATCCGCGCATGGCCGGCGTGATGCCTTCCACCAAGG
>Ga0209211_10010508_pt1 | contig 12042 bp, 7 predicted proteins | sample RifGroA2_FD_183992 | JGI IMG/M metagenome (GOLD analysis project Ga0209211, IMG submission 183992) | Groundwater microbial communities from Rifle, Colorado, USA - Groundwater A2 (SPAdes) (version 2) | ecosystem: Environmental > Aquatic > Deep subsurface > Groundwater | place: Rifle, Colorado... | reverse complement strand
TTATCAGCACTGCGGCTTCGCCTTTGACAGGAGCCAACGAAACAAGAATTGGACTGCACATGCCGTGGCTGATTTATTTTAACGGCACTATAGACGAGGCTGCAATACACAACAGGACTTTGTCTGATGCCGAGATATTAAACCATTATAGGCTAAAAGCGGGAACTTATTTCTGGAAAGTAAATTCTACTGACGGTTCATTGGTTTCTGAATCAGGAATGGGGCAGTTCAGAGTCGACTCAACAGCGCCTGTGATAAACGGAACAATAAATATCACCTCTCCCAGAATATATGATGCAATAAATGCGACCTTCAATGCAACAGACAATTCAGGACTTTCAACAGGGCAAATAGTCATTAATGATACTGGAAGCAAAAGGCACTTTAACTTTACTTTGTCTGGCATAGCAACGCAGTTTTCGCAGAACTTTACTGTAAGCTGCGCAAGGGGATGCGTAATAAATATCACAGGCATTGCAAGTGATGGAATAAACATAAAGCAGAATGAAACCATAATCACTGTTGCGAATACGCCACCAACAACTCCTTCAATAGTCTATCCTCAGAATGATATTAAGACTAATAGGCAGCCGCTTGATTTGAATGTCACATTTACGGCAGATGCCGACAGCGACATAATAAACATAAGCTATTACATTAATGGCTTATTAAATCAAACTTCTTTAACAAATGCCACTATTAATGCTTCTGATGGAGTTTATATCCTGAATGCAAGCCTGTCAGACGGAAGCGATTCAACATCAAATGTATCTGTTAACTTTACAATTGACTTAACAAAGCCTTCCTCAAATGCATCTATAAACAATTCAGCCCCGGGGAAAAATTCTGCTGTAAACATAACTGCGAATGCGAGCGACACCCTTGGACTGAGCTTCTGCCAATTTATCATTAACCAGAGCGGGGCAAAGGAATTCTTCAACAAAAGCCTTAATGGGAATAATGACCAATGCTCGCAGAATTTCACGATATCAACAGGGGGGAGCGTGATAAATTTCTCTGTTATTGTAAATGACACTGTTGGAAACATCAACCAGACAGATATTGTTATAGCCACTGTTGCAAATGCAGCCCCTATAATCAAAGTATTTAACTTATCGGGCTTTTCCGCCGACCCTATCGAAGCCGGAAGCACATTTATTTTGATTTCTTTTAATGTGACTGACTCAGACGGCGTAAATGAAATTAATGCATCAAAGACAGTCTCCAATTTCACTTTAGGCGGCAGAGACAGCGGCATTTTCAGGTTCAACAATTCCTGCGCAAACCATACTGAAGGGATAAGCGTGATAATAAACTGCACCGTTGCAATGAAATATTATGACAATGCAAGCTCTTTGTGGAGGATAAATATAAGTGTTGAAGATATGAATAGGGGCATAGGGAGAAATGACTCCCTCAATTTCACATACAACAGCCTGACAGCAGCCTTGATAATAAACTCCCTGCTGGATTTCTCTAATGTAACATTAAACCAGAATAATGCGCCATCAAAATCTCCCATAATCCTGAATAATACAGGCAATACAATATTTTCCCTGATAAATCTGACAGCAGCGCAATTAACAGGGGTTTCCGATGCTTCCCTTTCAATCCAGCCGTCAAATTTCATTGCAGACCTGAGCAACAGCACGGACGGAGCAGGGCAGCAGCTATCAAACCTTTCATTGAGGCTGATAGACATTACTGGAAGCAATGCAAGCCTTCTGTTTGGAGCGGAAGGAGCGAGCAATCTTTCAATCTTCTTTTTCCTAGACGCGCCTTCATCAGGATTAACTTCGCAGCAGTATAACTCAACATGGAATTTGACGCTATTAACTGGCTGAAAATGGATAATAAAAAAAATGAACTAAAAAAAGCGCACTGCATTAGGCTTGCCATCTTTTTAATAATTTTAGCGCTATTCTCAACTAAAATCAATGCCCTTGGAATTGTGTCTGACTACCTTGAAGACAACACAATAACACTGACAAAAGGGGAATCGAAGGCTTACGGCATAAGGCTGCAAAATCCATCTTCTTATGAAGTAAGGGCATCTCTGGAATTTGACAGCGAGTTTTTGGATGTGAGAAACTACCAGCACGAGTATCTAATTCCTCCAATGTCCAGCAAGAGCATAATTTTTGATATAGAATCACCTAAGGACAAAAAGCCCGGAATTTATAATGCAGCATACATGGCAAACCAAATCGGAGATTCAGGAATAGCTTTGCAGCTGGGCAACAGCATTAAAATAGATGTGCAGAAAAACCCTAAGGAGGAAATCAGAAAAAGGAACATCATTCTTACCGCATCCATCATAATCTTAGCGGCGCTTATAGCGGCACTTGCCTTTTTAAGGAAAAAGAAAAGAGATATTTACGGCAAAATAATGTTTTATGGAGGATGGGCTTTCAAGGTATTCATGCTGTTTTTCGGAATCATAAATTTGTTTGACTACTTCGACTCTACCGGAAAGGCTCTTTCAGCCTTCATGCTGTTCCTGCTCTGGAAGGAATTTGGGGCATTCAGGTTTTTATTCGGCTCAGGGAAAAAATGGCTTGACAGCCTCGCGCTTTTGGCGTTTTATGTTTTTATAATCGACACTTTCACCAGAATACTCCGGACCGCGGAAATAAATTTTGCAGTTTTAGAAAACATAAGATTCTACCTTTCAATACTTCCTGGACCCATTTATAATTTTATTGTAAATGCGTCCCTGTATGTTTATAATTCCGGACCTGAAGTAAGCATATTCTCGGCAAATGCTGGATTTGCGTTTTTGGCTATAGTAGCTGTTCTTGGCAGCGTAACCCAGAAATACGGCAGGGATTCTGTTGCATATTCGCTGATAAACCGCATAAACAAAAAAGATGCTTTTTGGGAGAAATATTCCGAAAAGGGGATCACAAAATACACCCCAATAAAAATATTCACCACCCTAATTGTGCTGCTGCTTTTCTCACATTACTTCTTCAATCTTGTAAACCAGTGGTTTATAGTCACAATAGGCAACTCTACGTTCATAATAGCTTTTTTCCTGAGCGTAAAGGACCTCAAAAATACAGGGATAAAATTACTTGACAGGATGGGGAAATTTGACGAGGAACTTATCCTGCTGGCAAAAAAAATATTTTATAACCGAAAGTATGTAATCTTCGGGTTCAGCGTGATTCTTGTTTTCCATTACATGAGCGATGCAACTTTATTCTTCACTCCTTATTTGATACCTACCGTTGATTTAGAGAGATATTATTCTGATATTCTAAAGCAGGGCCCGCATATGTCCATAATAGACTTATTTGGCACAGAGAATATACAAACAACAGTTGAAAAAATATATTATTTCAGCGTTTATCTTGCCGACGCAATTGGGCTTCTGTTCCTTTTTATGCTTCCAGTAATCTTCCTGTTTTTGTTCCTGCTGCAGAAACACCTAAACCATTATCTTGAGAAAAAATATCATAGAATAGTTTTGTACACGGCTTTTATAACCTCATCAATTTTTCTCCTGGCGCCCTGGACGGAGGCGCTGCCTATAATAAAAGACGCTTCAGGCAATTTTGTCAATGTTCAGGGAGTTGATTTCATAACAACAAGAATTTCAGATTCTGGCTATCCATTGATATTCTTGTTTACTCTTATTTTATTTTTAGCAGGCATAGCAATATTATTTTTCAACAATAAGAAACTCCAGGAATATGTCATAACCATACTATTACTTTATAGCCTTGCATTTTTAGGGAAATATGTTTGGAATTTTTACCTCTCAACTTTTTATTACTATATTAACATCCTGAAATTTTTGTTTGCCGCGCAAAACCTGCAACTTATTTTCCTGTTTTCAATTCTGTTCCTGCTTGAAACGCTGTTTTATATCGGTGGATTCTTCGTGATTGGCTACCACATATCCAGATATATCATAACTGAAAAAACAAAGGAGATTATGGGGGGAAGGGCAATCTTTGCCTATACTGCCATGTTCTTCCTTGTTCCGGCTATCCTTCTTTATGGGGAAACTGAATATGCCATAGCCTCAACTTCCATAACTGTTGTAAGCCTCTTAGTATTCAGCTATGCGCTTTACAAGGAATTTAAGATTGGCGAGTACAGGGATGACTATATACTGGGAGTGAGCATATCCATAGCGCTGTTACAGCTTATAGTAATAACTTCATTCTATGCCAAGAATTTCAGCCTCATGGATCTTCTTTATTTCATCACTTTCTCACAGCCAGTTATAATCCTGGGAGTTTCCTATGCGTCGCTTGCATTTTTCAAAATAAAGCTTAGGTTCCTTCCTATAGACCATTTGACTTTGCTCAAGAGCGCGCTGCTTGGAATAGTTTTTGGAATTGTATTCTACCTGATAACAGAACCTTCTATATCCAATATAATCATGCCGTTCAATATCCTGCTTGCTTATCTTGCGCTCATAGCAATTTCCGAGGAAGTGCTTTTTAGAGGGATGCTTCTGAACCTTGCGGAAAGGGCATTTTCCTTTGAAACGTCTGTGCTGCTGCAGTCATTGGTCTTCTCGTCAGCGCATTTCATCAGCATAAGCACAATATTTTCGCATTACGGGGCATTGTCGCCTTCTACTCTTACTACTATGCTGTACGTTGTGATCTATTACGTGCTGCTTTACTCGTTTGCAATGGTCGCCAGCTTCCTTTACGGAAGAGAAGAAAGAAATATAACCTATCCTATTGTATTCCACTTCGTGACAAACCTGTTCGTATTTTTGATAAAATAAAAATCCCAACCACCGCAAGCGGTGGGGTATTTTTAATGTTTGCTGGGAACAGCAGACATTAAACAATGAGGTCGCCCCAAGGGAAGGGGTATCAACCCAGCAAACAAATGAAAAACCTGCCATTATCAGCAAAAAAGAAAATTGTGGCTATTGCGGCGCTGCTTGCGCTGTCTTTTAGCGCAGCTTACGCAGTAATATTCCCTCTGCAGCTTACGCTTAATCTTATAGGGGTCGATTCCACACCACCTTCCATAAACATCACTCCTTTAGGCGCAACTTCAGACGGAAACGTGACTGTAAGCGGAACATACAGCGAGGAAAACACAATTGCCAACATAACTGTCGAGGTTAACAGCTCGCATGTTGTTCCTGCTTCAATTAACACAGGAGCAAGGACATGGAGCGCTGCGATAAACCTTGCAGAAGGATGGAACAGGTTTTATGTAATGGCTTACGATGCGGCAGGAAATTTTGTGAATGCCACTTCCTCGTCCCAGGGGGCGTCGATACTGTCTGATAATACCAATCCTACAATAAATCTTACCTCTCCTGCAAATGCCTCTACAGTGGCAAACAATTCTTTGATTACCTTCAAAATATCCGACCTTTACCTTTCAGACGCATTTTATACAATTAACAATGGCGCCACAACTTCTTTCAATTCAGTATACGAAATTAGGGCAGGAACTTCTGAGTGGGCTGACGGAGAGAATTATATCATTGTGAATGCAACTGACACGGTAAATAATGTTCAAAGAAAAAATTTTACTTTTGTCTACTCCAACACTTATGATGCTGTCCTCAATTCCTCGATAAGCACAGCGCAGGCTGAAATAAACAGCACAAATTCCACGCTTTCAACGCTCCAGAGCGCAGAATCGCTTACATCGCTTGTGGAGACTTTCCCTGCTGAAATCTCGGTGCAGGAATACAATGAAACTCTCCAGACCCTTGATGTGGTAAGCAACCTGACAAGCGCGGTAAGCGCGATAGAAACCCTGCTTCAGGAGATTCTTGCTGCGAACTCAAGCGGCTCGGACAATTCCACAAAAACTGCAGCTATAAATGCCAAGCTTGAGCAGATAACAGTGATAAAGAATACCACTGTGGCGTCAGTTGACGTAAACCTTTTCAATTCCAATCTGACTGTTGCTGTTGAAAATACAACAATGAGCAATGTCACCGAAACACTGATTACTGCTGCTTCAGGGCTTTCTGCAGCGGATCAGCAGGCTTTCAGAGAGGCTTCTGCCGAACTTCAGAACAAGACTACAATCACAAACAGCGTCCAGACACTGACAAAAACCTTCCTCAACGGCAGGACAGAAAACATCACACTGTTTGAGAAGAACATATCAATCTCCCAGACACAATCAGGCGAATTTTATGTCAATGAGTTTGTTGACAAGAACATCACGGGCAACAATGACCTTAATGGTTCTACAGACATCACAAACAGGGCAACCCAATCAATGACGGTTGTAGAGGAAGACCCCATAGTCAGGTGGACTTTCAGCGACACTGCCGGAGCTGTTGTGAAATACACTGTCGACAAAAATGTGCCTTCCTCAAAAGTGGCGGAAAGCAAGACTGTCGTGACTACCGTCCCTGGAGCATCATCTTCTTCCGCATCCTCAACTGATTCATCTTCGTCTGCAGCTTCGGCATCTTCTGGAGGAGGGGGAGGAAAATTGGGAGATCCGAAAATAGCCGTGAGCAGGGAAACTCTGAAAGTTATTTTGAGGCAGACTGAATCCAAGACAGAAACCTTTTCCATCAGGAATAACGGCGACACGCCGTCCAATGTTGAAGTCAATCTGGATGCCTTGAAGAGATTCATAACTCCCGAGTCATTTGAATCATTCAAATCTCCCATAAGGCTGCTTCCAGGAGAGGAGAAAATAATTGAGATAATATTCACTGCTGCAGAATCAATAATTCCGGATGTCTATCCTTTTGAGATAATACTAAGCAATATTTTCGGGGAAAAGAGGATAGCAGCAATAATTGAAGTAGAATCATCAAAGCCTCTTTTTGACGTTGATTTGGAAGTGCTGCCCGAGTACAAAAACACCATGCCAGGGAACAAAATCCTGATGGAAGTCTCAATCTTCAATTTGAGGGGATTTGGGAGGGTAGATGTCAATGCCGAATACAGCGTAAGGGACCTTAGCGGCAACATTTATACTTCGGGGCATGAAACACTTGCCGTCGAGACTGAAGTGAAGTTTACAAGGGAGCTTCTTCTTCCGTCTGACCTGAAGCCCGGGGTTTACATTGCTTCAGCCAGAGTTAACTTTGAGGAATTTGCAGGCACAAGCAGCGACCTGTTTAATGTAGGGGCGAAGACAATATCCTTTGGGCAGGTAGGATTCAAGAGCAATACGCTTAACCTGCTGCTTGTATTTATAATAGCCTTATTTGTGGTTTTCGTAGCGCTGATATATGAATACGGGATAGGGGAAAGCAAATATTTTAAATCCGGCGGAAGTAGCAGGGAAATACAAAGGAATTTAAGTAAAAAGCTCAGAGTTATAGAAGAGGGCTATTATTCAGGGGCAATTTCAAAGAAAACGTATGAGAGGCTTAAAGGCGATTTGAATGCGAAGCTAAAGAGGAAAAATGAAAATGCCAAGAATTAGAATTTTCAATGTAATCTTGCTGGCGGCAGCGCTCCTTCTTATGGGTTCTGCAGCAGCCCAATCAGGAAAAACCATACAGGAAAGCATGGACATCAATATCGAGGCTGATGAAAGCGGAAACTATTCACTTGATCTTGGGCAGGAAGCAAATATAACCTCAGTTTCTGTTTCAGGCTTTGTGAGCCAGAACGGCTCTGCCAGGGTGTATATAGAAAGTGAGGAGGGCAAAAAACTGATTTTTGACAGCAAGAGGCCGCTGTTCGACATTAATGTAGTGGTACTGCCGGAATACAAAAGCGTTTTTCCGGGACAGGAAGCGCTTATCGATATTTCCATCTTTAACCTCAGGGGATTTGGCAAGATTGACGCCCTTGTCGATTACCAGATAAGAAACAGCCAGAACAAAATTCTCGGCTCAACAACTGAGAACATAACGATTGAAACAAAAGCCAAATTCATAAGGAATCTTGCTGTTCCCGAAGGATTGATTCCTGGAAGTTATCTTGCCTTTGTCGGCATAAGCATGGGCAACAGCTCCCTTGGCTCAAGCAGCGATTCTTTTGAAGTCAAGGAGCCTGAGGCAAAGAAGCCGGTTAAAGATGATCAATTTATTTTAAATGCGTCGCTCGTGGCAATGCTGCTTATCCTTGTGTCTATAACAATTATATACTGGCTCTCAAAAAAGCCAAAGATTTCATCCACGCCTGAATCAAGGACAGACAGTCTGAGAAAAAAGCTCAAGTCCCTGGAAGCAGCTTATAAGGTGAAATCCATCTCAAAAGGTTCGTATGAAAAAACCAGGGAAGCTATCAATGAGGAAATAGGAGAAATAGAAAAGAAAAGAAAATAAAGTAAGACAAGTTCCGCATGCAAAATGGCCGATGAAGAGTATATAAAAAAAGTTGACCAGTTCCTAAAGACAGAGGAGACTCCAAAAAACATAGAAAAAGTGAAATCTCAGGGGGAGAAGCATAAAGCGTCTCTTACCGAGGCTCTTGATGACCTTGAAAAAGAGCTTGAGGGGATGCTTAAGGAAAAAGAAGATATTGAAAAAGACATTGAATCTACAGAAGATGATATTGACAAGACGCAGGATGAGGAATTTGACTATAAGGAGAAGGCTCTGGAGCTTACAAATAAGGAAGCACATTTAAAGAGCAAAAGGGAAAGATTGAAGGAAAAGCTGCGCAAGGTTGAGGAAAAACTCGCTAAAATAGAGAAAATCAAGGAGGAGCTAAGCGAGGTTTAGGAAGTTCTTAAACACAAATGTCAAAAACCACCCGTCACAGACGAGTGGTTTTTGAGCATGCTCGGAAATATACCATAATCACTTTTGTTTATAGGACTTCGTCCATCAGTCAATAGACTGATGGTATATTTCCGACATATTAATATATCAACAGCCTACTAATTATTTTATGAAGAAACTGCTTTTTTTATCAATTATTGGAATAATCCTGCTGCCCCTAGTTTTGGCCAATCAAGGGCATATGAGGCTGTTAGCTGTAACAGAACTTGCAAATGGAAGCATGAGGGGCGGAATTGCGGATTTATACCTTGAGATAAAGCCAGGTTCTGGAAGAGTGTTTCTTGAGACATTCCCTGTTACAAGGACAGATACCCAGATTTCGACAAGATTTGCCAAGACAATAGCCTGCGATTTTCTTGAGGAAGACTGCAGCAAATACGATTTTTTCTATACCATTACTGCCGATTCATCGATAGTGGCTGGGCCGAGCGCAGGAGCGTCAATAGCGGCTTTAACAGCTTCAATGCTGAAGGGGCTTAAAGTGAATGAAGATATTGCAGCAACAGGCACTATAAATTCAGGCGGATTAGTGGGGCCTGTCGGAGGCTTAAAGGCTAAAATAGAGGCTGCGTCAAAGGCAGGATTAAGGAAAGTCTTGATTCCAGTAGGGGAGCCTATAAAGGAAGAGGGCAATGAAACTAAAACTATAAGCGCACGGAATTTCTCTGAGCAGGCAGGCATAGAAATAATTGAAGTTTCCACTCTTGCTGACGTCATTGGGCAATTTACCGGCAAAAATCTTGGAAAAGAATATCCCCCAATAAGCATTGATAACAAATATTCTTCAGTAATGGAATCCCTTGCAGTGCAGCTTTGCGAGAGGAGCAATTTTCTTCTGGAAGAGCTTGATAAAATTAAATCTGATGTCAATATAACAAAGAAACTTGAGGAAGCCTTGAATAACACGCAAAGGGGCAAGAATGCGTTTGAAAACGGGGAATTTTATTCCTCTGCCAGCTTCTGCTTTGGTGCGAATGTTGAGCTTGGAAACCTTATACTTTTCAAGCAAAATGCCACAAAAGAGGAATTAATAGAAAGGCTGGCTCTTTTGAAGGAAGAGATAATGAGATTTGAAAATGAGACTGAAGCAAAGGAAAGGAATACGATAACCTCGCTGGAAGCCTACATGGCAGTCAAGGAAAGGCTTGACGAGGCAAATTCATTGGCAGACAGGACTTTGGAATCGCTGGGAAGCAACCAATCTATGTCTGCTGATTCTGCAAGAAGAAACCTTGCTTATGCGAATGAAAGACTCAATTCAGCTTATTCATGGTCAAAATTCTTCGGCAATAGCGGCAAAAAATTCAATCTTGATAAAGAAATGGTAAGGCAGTCCTGCCAGAATAAAATATCGGAAGTGGAAGAGAGGCTGCAATACGTTGAATTCTATCTTCCCGGCACAATGAGCAGCATAAAGCTGGAGCTTTCCGATGCCTATAAGGATTTGGGAAGCGGGAATTATGAGCTTTGCCTGTTCAAAGCAAGCAAATTAAAGGCAGACTCTGATGTGGTGTTAAGCGTTTTTGGAGTTGATGAATCTAATTATGACAGCCTTTTAGACAGGAAAATCGCCATAGCAGAGGAAGTGCTTGCGAAAGAGGCAAGCAAAGGAATTTTTCCTGTTTTGGGATACAGTTATTATGAATACTCTAAATCCCTGAAAAACAGCAACAAAATGTCGGCATTGCTTTACAGCGAATATGCCTCGGAGCTGGGGAATCTGGATATTTATTTCAGGGAAGAGTCAAATAACTTCAGCATCCCTATTGACAAAAGCCTTCTGCTTGTTTTCTTATCCGGGGCTGCTATAGGATTTATTGCTTCTTTGTTAATAAGGAAAAAAATTAGAAAATGAGCATAATTTGCTTTATTACTTGAATATTAAACCCGAGCAGGACAACGGCTTTCACCATTGCCCTGCCGGGAAAAAGAGGTGAATTGGCGGAGAAAAAATTTTTCCTTTGGAAAATTTTTTCTTTTTAAGTAAAATATTTACTACTTAATAATAACTTTATTAAATAACTACTAAAGAATAGATAAGTATATATAAAAGTTTCTGTACTTTTATGCAAAGTGAAGGCTAAACTGCTTGTCGCGGCGTTATTGATGTTTCTTGTGATTCTGGCAGGCTGCCAAAAAAACAAGCCAATTCCAGCAAAACTGGAAATCCCAAAAGAAGTCGGAAAAGGATATAATGCGCATTTCTGCAAGACAGAAAACTGCGAAAAGATAATCGGCCATTACCTGAACAAGGGGCAAGGCTCTATTCATTGCGCTTTCTACCTTATCGACCTTGAAAGCGTTTTGGATATTCTTGGAAATAAGAGCAAGGCAATGGATGTAAGGCTGGTCATAGACGAATCCGGCAAGAATAAGGTAAAAGGGGCTAAAATAGCCAAATCCTACGGCTCAATGCACAACAAATTCTGCATAATTGACGATGAGATTGTAATCACTGGCTCATTCAACCCGAAGGAGAGCGAGCTGCAGAACGATAACAATATTTTTGTGATTTATTCAGGCTTGCTTGCGAAGAATTATGAAGAAGAATTCACTGAGCTGTGGAGCGGAGCTTATGGAAGCGGAGGGAAGATAAAGACTCCTGCTATAAATTACAGCAGCATTATAATAGAAAATTATTTCTGCCCCGAAGACGGATGCGAGCAGAAAGTGTCCTCTTACCTTAAAGATGCGGAGAGAAGCATACATTTTCTTGCATTCAGTTTCACTTCTGAAAAAATAGCTGATGCAATGCTGCTCAATAAAAATGCCGAGATAAAAGGGGTTGTTGAAGCAAGAAGCTCGGAAGGGGAATACTCACAATACCTGAGGTTAAGGGATTTTGGAATCAATGTTTTGAAGGACAAAAACAAAAAAACAATGCATCATAAGGTGTTTATAATTGACGGGAATATTGTGATTACAGGAAGTTTCAATCCAACTGAAAGCGCTGACAAGAGGAATGATGAGAATATTCTGATTATCCATGACAGCATTATTGCGGGAAAATATCTTAAGGAATTTGACAGAGTATGGGAGTTAGCCTCAAATTAATAAGTTTAGTTAAGGCTTTTCTTAATTCCTTTCTTTTTATCTTTAAAATATATTTACACCCTTTAATTCATATAAAATAGAGGCTGCCAAACCACCAATAGCTCCCATCCATAGATTTTCAATATATAGTGGCGGAGCTAAATAATTGAGCATAATTACCTGAATTTCGCCTGATTTTTATACACTAGGTTTCAAAATATTTTTGTCGACTGCATTCATTATTTTTTCTTGTTCTTTTGATAATGTAACTATTTTTTCAAATTCATTTTTAGTCTTTTTATTTA
>Ga0209211_10010507_pt1 | contig 12042 bp, 10 predicted proteins | sample RifGroA2_FD_183992 | JGI IMG/M metagenome (GOLD analysis project Ga0209211, IMG submission 183992) | Groundwater microbial communities from Rifle, Colorado, USA - Groundwater A2 (SPAdes) (version 2) | ecosystem: Environmental > Aquatic > Deep subsurface > Groundwater | place: Rifle, Colorado... | reverse complement strand
GGCCACGGCTAAAAGTGTGTAGAACCAGCCACGGGTTTGATCAATAGCCTCGGAAATATAATCCGCCGGATAATGCTCTTTAAGCTGACTATTACTATCCTTAGCATGTGGATAGCCCCACTGGGCAAAGGGCATACTGCCGGAATCAAACCAACAATCCGCCACCTCCGGCACGCGCTTCATCTCGCCTTTGCCATCGCATTTTTTACACGGCCAAATTATTTCATCAATGAACGGCCGGTGCATGTCAAAATCACCACTAGCCACTTGTTCCTGGCCACTAGTCTGGGCCAGGTCAGCTAAACTTTCAATCACTACCTGGTGCTTGCACTCGGCGTTGGTACAGCGCCAAATAGGCAGCGGTGTACCCCAGTACCGTTCACGCGAGATGGCCCAGTCTTTTATTCCATCCAGCCATTCGCCAAACCGACCGTGCTTAATATGTTCAGGATACCAATTTATTTTGGCATTAGCGGCCTTTAGCTCATCCCTCAGCGCTGACATTTTTATAAACCACGATGGTTTGGCATAGTACAAGAGGGGCGTGGAACAGCGCCAGCAAAACGGGTAATCGTGTATGTATTCATGTGGTTCACCAAACAAACCACTGCGCCCTCTTTTCCTTTGCTCACTGAGATAATCAATAATCTCTTGTTCAACTTTCTTATCCTTCACGAACTTGCCATGCCACTGTGGCACATCTTTAGTAAACAGCCCGGCCTCGTCAACAGTATGATACTTAGGCAAGCCGACTTCCGTACCTAAATTAAAATCATCCTCCCCGTACATGACAGCCGTGTGCACCACACCCGTGCCTTCGGTGGTAGTGACAAAATCAGCCGCGTACACTAGGTGGGATTTTTCGTTCTGTAATGGCTTGATGTCAAATAGTGGTTCATACTCAAGACCAACTAAACTACTGCCTGAAAACTGCGAAACTACTGACGTTGTGACTGCGGGCTCTCCCTCAAGTTCTCTTCGTGCGTAAACATAATTAAATGATATTTTGAGAGCACCTTTATCATTTCGAGAGATCAAACTATCAAATACGGGTTTTGCGATAATTAATACCTCATAATTCTCTTTAACTGGTTGGATCATCTGCGGCATATTTCTAACCGCAACATACTCAACTTCTTTACTCACCGCCAATGCTACATTCCCAGGCAGTGTCCATGGCGTAGTAGTCCATGATAATATGTATGTCTTGTCATCAGTTGTAAAATCACCAATTTTTTGTCCTGGCTTAACTTTAAACTTCACATACACTGCTCTATCGGGAATACTCTTGTATCCCAACGCCACTTCGTGCGAAGAAAGTGCTGTGCCGCAACGCGGGCAGTGCGGCAGCACTTTGTAATCCTGGTAAAGCAATCCAGCCTTATCCACCTGCTTGAATATCCACCACAAGCTCTCTAAGTAATAATTCTCGTAAGTTACATAAGGGTGTTCCAGGTCCAGCCAAAAACCCATGCGCTCGGTCAGCTTTTCCCAATCCTCCTTGTACTTCCACACATCAGCCCGACAGTTAGCATTAAACTCCCTTACCCCGTATTTCTCAATATCAGGCTTGCCCTTGAACCCTAGCTCCTTTTCCACCTGCAACTCCACCGGCAGGCCTTGGGTATCCCAACCAGCCTTACGCTCCACACGGTAACCGCGCATCGTCTTGTAGCGAGGAATAAGGTCCTTGAAAGCGCGGGCCAGCACATGATGAATCCCCGGGCGTCCATTGGCGGTCGGCGGTCCTTCAAAAAAAACAAAATTCCCGTGAGGCGCGGGTTTAGCGAGTGATTTCTCAAATATCTTATTGTCCTGCCAATATTTGAGCCACTTGTCTTCAAGGTCTGGGAACTTCACCATAACGCTGTTTAGTTTACTGAGTTTAAAGGCTTCAAGCAAGCTTGACTTTTCTTATATTCCAGGTAAAGTAGCATCAAAACACAAAGGAGTAACTTAACATGGAACTAACATTAATCTGGTTTATCTGGGTGTTCCTATGGTTTGTCTTGAGACCCTGGCTTATCAGACTGAATAGTAAAAGCTCTGACAAGCTAAACATAACGGCCATCAAAGAATATCTTTACGATAAGATAGACTTTGCCAACAGGTTTGATATTGGCTCAACTTTTAGCCGTGGCGATTATATAGTCGTGTATAATAAACTACAAAATAACGGTTTTGTTGGTGAAAAGCTTGTGATTAGTAATCATCCCTTAAAAGGTAAATCACACGAAATAGTAATGGAATACCTCAATGACGATATAATTGTCGTCAAATTAGACAACCAAACAATGGACTCCGATCTTTCAGTAGACAATGACCGATCAGCTCACAAAATTTTGGAGCTTGGTCAACGCGCCTTTAAAGGCAAGCCAATACCATAAATACCCGCTATAAATAGTCGGGTATTTTTTATTCCTTATTTATCTCGAACTGAATTGTTCTATGGCTTTAACAACCTTGGAATCTGCTTTGAGGTTTTCTATAAATAAAATCTGGTCCCGATTTATTATCATCTCGTCAGTTGGCCCGTGTAATTCAGCACCTAATTTTACCAAAGCCAAATCTTGCGCCTGCTGTTCCCCGCCGGCTTGCAAGGGACCTGAAGTCTGCAAATAATATATTTTTTTTAATACAATCGTGTCAGGGGAGATACTGGTAACATTACCAAAGTATACTTGCCCATTGGAAAGAAATACGGCCTGCCAGCCCGACATTGGTCGCCACCAATTGCTTTGATAGCCTATTACGCCAATAAAAGCTAAAACTAAAACAACTACTATTATTATCAAAGCCCAAGGGCTATGCCTGCGAACTTGTATAGCTGGCTGAGTATTAAATTCCATACCTGTTTATTATAGCAAAAATAATTTACATTTGCTCAACCGTAGTAATGCCTAAGATATTTAAGCCCTCTTTAATTACTTCAGCGGCAATACTAATCAAAGATAACCTAAAAATGCGAAGCGTGCTTTCCGCTTTTATTACCGGAGCAACATGATAAAAAATATTGACCTGGTTTGCCAGTTCATATAAATAAGCGGCTAATAAATGAGGTCCGCAATCTTCGGCCGCTCGACGTAAAAATTCCGGATAACGCATTAAAGTGCGCAACACAATTAAGTCCTGCTCACCCACGGACGCTAATGATTTAACTGACATGACCGGGTGACGTTTGCCGCCGGCTTTCTTAAGCACACTCTTCAGGCGGACATAAGTATATTGCAAATAAGGCGCGCTATTACCTTCTAGCTCCAGCATTTTCTGCCAATTAAAAGTAATATCAGTATGCCGATTTTGCGATAAGTCATTATATTTTACCGAACCAACACCCACTGCCTCAGCTATGCGTTCTTTAACCTTTGATGGTAAACTCGGGTTCTTGTTTTGCACTATTTTATAAGCCAACTCATGAGCTTTATTTAAAACATCTGCCAAGGGAATTATTCTGCCTTCGCGCGTGGCTAATTTTTGCTTATCCTCGCCCAAGATAAGACCGTATTTTATATGCCGCAGTTCAGTACTGCTAGCATAACCAGCGAGCTTGGCAATAGAAAAAACCTGGTCAAAATGCAAGGCTTGCTCATTACCCACCACATATAAAATTTTATTGGGCTTGAATTTTTTAACGCGATAGCGAATAGCAGCTAAATCACGCGTGGCGTAAAGCGAACCGCCGTCGGATTTTTGCACCAAGCAGGGCGGCAAAGATTCTGCCTCTAAATGCACCACCACTGAGCCATCGCTGTTTTTTGTGGCAAACTTACGGCGCAACAACTCAGCCACTACCCCCTTAAGCATTGGTTCATAATAGCTTTCGCCCGTGACATGAGAAAATTTTACGCCCAAACGCTTATATAACACTTCAAATTCCATAAGCGATTCATGCTTAAACCAATTCCACAAAGCTTTATTCTGACGATTGCCTTGTTCAAGTTTTAAAAATTCACGTTGCCCTTCAGTTTCCAATTCCGGCTCGGTTTTCATCTCCTCATGAAACTTCACATACAACTTGAGCATTTCCTCAATCGGGGCTTTTTTCACCTGCTCACGCTTGCCCCAGCGCTTGTAAGCCGCGATCAGCTTGCCGAATTGCGTACCCCAATCACCCAAATGGTTAAGCCGATAAACATTAGCCCCCAACGCTTGATAAATGTTAGCCAAAGCCGCGCCAATAATAGTTGAACGAATGTGCCCGACATGCATGGGCTTGGCGATATTGGGGCTGGAAAATTCAACTAAAACTTTTTGCCCTTTATATATGTTTCTTTTCTGGCTCTTGATTAACTCCGGTAACTGTTTTAAAAATACAGTTGGCTTAATCCAAAAATTGATAAAACCAGGCCCGGCGATTTCCATCCGACTACAAACAGTGTTCACTAACCGTGATTGCTTAAGTTCGTCGGTTATAGTCTCGGCTGCCTGGCGCACGGGCACACCCCACTTGCTGGCAATTTTAAGGGCGACATTGGTCGTTAAATCACCATGGGATAACTCCCGAGTAGGCTCCACTTCAACCTCTTCTGCCTTGAATTGATAATGCTTATGGGCGGCTTTGGCCACCTCGGCTTGTAATTTTTGCGATAACATGAAATTCCTTATAAAGATTAATTCATTTCATCTCCCGTAGGGAGGTAACGTTCTTAAGTATAAAGCCTAAAGCCTTTTTGGCAAAATAAAAGCCGACCACTAAATTGTGGCCGGTTTATTATCTATTAATTGAACTTTTACGTGACTTAAAGACCCTATACTTCTTTTACTTGTTTTAGACTCTTTAGTAACAAACAGACCTCACAGGTATCAAGCATTTGTAGGGCTTTCTTGTTATTTACTGTCCTCTTGGACTCAGCTAACCAATATACTAATGCTTCATTAAGGCCATCCAAAACCTTAATGGGTGTTAAAGAATGAATATACCATTCAAGCTCATTAATGGCAGTAAAATCAAGATCATGAAGAAAAAGTTTAGTTTTACCAATAAGAATAAGCGGCACTATTAATAACTTATGATAAGCCTGCTTATCTTTAACAGCTAGTTTATTAACATTATAAAATGGTCTCAAGCGGTTATCGTCATTGCCACTTAATAATATGCTTTTATAAACTAACTCTAAGAATTCACTTACTTCCTTTCGGGCAGGCTCATAAGTGGGTATATTATTCTTTGCTGTGTAAAACTTTACTAAGTCAATAATAAGATCCATTGGCAATTTTAAAATTGCTTCTGAATCTTCATCATAATTATAGTCGCCATGACGCTTATTAACTTTACCAAGTAAAGTTGCTAATATTCGCGCTGCCTTTTCCTGAACTTTTTGGTCTTCCCAACTTATATAGTGTGGGTCCTTGAGGCCTTGCGGATGCTTGCTATAATAAGGTGTTTCCATATCAGCAATAAACATAAGTATTTTAATCCTTTTAACCACATATTTATTATAATCAGCGTAAAGACCAGGGTGCGCCAAGCCTATTGATAAATCCCCTAATATGTGAAGCATTGCGACTGCATACTGCACAGTTTCGGTTTTAGATAATTCGGATATAATTTTATCTATATCCCACTCTTTGCGAAAATGTTTGAATACCATTTTAGTAACTCCTTTTGATTTGTTAATGTATTTCGCCCACCTGCTTTGAGGCCGGCTGTGTTTTGTTTTCCTTAAGCTTTGCTCAAGGTGCCGCCATCTTAACCCTGGGGCTGATGCTAGTCAAGGAACTACAAAACCACCCCCGCAGATGCGGGGGTGGTTTTAAAAGATGCATTATTTCTTAACCGCTTCCACTATTTTGGCAAAAACTACCGGATACTCACGGGCCAGCTGGGCCAATATCTTCCTATCCAATTCTATCTTTTTCTTCTTAAGAAGATCAATGAATCGGCTGTAAGACAAACCATGTTCACGCACAGCAGCATTGATCTGTATCTGCCACAACCTTCGAAAATCGCCCTTGCGGCGGCGCCTATGGGCAAAAGCATACACCCCGGCTTTGCGGGCAGCTACTTTAGCTAAGGTAATCTTGCTTTTTCTGCCCCAACGAAAACCTTTAGTGCGCTTCAATAAATTCTTGCGCCGCTTCAAGTGCATCATGCCTCGTTTAACTCTAGCCATAAATCAATAGAAAAAATTAATACTTAAAATTTCGGTACCAACTTACGAATAGCCGGCACGTTCACTTTAGCAATCTCAACATCACGGCGCTTCCGTCTGGTGACCACGCCGCTTTCGCGGGCATTAAAATGGTCCTGGCCAGCAGTTCGCTTCATCAGCTTACCTTTGGCTGTAGCCCGAAATCTCTTAACTGTAGCTTTATGTGTCTTTACCTTCATATTATCTATTAATTATTAGTCTCTTCCGAATTATTATTAGTTGGCGGGTTGGCTGGTGTTCCCTTCTTACGTCCGACTTGTAAGGAGATGCGGCCGCCTTGTCGAGAAAAAGGTACTTCCACAACTACCCCAGCGCCCAAGCCATTTACAAACTTCATCATGCCTTGTTGGGCTATGTCCATATGAGCACGCTCGCGGCCCCGCAAAACCATTTCTACTCTGACTTTGTGTCCTTCGTCTAAGAACTTGGCGGCTTGCCTCAAGCGAACTTCTTTGTCGTGCTCACCGATCTTGAAAGAAATGCGTATGCCTTTAATTTCAACTTTCTTGGCTTTTACTTTTTGGGCGCGCAACAATTTCTGTTGCTTGTACTGAAATTGACCAAAATCCATGATTTTGGCAATGGGTGGCCTAACGGCCGGATTCACTTCCACCAGATCAAGTCCTGCTTCTTGAGCCTGCTTCAACGCCTGCCAGGTAGGCACCACGCCTTGTGGTTTACCATTTTCATCAATCAACTGAACTTCCGGTAGACGAATGAAATGATTTATCCGATAACGAATTTGTTCGCGCAAATTATCTAATTAAACTTATTAGCCTGATTACGAAATAAATTTCGTGACATACCCAAGCGAAAGCGCCTGAGTAAAAATTTTGGTGGAGGTGACGGGGTTTGCACCCGTGTCTAGCTCGTTCGCGTGTTGTCAGATCCAGGCTCAGTGCCGCTGATTGACCGGAAATTACGTGAAGCGGCACAAAACCGCAAGTCCGGTTGTCTTATAAATTCTGAACTGAATCCTAAAGACATGAATTCAGTCGAGCTCGATAAATAACGCTCTCTTAAGGTACCGAGCATGGCTTAAGAGAACGGCCTAGGCTTATTAAGCGAAGGCTGGTGCAAAGTTCAGTTGAGCAAAGCTCGCACGAACTTTGGCTACAAACGATTTGGCATTTGTAGAATTGGCGTGTTGATAACGGAGAACAACCGACTCCGGCCTGCAAACAAACACCCTTACGACCTATCGAAGTGTAAACACCCCCTGCCATTAGCCAATACCCATTAGCCAATAGCGGGGGTTGTCTAACTATCTTTTTAATGAACGTCTGATTTCACGGTCAGTTTCGCGACGCCTGAGGCTCACTCGTTTATCATAACGAGTTTTGCCCCTCACTAATCCCAATTCAACTTTAATAAACCTGTGCGAAGTATACAAAGAAAGTGGCACGACTGTCAAGCCTGCTTCTTTCATTTTTCCCAATAAATAATTAAGCTCAGTTGCTCCTAATAAAACTTTACGATCACGTTCTGGGTCATAATTGGCCTGCTCACGCCGGGCTGGTGGATACGGCGCTACCTGCATACCAGTAACCCAAAGCTCACTGCCTTTGGGTATGACAAAAGCACCTTGGAGGTTGCCTCGCCCATCCTTAATAGATTTAACCTCTGGCCCGGTCAATACCAAACCAGCCTCAAATTTTTCCAAAATTGAGTAGTCGTGCCTGGCTTTTCGGTTTTCGGCTAAGGTCGGCATACCTCAATTGTAATTCCTTTACAACCAAAAAGCACCCCTTGATAAAAACTGTGATAATTACTATTTATACTCACAGAAACACATTATTCAACAGGCTCCACTCTTTTTTGCGCGATTTCACTCAAGACTTCCCCTAATGTTTTGTCACCAAATGAATCTAACTTTTGTTCATTCCCTTGACCAACGTGCTCTACCAAATAATTAAAGACTATTGCGGACTTACCCCGCTCATCAGCTGAGAACAATTCGGATATTTCAGTGTCGGTTACTTCCTTACACTTAAGGGCAAGAATCTGCCTGGTAATATCTGCGTCCTCAACTTTATCTTTTAAATTGTTTAATTCAATAATTTCCGAATTCAGCCGGCTGTCGGTGGCCAGGCGATATCTATTAATGGTTGGTTCGTCAAAATTCTGTCCTTCAGCTACTGGTAAAACAATCTTCTTGCCTGTAAGTACCGAATGATAAGGTCTGCCAGCGTCATCAAGATATTGATATTCCAAACCTTTATCCCCTCGCACAAACTCCATCGGTTTATTATCCTCTATATATCTTTGCAGTGCCTCATAATCAACATTCTTAAAGCCTAATTTCTCGGTTATATTATGACCTTGGCTGTAAAGTTTACTAGCCAAGTCGCTTTCAATGTCATCAATATTCTTAGCGACATGCACGGCAAAATCCTTATCCGCCAAGTACTCCTTATGGCTGGAAAATATGTTATCTAGTTTAACTAGCTTTTCCGAATAATCAGAATCTTTAAGCGCACCATCCTCCAGCCAGCTATTATTCGGCACCACCAGCTTGCCCAAACTAACCTGCTCAACCAGGTTCATGGTTTTGCCTGATTTTGGCACCAGCGCCTGCAAATCTGATAAATTCCGGTCTAACGCCTGGGTTCTCTGGTAGATCTCGGGCAATGACTGCTCAAGCGACTTGTGGGAAACAGGCGCCAACTCAAGCTCAACAAGCAAGTCATCATCGTCGTCTTTAAACTGCAGATGGTCAATTAAGCCATCTGGTTGTACCCCAACCTCGGGTAAATCGCCGGTATATACCCGAAGATTGTGATCAAACGATTTGGCATCGCGGAAATTCTCAAGTAAATTCACCTCATGATAATATTGTGCGGTTTCAATATTTTTTGACCCCTCAACTCCTGTCTCAATAGTTGTGGGTGCTTCCAATGTTTTACTCACAATTGGTCTTGGCGATGGTATTTCATCCATTGGCACGACTTTAATTTCATCTACAGATTTAGTTTCCGTTCCTATTCCAGTTTTAACTTCTGCCGAGCTGATGTGTTTATATGTTTCAAATTCAGCCCCAGCCTTACCTGAGTACTCCAGCTTCGTTAAACCTTTGTCTTTATCATATCGCCATACAATGCGAGCGTTGGGATCTTTAATTCTGACATCAGTTAAGCTACCATCAGCATTCTTTATTACCAAACTTTCACGGAAAGCATAATTAGCCACTAATTGTTTACCATAATTAAGAATCTCTTTTTTATCGGTCATATCACCTTCATAACCAAAATTTTTAGGGTCGGTTTGGTATTGCTTCATGAGAGTCCTCCAATAACTGCCACCTTTGTCTACCGTGGTCAATTCTGAGAATTCGGCAATTTCCTCGGCCGAAGGTGGGTTAGCCACATTAATAGGATGGCTAAGGCCGTATAATTTAATCGCCTCCTCCGTTAACTTACCTTGACTGATTTCAGCTTGATAATGACTTAGGGTATCTGGCGGCAAGGGAGTTTCTAAAGTATCGGCCACATTGGGACGAAAAGGAATTTTAAATTCCGTGGCGGCTTCTTTTTTCTTCCAAAATTCTTCGTAAACTGCCGGTTTTTCCCCTGCATCCTTAGAAACAATAATTTGTTCTTGCTCTCCACCCAAAACCGCCTGTCGCATTCGTTCCAGAGCTTCAGCCGGATGAGTATAATTATAAACTACTTGTTCGGCATTAACGATAAAATTATGAGGAAACATCGCCACGCCCCGTTCCGACCAGTTATTAGCGATTTTTTCTGGCAGATCTGTTAATCCCTGCTCCAGCCGGTCACTACCTATTAAAGACGCTAAACCAAAAGCGGTACCGACAGTGCCAGCCGCGGCTGTAAAATCCTGCCAATTGCGCTTAATATCAAGTTTTCTGCCGTAATAAGTCTCAACTTTTTTGTCTTTTATTTTTTTGCCATCTTTTTCATATTCATAATCTATTAATTTCGGTAATAACGCTTTTTCGTATTTACCTGTATTGGGGTTCAAATAATCTCCCACTTCCTTAGTTTCATACAACTTTTTCTTTCGACCTCGAAATAATAATGAATTAACTGTTTCACTGGCAGAATTTATCGTTAAATCCTTGGCAATGTAACCGACTCCCATTCTAAATTTCTTTCTACCAGACTTACCTTCACCTATTTCTTCTTCAGTCATTTTGGTCTCTGGTTCAGAATGCATAAACTCTCTGTATGCCTGAGTGCCGCGCCCTAAAGCAGAAAAACCAGCAAAGCCGGCGACACGCAGCCAGCCAACACCAGCGGCAGTCAAGCCAAAATTCATGGCGTCTCTGGCCACTGTATATTTCAAAGCTTTATTATGCATGTAACTCTCAGTTTCTTGCGCCACTCGGCTCTTAAAATTGTCATTTATTTTAAAGCTATCCTGACGATATTCTTTAAAGCTGGTGGCCAGCCGGTTACGGTAAGCTTTTTGCTCGTCGGCATTAAGATAGGTCGCTTCCTTAATGGTCTTATCTAATTCAATGAACTTCTGCAATACCTCGGTTTTCCCCTCTTTAATATCTTCCTCTTTTATGGGCTTATTTTTATCAATTGCTTTAAATTCTACAAAAGCATCTTCTATAGTTTGATCCAATTGAGTCCGGCGGTCTTCTACATCAACCGTACCATATAAAAATCTGCCCAAATCAGTTGAACTATTGGCCACAGCCTGGCGCCAAACATTTTTCTCCCCCTTTCTTTTAGCCTGAAGTGCACCTATACCTAGACCAATGCCTTCCTGCAAAATTTTAATACCCAAAACACTGCCGGCCATACGGGATACGGCAGTTGAAATTGCACCTAAAACCTTGTGATTTTTTTTGAAAAAATTCTCAGCTCTCTCCCAAATACCAGGTTTATCTATATATGTAATTTCATCTAAAGGAATGCCTTCCTTATATCCCCTGACACCAACACGCGTGCGCCCATCAATATCAAGCCTCAGAAGATCTTTTACATTTATTTCAATATCCTTGCCATCAGGACTATGCCAAACTGCCAGCCCGGGCTTAAATTCAGGTGGTATTACTTCTTTTTCCAGCTCAACACCAGGCTGGTCTTGATCAGCCTGGTCCGGCGTAATAATCTTCTCACCTTCCAGCGGTAATTCAGGATTATTTAAGCCATCATCGGCAGGTGGTAACTCTGGGCTTATCATATGAGTATTTTATTGTCTTTTACCTTGATCTCACTTTCAATCTTAGTCAGCTCTTCTATTACTTTAGTTTCAGCCTCAGTCTCTTTTTGTTCAAATTCTTTTACTAATTCACGCAATTTCTGCTCATACTGCTCATCCACTTCTTTAGTTGCTTCCATTAAAAAAGCCTGCTGCAAAGCCTTGTGCAGCTCTATCAATTGTTTGGGTGTGGCCTGCTCTAATAATATTAAAAGCGCTTCCTTAACATCATCACTTACCTTAAGCCCGGAAATTAAAACTCCCATCTCAAAACCAAGTTGGACGCTGACCGCCTGATCAGCGACGGGGTTTTTAGTTTGATTGCTCATAATAAAAAACTAACCCTCACGCCAACGAATGCTACTTTTTTGGATTAGTATTGCTCATTATCATAAAATTAAAGCCTCGCCTTAATATACCCAATATAAAATACTGGATTGTTCTCTGTTTTCTGGTGCGCCAGGAACGGGCATGTTTAACAGAGCAGGCTGGCCGATAAACACAATAATCACCTAACATTTTGTTTTTTGTTTTAATTTTACGTAGTAATTCTACCAAAAAAAACGCTTTTAGTCAACTTATAAAGGTAATGCCCACACACATATGGCGGTTTTGAAGCCAAAGCGTTAGCTTTGATAAATGTGTGTAAATATGCCAAAAACAATTAAAGAAGAAAGGTTAAGGTGGGTATTACCCATTAACAATAAAGAAA
>Ga0209211_10010506_pt1 | contig 12043 bp, 11 predicted proteins | sample RifGroA2_FD_183992 | JGI IMG/M metagenome (GOLD analysis project Ga0209211, IMG submission 183992) | Groundwater microbial communities from Rifle, Colorado, USA - Groundwater A2 (SPAdes) (version 2) | ecosystem: Environmental > Aquatic > Deep subsurface > Groundwater | place: Rifle, Colorado... | reverse complement strand
CATCCTCCAAAGACAAGTTTCCCAAAGAATATATCGGTTTGCCGATTATGACCTTTAGCTTATTCAATCCGATTAAGGTCGTAAGTTTCGGCAAAAAAGGAATAATTTTGCTCATCACTTGATCATTGCCTATTATTCTTATCGGCAGTATTGGCGCTCCTGTCTGCCGGCGCAAAAAAGCCACTCCGACTCTTAGCTTCTTTGGCGTGCCGTCATTGTTAAAACCGCCTTCCGGATATATCCAAATCTTGCCTCCTTGTTTTAATAGTTTAACAGGTTCGGAGAGAACGTCATACAAGTGGCTACTGTCTTCCAATTTTACTTTCGCTTTTTTTACTTTTATCGCCCCCATCATTTCCAAGAATATCCTAATAGGCAAGATTTTCCAACTGAAATATTTGTCCATAACCAAAAATTTTAATGGAGCTATTTTTTTTAGATAAGTGATGTTTTTAGGCATTACCGCCGCCGAAATGCCACTGTCTATATAGCTATTGTGATTGGAAGCAAATATTAGTGGTCCGTTTTCTACTTCTTTTATGTTTTCTTGTCCTTCAATTTCCAAACGAGTAAAAATCTTTAAAACCAAAAAAGAAAAACAACAAAATGACAACTGCGATATTTTTATAAAAAACTTAGGCATAAGATTTTTTAGCGGGAAAATTATTTTTTGTTCCTGTAATTTTCCACGGCTTTTTTGAAGGCTTTGTCGGCCAAAATGGAGCAGTGGAATTTGCGCGCCGGCAAACCGCCGAGATAATCGGCGATATCTTTAGGCTTGATGTTCATCGCCTCTTCAACTTTCATGCCGTCTTTTATACCATAATTTAGGGTGAATTGCAAAGAAAAAAAGGGTGAAGTTGAAACAAAATCATTCAACTTCACCCTTTTAAAAAAACTACTTGGAAGTAATGTCCGGATAAGACCCGATAAAACGAGGCGGATTCAACGAAAGACCAAGTTTTCTAAACTCAAGCCATGCCTCCTCCATTTTCTTATCGGTCACATACCCCTGAAATTCTAAGAGAAAAGTGTACTCCCAGTGTTTGCCGGGAATCGGACAAGGATATATAAGCAACAAATTTATTTCCCTGTTGGAAAAAATATTTAATGTTTTAGATAATGACCCGGGCACAGACTGCTCAAGATTGATTAAAAAACAAGTTTTATCTTTTCCTGTTCTATCGGCATGCTCTTTGCCTATTATCCAAAATCTCGTTCTGCTATTTTTATGATCCGTTACTGATTCTGGATATATGCGAATTAAATTATTCATTTCGCATGCTTTAGAGGACGCAATCACGACTAGGCTTTGATCTCTCGCCGCTTCTTCGGCCGCAACGCCAGTAGAATCTCTAACCTCAACCACTAATTCCTTAATCTCTTCCCTAAGCTTTGAAATAAATTCGCTACATTGCCTAATCGCCACCGCATGAGAAATAAGTTTTTTAGGCGGCTCAGAAATATTTTCTTTCCTTAGATAAAACAATTCTATTGGCACAACAACCTCCGCCCAAACCTTCAATCCTAAATGACCATCCACATCTTCCACCGCTCTGATTGTTTCAGTGACAACGCCGTCTATGACATTTTCAATCGCAACCACGCCGTAATTTACTTCTTTTTTCCCAACAGCCAAACAGACATCCTCATGCGTCTTGTACGGCACAAATTCAACTTTTCTTTCTTCTTTGGTTTTTAAGAAAAACTTTTCTGCCGCCATGTAACCAAAGGTTGACATGTTTGGTCCCAAATAACCAACTTTTGTGTTCATTTAGTTTCTCCCTTAAGAATGACGCGGTGGTATTGCTTTTTACCGCGTCTGATTAAAATGCTAGAATTTTCAAAAAATTTTTTATTTACAACTATATCCACGGAATCAACTTTTTTCCCGTTTAAATATATTCCTCCTTGTTCAATCAAGCGTCTAGCTTCAGACTTAGTTTTACTAAGATTAGTTTCGCAAAGCAAATCAACAAGAGAAATTCCTTCTAAAATTCTTAGCGGGTCAATTTTAGTCGTCGGGATGGAATCAGCGCAATCTCCAGTATTGGCAAAAACTGCCTTTGCGGCATTTTGAGCCTTAACAGCTTCCTCCGTTCCATGAGCAAGTTTTGTCGCTTCAAAAGCTAAAACTTCTTTTGCTTTGCGAATTTCTGGCAGAGAAGGTTTTTCAAATTTCTTAATTTCTTCTTGAGATAAAAAAGTGAAATAATTAAGAAATCTTGCGACATCCCTGTCGTCCGCATTGATCCAGTGTTGATAAAACTCATAAGGGGATGTTTTTACCGGATCAAGCCAAATGGTGCCTGATTCCGTTTTACCCATTTTATTTCCGCAAGCGGTTATAAGCAGAGGAAAAGTTAATCCATAAACTTTTTTATTCCTGACTCGCCTCACAAGGTCTATTCCCGCCAATATGTTCCCCCACTGGTCATCGCCGCCTAATTGCAAAATGCAATTATGTCTGTCAGAAAGCACTAAAAAATCATAAGCTTGAAAAACCTGATAATTAAACTCAATGAAAGACAATCCTTCCTGTCTATCTAATCTTTGTTTGTACGCTTCCGCTTTTATCATCTCATTAACTTTAAAATACTTGCCGATATCCCTAAGAAATTTTATGTAATTAAGATTCAGCAACCAATCGGCATTATTAATGAGTATGCCATTGACCCCGTCCAACAAAAGATACTTTTTAAGCTGGGAAAGAATTTTCAAGCTATTATTCGCAATGTCTTGGCTATTCATCATTTTTCTCATCTCGGTTTTACCGCTCGGATCACCAATCATTGCGGTGCCCCCGCCAACAACACAAATAGGAATATGACCCGCTTTTTGCAGGTGCGCCATTGCCATAATCGGCACAAGGCTTCCGACATGTAAACTGTCGGCTGTTGGATCAAAACCAACATAGTAAACAACCTTTTCTCTTGTCATACATTCAACCAACTCTTCTTTTCCAGAGCATTGTTTAACAAAACCTCTTTTTTGCAACAAATCAACAATATTATTACACAAATTATCCAAGATATTACCTCCTTTATTAAATTATTAAGGTTTAAAAAACAGTAAACTTACGCAAATTTGCTGTTTTCATCTGCAATGGTTATATGTTTTTTATTGTTGATTGTCAATGTTAGTAAAACAAATTTAGAATTTTTGATCGGGTAAGTTATTAAAATTTTTTCAGATAACCTAAATTTAGTTGTTCTCTTAATTTTTTATTCTCCTTTTTGTTTAGGTGTTTTCGTAGAGCTAAGGCTATTTTTTCAGTAATGATACCCTTAAAAGCCATATCAGATGATAATGTCACTATCATTTTCGCTTTTTGCTTATCTATTGGTGTTGATAAATATTTTCCTATTTTTTTTGCCATGGAAGTTTGCAATTTTTTTCTGCGCCATTTTATATGATCAAGAATTATTTTGATATTTTTATCTGTTATTATTTTATAGTTTATTTTTCCCGAATTCGTCAGCTTCCATGTATGGCGAATGATTCCCAAAAAACCCAGTTTTTCAAGAACATCCGCATCATGAACAACTTTCGCTTCCAAAGTTTTTGGGTTAGTTATACCCTCATGAGATGCTACACATTCAACGATTCCATCCAATTCAATTTGGGAAAGATTAAAATGTTTAAGCAAGTCTTTCACTATTTTTTTATTTTTTAGATAATTGTAATCGTTGCCGGAAGGTAACGCTGTATCATGCAAAAACGCGCCGGCTACAACAATAGATTCATCTGCTCCTGTTTTTTGCGCCAAAAATTTTGCTATGCGAACAACCCTAAGTAAGTGTTTGTTTCCCTTTGATTTTCCATCGAAAGCAACGTCATTATCTATTTTTAATGCGAGTTTTTTAATTTTTAGAAGTATGTTTTTATTAAGCATAAAACGATAAGACAAATAATTATATTATAAATTTTTCTTTACATTAAAGAAAAGGGCTGGTGTTGGTTTATGCCCGCAACCAGCCTTTTTTTGCGCTGACTTTTTCAAAAAAGTTTTTCAATCAACAGATCCATGTTTGCGTCATTTCCATTGTTTATGACGATATGATTTTGACTATTGGGAGAAAACTTCTCGAAAATCCCCTCAAACAAAAGATGCATTTTAAGTGCTTCTTCGGATGAAAGAATGTGCCCTTTTCTTGTTGTTGATTGGAGCCGTTTCTTGACTATGTCGTATGGACATAGCACTTCAATCCAAAGTACTTGCACGCTTTGTTCCGTACACACAGATTCTAGTCGCACGCGGAGTGAATTCAAATGGAAAACCTCATCCATTATCACCGTTGATATTCCTTGTTTAAAAAGACTAAAAACATGTTCAATCGCTTTTTGATAGTAGGTCCACCTTTGTTCAGGCGGATCTATTTGACTCTTTACAAGATTAGGATCAACATCGGTCTTTTTGAAATCGTCAAGATCGACAATTTTTGCTCCAATTTTTTTACTCACTCCTCTAGAAATTGTTGACTTGCCTACCCCTGGCAAACCAGCGAACAATAAAAGTTTTTTCATTTACTACCCCCTCCTTTTTTTAAAGAACTAAAAAACTGACCTCGCGCGAGGTCAGTTTTGGGCGTCTAAATATTCATTTCGGCAACCAAAACCAACCTCCCCTTTTTAAGCCAGTTCTATAATAATATGATAAGAGATTTAAATTTATTATTTTCATTATCATCAATATATACTTTAACAATAATGCTGTCAACATCGACTCTCCATTACTTTTACTTTCGCGGGGAAAATTATTTTTTGTTCCTGTAATTTTCCACGGCTTTTTTGAAGGCTTTGTCGGCCAAAATGGAGCAGTGGAATTTGCGCGCCGGCAAACCGCCGAGATAATCGGCGATATCTTTAGGCTTGATGTTCATCGCCTCTTCAACTTTCATGCCGTCTTTTTTCATAATCATTTCTGCGAAAGCCGAGGCGGAGGCGATGGCCGTGGCGCATCCCCAGGTCTGCCATTTGAAGTCTTTTATCTTGTCCGTTTCTTTATCAACTTTTATCCAAACCTTGATGATATCCCCGCAGGCCAAACTGCCCACTTCTCCATAAGAATCAAATTCGCCTTCTTTCGGCTCGCCGAGCAAAAATCCCTGCGGACGCATAAAATGATCCTTGACGACGCTTGAATATACCCATTTGTCTACATCTGCCATAATTTTTTGTTAAATTATGAGCATCCCGCTTTTAGCGGGAAACCACCATAATTTAATTTTATATTTTTATATTAACCGGCGAAAACATTCTCAACTTCTTTATTATATCAGGCAAAACCTTCATTACATAATCTATATTTTTCTTGGTTGTGCTTCTGCCCAAGGAAAATCTCATCGCTCCGTGCGCGTAAGCGCGCGGTTTGCCTATCGCCAAGATGACATGAGACGGTTCCAACCTTTCCCCGCCTCGTCCAGATACAAGACTATTGACTCGCCTTCCGCGTCAAGAATGGAAACATTGATATTATTGGGCAATCTTTGAATCGGGTGGCCGTTTAAAACAGTTTTAGGAATTTCGCCCAGCAGTCTATTTATAAAATAATCTCTTAATTTAACGAGCCTGGCCGATTCTTTTTCTCTGTCATGGTCGGCGATTTTCAGCGCCTCGACCAATCCGATTATCGCCGGCACATTTTCCGTTCCCGGCCTCAACTTTCTTTCCTGTTCTCCGCCGTAAAGCAAGGGCTCAAGTTTGATTCCATTTTTTGCGTAAAGCAAGCCGATGCCTTTTGGTCCGTAAATTTTTGAACCGTTGATAGTCATAAGGTCAACGCCAAGCCTTTCCACATTGATGTCCAAATAACCCGGCGCTTGGCAAGCGTCAGTATGAAAGTAAGGAAAAACAGCACCATTTTTTTTCTTAAAATCCCTTATCGCTTTGGCAATTTCTCTTATTGGCTGGACAGTCCCAATCTCATTATTGGCGTACATTATGGAAACCAAAATCGTTTCCGGCTTTAACGCTTTGGCAACATCTTTCGGATTTATCACGCCCTCTTTGCCCACATCAAGATAGGTAACCTCAAATCCCTCTTTTTCCAATTGCTTGCAGGAATTCAAAACGGCGTGATGCTCAAATTTGGTGGTGATGATGTGCGGGCGGGATACGGAAATTAAGGAGGAGTTAGGAAATTTGGCCTCCGTAGGATTTCCCTCTTCGTCAGTCCTTAAGGAGGTCAATTTCCTAACTCCTCCGGTCATCGCATGCACAACCCCAAAAATCGCTAAATTGTCGCTTTCGGTCCCGCCGTTGGTAAAAATTATTTCCTTCGCTCGCGCGCCAAGAATTTTGGCAATGTCTTCTCTGGCGGTTTCCACGGCGTTTCTGGCAATCAAGCCTTCCTTATATATAGCATTCGGATTGCCGAAATTTTCCGTCCAATACGGCTCCATCGCCTTTTTGACGCGCTTGTCCATCGGCGCCGCCGCCGCATGATCCATATATATTCGTTTTGTTTTATTTTTTGTCATTTTTTTTATTTCCCTAATTTTTGTTTCAGCATTTTTTGCAAAACTCCGGGATTAGCTTTGCCTTTAGAGAGCTTCATCCCCTGCCCTACGAGAAATTGTAGGGCGTTTTCTTTGCCATTTTTGTATTCTTCAACGACGGCGGGATTATTTTTTATAACTTCCTCAACGATGTTTTTTATAAACCCGTCGTCGCTCGCCTGTTTCAACCCTTTCTCTTCCACAATCTTTTCCGGGTCTCCACCCTGCTTAAACATAATTTTCAAAACATCTTTGGCCGCCCTGGATGAAATTTCTCCTTTGTCGGCCATAGCGACAAGTTTGGCAAACATCTCCGGATTGATTTTTAAATTATCAACGGATATGCCGCCGTTAATCATAAGTCCGGACAAATCCGAAGTTATGTAATTGACGGCTGTGGCGGTTAAACCACCACTTGGCGGTTTAACCGCCAAGTGATTGCAGACCGCCTCAAAAAATTTCCCCAAAGAAATATCATGGACAAAAATTTCTATTTGCTCGTCTTTCAATCCGTATTTTTCCTTGAATCTCTTTCTTTTTTCTTCCGGCAATTCCGGCAAGCTCAAATCAAAATCAAGCTCGCTGATTTTCAGCGGCGGCAAATCCGGCTCCGGAAAATAACGGTAATCGTGAGCCATTTCTTTTTCTCTCTGGGAAAAAGTTTTTTGTTTGTCCTCGTCCCAGCCTCTCGTTTCGTGAATTACTTTTTCTCCCTCTTCCAAAACCGCCGTTTGTCTTTTTATCTCGTATTCAACCGCTCGCTCAACAGAACGAAATGAATTAAGATTTTTAATTTCCACTTTGGTGCCTAATTTTTTAGAGGAGGAACTGGGAAATTTGGCCTCTGTAGGATTTCCCTCTTCGTCAGTCCTTAAAGAGGTCAATTTCCCAGTTCCTCCTTCAGCAGACTCGGATAATGAAATATTCACCTCCACCCTCATTTGCCCTTTCTCCATATCGGCGTCGGAAATATCCAGATAACGCAAAATTAACTGCAATTCTTCGGCGAATTTTTTCGCCTGTTCTCCCGAATTGATACACGGCTCCGTTACCAATTCCATCAGCGGCACGCCAGCCCGATTGAAGTCAACCAGACTGGAAGTTTCGTCTTTGGCGTGAATAAGCCGCCCGGTATCTTCTTCTAAATGTATCCTTGTAATTTTAACGCCATTCAATTCCCCGCCTTCCACCAAAGGAAATTTATACTGGCTGATCTGATAGCCTTTGGGCAAATCGGGATAAAAATAATTTTTCCGGTCAAATTGGGAATAATCGGCCAATTTGCCGTTTAACGCCCTCCCGCACATCAAAACTTTCCGAACAGCTTCTTGATTTATAACCGGCAATGTCCCCGGATGACCCATGCAAACCGGACACACATTCACATTCGGCCTTTTCTCGTTCGGGTCATTCAAAGAAGCGCAAAACATTTTCGTCTTGGTCTTCAACTCAACGTGTATTTCCAAGCCTATGGTCGTTTGGTATTTCATAAAATTTTAACAACAAACTACATAATGCAAATATTCGGTCGTTTTATTCGCTATAAAATTTCTATTTTCTGACCTATCGGCTTTGAAACGATTATATTCTTTCGTAAAATATCCATATTGGCCCCGCAGACTCATTATTTCTTTAATATCATTCAAAGTCATTAAACCTTCGTTATTGTAGCTTAAAAAGATGTATCCTACTTTTGCTTTCAAAATCAAATCTTTAAATGCTTTTTTTGCTTGCGTTCTTGAACAATAAAGCGATTTTTGATTTTGGTATTCTCGCAAGCCAGTTTTTCCGTGGATTTTGGGATTATCATATTTTGCGATAGTTTCAAGCATATGATAATTTGTCGCATACTGCCTTTGATTGTACGGCGGATCTAAATATAAAATATCACCCGCAATTTTTCCTGCTACCTTATTTATATCCTCATTAAAAACTTCATGGTCTTGCTCATTTATTATCAATTCAGCAGGTTTTAAGATTAAATTATTTTGAGCTGTCTTTTTTAGCTTTTTTAAAAAAGCGCCATAGACGGAAGCTGTGTTCGCGTATTTATCAATAGACTCAACCAAACTGGTGATCAAAAAGTAATATTCGTCATCAGAAATTAAATTTTGCTCTTTCCAGCTTTCAATTTTTTGACGAATAGCGTCGCACCTCATAGCATTTTCATCGGAAAAATATTGTCGCGATTCTTTCTTGTCTTTTGTTCCGCTGAGACAATAGTTTTTATAAATAAATCCTTTTACTCCTTTTAAATTTGATAAATAATCGCAAACAAATTTTTTCCGATTTTTTATATCAATATTTTTTAATTCTGGAATATCTTTTGTAAGTTTTACAAAAGATAATTCCTTATGATTTCCTATGTAATGCCTATTTAAAACATAGCTGTAATACTGAATATCGTTTGCAATTATTTTATAACCCTTTCTTTTAAAATAACTCCCCACGATTCCAGTTCCCGCAAACAAGTCGCAAAAAGTATTGCAGTTTTTATCAACTACTTTATTTATGGATTCCTCCAAAAATTCCAACAACGATAATTTACTGCCGATATAATTCATATCAATATTCTGTTACTTTAAAAATTAAATCGTTATTTTCTAAATGATATTCAACATACTTCAAATTTTCGCACCTTCTTGAATTTCGAGTATTAAAATCATCAAAGGTGGCTATTATTCTTTGATATTTTTCAGTTCTTTTATTTTCTATCTTTTTAGAAATTAAAACGGGTTTGATATCACTTTGTCTATTTGGAGTATAATATTGCTCTATCCAATCGATATATCTTTGTATTTGTTTAGCATTTATTACATCGGCTTCTACAGCTTTTAATTCTATTGGGATTAAAACCCTTTGATCATTAACTACACTAGACAGCATTACGTCTATTCTTTGCATGCCAACACCGCAGGAAACTTCATTACCTAACCATTCAAAATTAAGAGTTTGACCTAAAACACATTCATCTAAACTTCCGTTTGTTGCCTTCCCAATATTCTTAATAATATATGACTGTAAATGTGTTTCAAAAGCTTTATTTGTATTATATTTAGCAATTAATCTCGGCAATATATCTATGACCTCCATCCTGCCAGTGTATGTATTGACAAGATCATTGGTTAAAATAATTTTTTGTTCGTCTTTATCAAAGGAAATTTTTTTATTGTCAATATTTAATTCTTGTCTACCATTTTTGTCTCTTATAAGTTGGCATAATCTTTCGGACTCATAGATGGTAATCATTGTGTTACCTCTATTTCCTTTAAGTTTTCGATAAATCAAACTCCAGAGCATTTGATTAGGAGAAGTCATGTTTTTTATTTCATCTAAGGCTTCCCATTCTGTTACACCTTCTGCGTAAACTTTTACAGGCTCAATAAGTGTTCTAAAAGTTAAAGATTTTCCTAATTCATTTTTTAAATACTGATTTCCATCATTATTATCTAAAAATGACCAGTCCTCTTTTGCTTTAAAAATACCAAAAAATTTACCCTCAAATATTTTTTCGGCGGATTTCATTTGCAAATAAAAAATAATATTATCGCCTTGCCTTATTCTACTTGCATCAGCTGTCATACCAACTAGCATATTTTCTATCGCATAATGTAACATAGTGTCAGATGTAGCATTGAAGTCTATTTTAATATCCTGAGCCCCCGTGCCAGCAAATAAATATTCTAAATGCATCTTAAAAGTTTTTGAATCAACTATAAATATGTGTGTTGTCATAATGTTATTTTTTGAAAATTAAAATGTATTCGTGTTTAAAAATATAATAATCGCTTGTAAGCGCGCGGTATCGCCAAATGCCTTCTTTGTTTTGTTTGGCGCGATTGCCGGCTATATTTTTTATTATAATGCTTTTTAAGGTCAATCCTAATTTTTGAGTCTCATTCATGCAATAAAATCCCAGTGGTATCCATTTCCCAGCAGTATATTTATCACCGATAACAACCGCCAAATATCTGCCATTTTCTAAAATTTCAATGGTATTTTTCAAAACTGCTGAAAATTTATCTAAAAATTCCTTTAGTGACTTTGCATTTGATAAATCATCTTTCAAATCGCTAAATTTAATAATATCGGCATAGGGCGGATGTAAAATTGCCAATTGGATATTTGTCTTTTTGTGATTTTTTAAAACCTCTTTTACTTTTTCAAAGGTTTCAACTTTTGCGCTATCACCAACAATTAAATCGGAGAAATTGTTTTTTTGCTCAATATTTTTCCCAACATAATCAACGAGCTTTTTTTGAATATCAATGCCAATAAAATTTCTGCTCAAGCTTTCTGCTTCATAAGCAGTTGTTCCGCTTCCTAAAAATGGATCAAAAACAATTTCATTTTTCTTTGTATATCTCAAAATAAATTGGCGTGGAATTTGTGGAATAAAATTACCGTGATAAAAGCCGTTATGTTTTCCTGTTTTATCTCTTTCGGGAATAATCCAAAGACTATCAGTCCATATTTCTGACTCTTTCCAGTCATCTAAATTTAAATCATTAAAAATCGGCATATTCTTCGCTCGGGGTGCCGAGAATCGAACTCGGCCTACATGCACCCCATGCATGCGTACTGCCGATATACTACACCCCGGTTTTATAAAATTTATTATGACATTTTTCCGGCTAAAATTCCACTCAAAAAAATTTCACAGTCCCATATCCATCCTCTTCCTTCTTTTTCTGGCGAAGTTTGCGAAGCGATGGGCTTCGTCGCGCGCTCTTAATAAAATATTTTTTGACGCTTCGGCCAATTCTTGAAAAGATTTTTTAGTCCCGAGCGGAAAAATCAGCTTGTCGTTGCCCAATTTTGATATGCCCAACATCGGCGTTTTGATATTATTGTCTCGCAAAACTCTGGAAACGGCCAAGACTTGCGGCCGACCTCCGTCTATGACTATCAAATCCGGCGCCGGCCATTCTTTGTGCCGAAATCTTCTTTCTATCGTTTCCCTCAAAGCCGCCAAGTCATCGTTTGCCGGAGCTGATTTTATTTTAAACAGCCTGTATTCGTTTTTATTTTCTTCCCCGCCGGAAAAAACAGCCATCGCTCCGTAAGTTTCTTTGCCGGCCAAATGAGAAATATCGTAGGCTTCCAATCTGTTTATTTTTCCTTCTCCGCCGCCATCCTCTCTTATCAGCAAAGAAGCGTCCCGGATATGCTTCAAACTTTCCGCCTGTTGAGGATTTTCTTTCGTCAACTTTTTAATCAATCTCTTCTTCTCGCCGCTTAAAAACAAAATAAGATTATTGATGTTTTTTTGGTAATCTTCTTTGGAAATCGCGCCGACGCAGATGCCCGGGCATAAGCCTATTTGATAATGAAAGCAGGGTTTGCCTTGATTAGGCTTGCCCCGCCTATTATCAGAAGAAGATCGGGGTAAACAAGTTCCGTAAGGAAAAATTCTGCGGGCGATTTTCAAAATTTCTCCAGCGATACGCAGGCTCTTGTATGGGCCGAAAATGTCGGCGGAACCGGCGGGAAATTTTTCTAAATCTTTGCCCCTCGCGATAACAGGCTTGGGATAATCCGCC
>Ga0209211_10010505_pt1 | contig 12046 bp, 15 predicted proteins | sample RifGroA2_FD_183992 | JGI IMG/M metagenome (GOLD analysis project Ga0209211, IMG submission 183992) | Groundwater microbial communities from Rifle, Colorado, USA - Groundwater A2 (SPAdes) (version 2) | ecosystem: Environmental > Aquatic > Deep subsurface > Groundwater | place: Rifle, Colorado... | reverse complement strand
GATTAATTCATCATTCGGATCAAGGCGTCCAATATGCATGCAATGAATATGTTAATCTGCTTGAAAAAATAGGCATTAAAATAAGCATGAGCAGAAAAGGCAATCCATATGATAATGCCTTTGCTGAGAGCTTTATGAAGACGCTTAAAGTCGAGGAAGTGTATTTAAAGGAATACAGCACATTTGATGAAGCATACAACAATATTAAACAGTTTATTGATATTGTTTACAACAAGAAAAGGTTGCATTCATCCATAGGATATATGCCACCAGAAGAGTTTGAAGCAGAGGTTTTAAATACAATTAAGATTTCGTAAACTGGTTGTCAACCAAAAGGGGTTCACTCCATTATCTCCAAAAAATTTATATATCATTACGTATTATTACGTAATAATGGAAATAATAAGCAAAATCAGCAAAGGCACCAATATGGACCAAGTGTATATACCTAAGAAAAGGATTGGTTTTAGCATAGGAAGTTATGTTATCTTAAAGCCATTGTATGAAATAAATGATAAAGTAGATGAGAAAATACTTTTTTATAATGTAAATTATCTTGAGCCAGTTAAATTAACAATAATAAATGAAATTTTTAGCGAAGTAGAAAATAATGTTGAGAATTATGAAAATATAATAATTACCGGCTCATTTTTAGATAGAGGATTTAATTTTAGTGATATTGATATATTGATAATAAAAGAAGAAAAGATTAATAATTCTTACAAAGGCACATACCAAAACAATATTACAAAAATTAAAGAGATATTAGAAAAGAAAATAGGAATTAATATTCATATAATTTTAATAGACATCAAAACTTTGCTTAAAGGCTTGAGCACAGACCCATTATATCAAACAATGCTCAGTTCCTGTGTATCAAAAAAAAGGTTTGTTTATAATATAAGAAGGGCGACAAACTATAAAATTCTAGACTTACATTTGCTAAAAAGTAAATTGTTAATAGACAACTTTGATTACTTAAGTGGTAAAGAAAAATATGAATTACTCAGGAATGCTGTTTCCATCAGTTTGTTTATTGAAAATAAAAAAATAAGTAAAGATAATATTAATCATGAAATTAATAAAATGTTTGGTAAACAGATGGATAAAAAAATAAAGGATAATCTAATTGCAGATAAAATTAATTTTCTAAAAAAATACAAAATTTATTACAATAATTTATTCTCAGTTATAATAAAAGGAATAAAAAATGCCTCAAAACAGAAACAAGCTGATTGAATTGTTTATTGGCAATATATCAAATGCAGTTGTGCATGAAATATTGACCAAAGCAATTGATGATGAGAATATTAGGCGCCATTATGACAAAGAACTTAAAGTTAGCTTTGATACAGCAAAAAAGTATAGGGAGAAAATAAATCCAGTTAACACCACATTGCCAGAAAAAGATACAGATTACATTAGAGAAAAAATCAAAAAAAATGCCTCAAATTCGCCTACCCACCCACAGCAAGCTGTGGGGTACAATCTGAACAAGTTCAGATGTACACAAAATGCTTTGCATTTTGTTGTATACGGCGAATTTGTCACTTCGTGACCGACATTTTTAAGATTACAAACTGGGTGTCGCAGCAAGCTGCGGGGTACAATACCCAGTTTGTAATTATCAGAAAAGCCATGGCTGAACTACAATTAAGAATCTCAAAAGGTTATGAAAATATTAATCTTGCTTTAATAAATATTATTGCAGAAGATAACTTAAAAGTATTAAGAATTAAATAATATTTAATTTTTTTATTATATATTGCTTTAAACCTTAAGCCACACCCAGCTTTTTCATCTTTCTGTGGAGTGTTTCAAATCTTATGCCTATATTCTTTGCTGTCTTTGAAATATTATGATGATTCTTCTCGAGATGATATTTAAAATATTCCTTTTCAAAAAATTCTTCTGCATCTGTTATATCCAGTCCGGGTTCAGGCAAATCTTTGATAATATCTTCGCTTAAAATGGGAACATTTTTGTACATCTCTTCCAATTTCTTTGGATGAATAATTGTTTTGTAATTCTGCAGCACATCTTCTATCGCTTCAGAAAGCGCATGAATTTTTATGTTATACGGCTTCAACAGCTCATATTTGATTTTTTTGATATCTATTTTGAATTCATTGATCAGTCTATGCAATGTTCTCCTGTCCAAACCAAGCAATTTTGCAGCCTCGCTTATATTTCCAAGATGAAGTATAAGTATTCTTGACAGAAAATCTTTTTTGTACTGCTTTTTTGCCTGTTTGTATTTCAATGAATAATTAATCTTTATATCACCAATGGATGATTTTGTCAAAGTCGAAGTAATGTCCTCATTTAGCTTGTCAATATTCACGCCAAGAAACCTTTCAGTAGCATCTTTAATCAATGGCTTTACTTTTTTTTCAAGAACAAGTTCAAGATTCTTCCTATCAATCTCTTTTTTATCTGATTTTTCAGTTCTTTCAATCTTTTCCATTAATTCAATTATTTTAATTAGTATATTTAAATATTATGATTTTTTTGTCACAATACAGGGATGGAATGAAAGATTTATAAATAAAAAGGACATTCTTTAGGGTAACATGGCTAAAATATTCAACTTTGAAAAAGCAAAGGAAAACATCCTAAGAGAATCAGATGAATTAAAGGGATGGCCGGAAATAAAAGGCTATGAATTCTCAAAAGGATTTAAGCTAGATAAATTTCTAAACAGTTATTTCTCCACTGGTTTTCAGGCAACAAATCTTAAGATTGCCATAGATATTATCAAAAAAATGAAAAAGGAGAAAGAAGCAAAAAAAGAAAATTTAACTGTGTTTTTGGGTTATACATCTAACATGGTCAGTTCTGGATTAAGAGAAGTTATTGCTTATCTTGTTAAACTTAAATTTGTTGATGTGATTGTAACTACTGCAGGCAGTATTGAAGAGGATATAATCAAATGCCAAACACCATTTGTCCTCGGGAGCTTTAATGCAGACGGGAAAGAGCTTAGAAAAAAAGGCATTAATCGAATAGGAAACATTTTTGTTCCAAATAACAGATATATTGAATTTGAAAAATTAATGAGCAGGTTTTTTGTGAGAATTTCAGACGAGCTTAAGCAAAAAAACAAAAAGGGAATATCGCAAAATACAATTTCGCCAAGCGAATTAATATTTGAATTAGGAAAAGAGATTGACAAAGAAATAAAGGACGAACAAATAAAGTCGAATTCAATCTTATACTGGGCGACAAAGAATAATATTCCTGTATTTTGCCCTGCAATAACAGACGGCTCTTTTGGAGACATGACTTATTTTTATAAAAAGAAAAATCCTGATTTTAAGATTGACATAACCAGCGATATTGTCAAGATAAATGATATTGCAATCAATGCAGAAAAAACAGGCGCAATTATTTTAGGCGGCAGTTTGCCTAAACATCATATAATGAACGCAAACATGTTCAGAGACGGAACAGATTACACTGTGTATATTTCTACTGGAACAGAAGGCGACGGCTCAATGGGCGGCGCAAGGCCAGAAGAAGCAGTGAGCTGGGGAAAACAGGCAATGAATGCAACATCTGTAATGGTCGAGGGAGATGCTACGATTATATTTCCGCTGATTGTTGCGGGTGTGTTTGTGGATGAAAAGTAAGTAAATAAATAATTAGTATAAAAAAAATTAGTATAAAACTAAGCATTAGGTAATCTATCAATCCTTGGATAAACACCTGGCTTCATAAACACACGCTTAATCTTTACTGCAATACCTCTTTCTTCCTGAACCATTGATTTAGAAATCATTAATGCCTCGCCGAATGCAACCAATTCATCTTTTAATGTCATTATTGCAACTTGGTCTGCTGCTTGTATGTCTGACTCAACCTTGCTTATACCTGGGACTTTTAACTGCGCGCCATGACAAAGTGTGTCAACGGTTGTGTCAAAAACCCAAACTTTGGGAAGATGCGCAACTGCATTTTCAACTGGCTGGATTATTGCCCTTAAATATTTGTCATTACCTTCCTGCTTGTAATAATAAAATGCATCTGCCAAATCCTGTAAAGTACACAAAGTGGACTCATTAAAAGGGCCTGCTTTTGTTCTTCTAAGCTCGCTCATATGAGCGCCGATTGGGGTTCCTGTTTCATCTTTTATACTCTGACCAAAATCATGAACTAATTTTCTGATATATGTTCCTGCCTGACAGCCGACTTTGAAAAGAATATCTTTTCCGTCTTCACTAACCTCGAGAACTTCAAAATAATAAATATTTCTGAAACGCCACTGTCTTTTTACAGAAGATTTTATCGGCGGCAATTGCTTAATTCTGCCTGTAAATTTCTCTATAGTCTCATTAAGTTTTTTTTCAGGAACTATTTTATGAAGATGCATTATACCAACATACTCTTTGCCAGCATGCAATAATACTTGTACTACTTTTGTTGAATCAGCAAGAGCAACAGGAAGACAGCCAGTAACTTTTGGGTCTAAAGTTCCAGAGTGGCCTGATTTATTGATATTTAAAACTCGCTGGACATAATCAGAAACCTGATGTGATGTTGGCCCTGACGGCTTGTCTATGTTAACAGCACCATAATTAAGTATTTGTTCTGTTGTTCTATCTTCTGGTTTGCATCCAAATTTAGCATCTGTCCCATAATTCTTTCTAATCAATTCCTTTCTTTTTATTTTTTCAAATGGTAAAAGTGACATAATGAGAAAAGAGTGTGTTGTTGATTTATATAGTTTGTTTTATTTTTGGGTTTTATCTTTAATTAGAAGATGATATAATATTTTATCAATATTTCTTTCAAGTTTATCAACATTTTTATCCAGATTATTAATATTTACCCTTACTTCACCAAGCTCTCTATCCATTCTGTAAACCTTCTTTTTTAATGGATTAAGAAAAAATCTCCACGCTCCAAAAACAGTAACAAACAAAGACACAAACCATTGAAGTTCAACTGGCACTTCTATTCCAGCAATGGCAATTGGATCTTTTGAAGCAATCGCAACAATAACTAATGAGCCAAGAGCCATAACAAAAAGTATGCCATATTCGTCTATCCTTCTCTGTAACTCTTTTATTTTGAATATAAATGAAACTAAATAAACTAAAAAGAAGATTAAAAACAAAATCCAAAATGCAGCGAGATAATACATAATAACCACTTTCATATCTGTTAATAATATCTTTATTTTTGTTAGTTATATACTTTTTTATTTTTGGTATGTATTAAGCCTACCCTCATTTTGTCAGCTTTGCTATCATATCTCGTAAGACTATCAGGAAAGCGAAAACCATCAGTAAACTCAAGTTCCTTTGCTGTGTCTTAAATATAGGCACGGACATTAATTATTGAGCATAAGATTCCGTGCCTATATACGAGGAACTAAACTAAATTGATACAATTATTTAGTTCCTCCACTATAATCATGTTTTCGCCAAAGCTGACTGGCAGGCTTAATACATACTATTTTTGTAACCAACATAACAATCAATTCGTGCAATATTTAAGCAGCCTCATGCATTTATCCAAATATTTCTCATCAGTAACATTAAAGCCACATTGACTGCAATTATAACTTCTTATAATAATATTTTTGCCGATGTTAAAATAAACCTGCTCCATCTCACTTGAACATTGAGGACAATTTAATCTGCTCATTCTTGCTCACCCCTGTAATATATAATTTACTTTCGTATTTTACAACATTAACTTCAAGAGTGTAATTCGAGAAGTTTTTTAGATATGTTAATTTAGTATAGAATGAATTTTTTGAGCCGACAAGTGTTCTTGTTGTGGAAAGAATAGTTGCAACTATTTCCGGCCATATATCTATCAATCTTTTAGTAGACTTCATATCCACTAATTTTTTTGAAAGCTGAAGTTTTATCATGATAATCACTTTTTAGCCATTATCTTTTTGTGGTATGTTAAATCAATCATGTCTGCTGAATTCATTGATGTGAGGAATGATTCTTTTTTTATCTCGTCGATAAGATAGAATGTAATTATCTGTTTCACTGCAAACCTTCTTGAGAAAAGATCTAAAAATTCCTCCAATTCCTGCATATGCCTGAACACAAGCTCAACCTGGAAATCAAACCCGTTGTTTATTTTATAAAGGCTGTTTACGTTAGGGTGGTTTAGGAGATATATTCTTGCTTGGTCTAGGTGCTGCTTGCCAACCTTGAGAATAACGTTTGCCCTCGCGAAAAATCCGAACTTGGTAAAATCAATCAGCGGTGAATATTTTGTAATAAATGTTGTCTCATAGTTTCTAATTTTGTCAAAGACTGTTGAGATAGGAATCTTTGTCAGCCTGCTTAATTCTGTCAGTGTATATCTTGCATTTGATCTTAAGCTTGTTAATAACGCAATATCACTTCTTTTGTATTTTGGGTACTGCACCTTAACCACCTCATTTAGTTTTAAACTGTTTTTTAACATTGTATTTACCTCCTTTTGCTTTTTTCTGAAATTCTACCGAAGCATTAAGTAAAAAAATATAAGTAATAAAATAAAAAAATGCCGACAACGCAAAAAAAATATTGATAGTAAAATAAAACAAAACAATCCATGAATAAAGATTAATGCGCCGAAATCTTTCCGAACAACTCTCGGAAATATTACGGATATAGACACGGAAAATATATTAATCTAATCCTTAAGAATCTTAAGGTGCATTAAGGCGGATTAAGGGGAAATCTTTTTAAATAAATCATTATAACATAACATTTGCCAGTAATTGCGGGGGTAGCAAAGCCTGGCCAAATGCGCAGGACTTAAGAATACTCAAGCCGAACAAGGATGAGAATAATTAAGGCATCCTGTCACTTAGTGTGTTCGAGGGTTCGAATACTTAGCAACGAAGTCGATAAAGATTCGGAAAAGATTCCGTTGTAGGACGAATTTCCCTTCCCCCGCAGTTTTTTTCGTTTGTTTGTAACTACTGAGTAAATATTTATAAATAGGAACTTATTCTTTGTTTTTTAGTGGGGTTAAAAATGATTCAAGCACCTGAAATTACAGATAAATTGTTTTTGATTAAGTTTTATTGCGAAGCACACCGCGACTTTGTAACTAGAAATATTATTAGTATAAATGGAAAAGTAATATCTACTGATAGTTACGCTGCTTTTGCAGAAGAGTTTAAAAAAGAAGAAGTTAAAAAAGAGGTTTATGGTATTGTCTACTACTTACAAAGAGAAGGTGAAGAAATAACAGGTATAGAAGGATTAGTTAGCCAAGAAGATGTTGTCGCGCATTTAAGACAGATGATTGGAAACACCCCATTGTTAGTTACATATTTTCCAAAACCAAGCGATGATATTGAAAGATTAGAAGCTCTTTTGGTAGAGAAAGGAGCAGATCATGTCTTGTCTCATTATAGATTTGATTCTACTAATCTATATATGGCATTGGATAGAACAATGGCGAATGCAAGCAAACGAGTCTAGATTCTTTTGTTTTTATTTAGTTAGTTATTTAGTTCCTGGGCGCAGCCACACGTCTCATGATTATGTTTAGTTTAGGTTTTCTATACGACGATTTTAAGAAAATTAATTTTTCATAAGACGGGGGACTGCGTCCCTAGTACGGATTGAGAGCGAGAAAAAGATATCAAGAAAATTAAAAAACAGTTTATCAAGAAGGTTTCATTGAAGATTGAAAAGACGACGAATATTCAACCAGCAATCTTTCAACAACATCAACCAAAGGAGAAATATTAAGATTAACACAAACTCTCTCAGAAATATCTGTTTCAGTATTATAACGTATTAATGAAACATGGGGGTTGAATTCTAAGTCTATGGTTGTATCATGCCATAGGCTTTTTACTCTGTCATAAACTCTTGTATCCCTTGGAGATGTTACTAAACCATCATTCTTTTTTCTGTGACGCATTCTTCTTTTTGATTCTTTTTCTGAACATATAAATTCAATAACAATTACTTCTGTTCTAAAACAATCAGCAATGTTATATACATTCTGTCTAGAGAATGGATGCTTATAATTGGCTTCTAATATTACACCTCTTCCTTCTGTTAGGGAATCCTGTGCATTGTTATACATTCTTCCAAAAACAACAGGTATTTGACGCCATGAATATCTTTTAAACCCTAAAGCTCTTCTTGTTTCATTGGTACCATATCTATCAAAATGCCCTAATCTTTCTTCTAAATATTCTGTTGATGAAGTTTTTCCAGTTCCTGGAAGTCCACATGCCATAATTAAGGGGTTTGGTATATCCAACGGAACATATACTTTTTTGTCATGGTAAATTCTATTTCCTCCTATTACCGATATGATAAAACTTCTTCTGCGGATTCTGTTTCTCTAATTTACTAAGATGAGAACCATTTCCATTTACTTCAGCGCCATTTAATCCATTCTCTCCGTAAAGTGCTTTATGTCCTTTGTGCATTGCATCTAATCTTGGGCCAAGAATCTTTTTTGCATAACCACTTGATAATTGCGGAGTTTTGGTTTCTCCAAATGCTTTTTCAATAGCTGTTCTTCCTGCGTTATAATATTGCAATGCTAAAGTTAATCTTTGGTCAGAGTTATATTTCTTAGATATTCTGTGATTGTTAGAAAGAAGATTATAATAAAACACTACATCTCCCGCACCAATAAGCGGATTATAAACAGGATGAAATTTAATCTCATCAAAACCAGTGTCTAAATCTTTATGAAAATCTAGTTTAGCCAACCAGTTATTACTGTTATTGTGGTTATTGTTTTCATCTTCAGAAACATCATATTTTTGTGCAAGTTCTGGATTATTTCTAATTAATTGATTAATGAAATCATTAATTGCAAACTTGTCTGATCTTATTCGCACTTTTGTTTCGTTATATCCTGGAATGTGCTTTCCGTCAAATTTATATCCGTTAAAGTTTCCAGAAGTATATACAAATTGAATATCTACAAAATGCTGAACTGCGCGCAGTTTTCCGCGCCTTTCTAATAACTGTTTCTGTTCTTCCTGCAGTTGTTTGTATTGCGCAGTGTACTGTTCATTCCAGCCGTTCTTCTTTGCATCTTTTTCAAGCGCCTTTACTTTCTTAACATTTGCATCATAACTAGCGCTCATTTCAGCAGCTATCTCATCTAAGAAAGGAACAAATGTTCTTAATGGCTTAAGTTTTTGTGAAAATGAAAATGGCGCAAAGATATCATCTAAAAACTCAACGAATTGTGGGTTTTGGGTTCTGAATTTAACTGCTTCATGGTCATTAGAATACATTGCGCTAAACCAATCAAACCAACCACCGACTTCTTTTATCTGCGCTAGACCATATGCATTTGCAGATGATTTAGCATTTGGATTACCATTTGATTCAACACTAATTAAAGCTTCGAAAACATCTTTTATACGCTGTGATAAAGGCAAAGAATGAATTAATGCTTTTACATCATTGGTTATCTGAGAATAATGTGCAGCTGCATTAATATTATGGCCTTCTTCCTTTAATTTTTTAAAAGCTTCTGTTTCTCTGTATAACAAAAGGCCAACTTGGATTGGATCTTTTGAATTAGATTCTTCTTTTTCATTATTATCTGCTCTGTTTAGCCTTTTCTCTAATGATTGTTCTTTGTTTTGCACTTGTGATTGTTCTTTATCTTGCCATTGTGATTGTTCCTGTTTTTGCGCAGAAGTTAGTAATTTAGATTCTTTTTCAGATGAGCAAGAAGATAGGGTAAAACCTAATATGGCTAAAGCAGATAATGAAATGTAATGTCCAAGATTCGATCTATAAATAATTGACATCAAAACCCCAACTAAGAGAATTAGTACAACAACTGATATATAAATGTTTTGATTTTGTTACGTCTATTGGGTGGTGAAAATGAAAAAGTTTAAATAGCAATGCTTATTAAATAATTGTATGGCAATAGAAGATTGGAAGGGAATATTGGTTTCAAGCGAAGATTGTACAGAAGGATATAGAAGAATCTTTCAAGAGTTAGGCATAAACGATGTTGTAGTAGTTGAAGCTGGTGGATGTCCACTCGTTGAAACTCAAAGAGTTGGGGAAGTCGCAAAATCAAGTTCTAAAAAGCCATTAGTAATAGGATTAGGACATCATTTAATGGCTTATGTTGGAGATAATTCTGTGGATTATGTTTATTTTGATGCTCATTCTGACGACTCGCCAGATGCAAGAAAAAGCGAAATTTTAGTTTCTGAAAGAGAGATTTGGGACAGAACAGATGTTCCTGGAACGTATGTCAAGTCAGCCATTAGACAAACAAAATCTGTTGTGTTGCCTTATTCATTGGGACCTGAAACTTTTATCTGTTTTATGGAAGGGAATCACTATGTTGTTGGGATTGGGGAAGGAGTTAAACCGAAAGGAAACAGAACAAAATGGTTTAGACATAATGAAGCTAAAAAAATTGCTGATATGTCATTAAGAGATAAGGTGTTATTATCATATGATATTGATGTATTTGACCCAAGTATTACCACAGCACATGGATGGGGAAATGACGGAAGAATGTTTTCACAACAAGTAAAAGACTTATCTACAAAGATTGTTGAAGGTAGAAATTTAATTGGAATGAATGTTGCATCATATCATCCATTTAGAGAAGCTAATCTGAATTATAAAACCGTTGGTGTGATTGTAGATTTGTTACGACCAAGACTTTAAAACCAAAATAATTTCTATATTTAACTGAGATTTTTACTGAGTTTAACAAACAGTTCATATATAACATTATCTTGTTAATTTAATTATCTAAACATATAGCAGAATAACTGTATTTGATAACATTTACAAAACAAACAATTCATGAAGAAAATCATTATACCCTTCCATTTCTTCAAGGAATTTCATGAATTTATTTTTATTCTTTACTTTACTTTTAAGCCTGCAATTCACTTCGACAAAATCTCCATAATCTTTAACTCCATACTGTTGTCTGGCAAATAAAGGAATGCATAAATCACCTGCAACATTATTAATTCTTTCGACCATTGTATATGCTTCCTGTTCATTCTCGACGTAAAACATAAATCTTTTTCCAACTTTTTCTGGTTGGTAGCCGCCCCATTTGCCGTAAAACGGCTCTCTGTATCTTTTTGCGTATTCTTGGATAATATTAAACATATTTTGCAAAGGATTTTCGCTGTAAACATAACCAGAAACTCTTTGGTCGTCTTTTAACGGGCTTAATTCAATCTCTTCTCCGTTTTTTAAGCGGTCAAGATTATCAAGCAATCTATCAATAACTTCTGTTCTTTTGTCAGCCATGTCTTCAATTTTGGCAGCATTCCATTCAACTGGAAAACATCTGACATAACTCCAGAAAGGGTTTTCTGTATGTGTAGAAACATAATCTAACTGTAAAACAGAAGAACTAATTAAACCTCTGCCAATATGGTCCTGTGCAAGTCGATACTGCAAATTAAGTTCCTGCATAAATCGTGGGAATGGAATGAGGTTTATAAAGGTTTGTTCCAGAATATTTTGATTTTTTTTGAGTGATATCAAAAATTATAAATAGTTCTTCTATTATTTAATTTGATATGAATATCAAAATAATGTTTTTTTTAATAATAATTATATTAATTATAATTACTGGATGCACTAAAGAGAAAATAGATTGTGATAAATTAGATGAAAATAAATGCTTGGAATACAAAGAAAAATGCGAATTATGCCCAAAAACAATGGTTTCCAGCTATATTAGTTGCCATAGTAAAGAATTCTGTAAGAATATCCCTTTTGAATAAACTTATCAATCACAAATAGAAACGTTTTATTTATCATAACTACTCTAAAAACATCTTCATGAGACGATGGACTTCGTCCCTGGAATGATTAAGAGCGGGAAATATGATTAAGAGCGGAAAAAAGGTAAGAAGAAACAGAACCTCAAATGAACCACCCAGCACTAAAGTGCTGGGTATCCTGAAAGCAATTTCTGAAATTTTGCAGTTCTATTTGTACCCGCAATATAATTTTGAATTGCTTCTGCACTAACATTTCCAACACTTCTAAAAAACTTTCCAGGACTCCAAAAATGACCTGTTCTAAAATGT
>Ga0209211_10010503_pt1 | contig 12046 bp, 12 predicted proteins | sample RifGroA2_FD_183992 | JGI IMG/M metagenome (GOLD analysis project Ga0209211, IMG submission 183992) | Groundwater microbial communities from Rifle, Colorado, USA - Groundwater A2 (SPAdes) (version 2) | ecosystem: Environmental > Aquatic > Deep subsurface > Groundwater | place: Rifle, Colorado... | reverse complement strand
TTGTTCAGTTATACTTTTGCCGTTACTTCCGCCTAATTTAAGGCGGTGATTGGCGGCTCCCATAGTGGAGGAACCACGGAAATGTTTATATTTCTGTCTATTCCGAATCACGATTTCCCCCGGAGTTTCGTCACAGCCGGCAAAAATATTTCCTCCCATGATCGCGGTTGCCCCGGCCGCCAATGCTTTGACGGCATCTCCGGGTTGTTTAACACCTCCATCAGCCACCAATCCGATTTTCCGGCCGCGGAATTTTGCAATTGCGGCGGCGGCAGATTGAATGGCGGTAAGTTGTGGAACTCCGGCGCCGGCAATAATTCTAGTGGTGCAAGCTGACCCGGGCCCAACTCCGACTTTAATGGCGTCAGCTCCGGCGGCAATCAAAAATTTAGCTCCGGCGGTGGTAGCTATATTACCTGCCAGAATAGGTATTTTAGGAAATCTTTTTTTAATTGTTATGATGGCGTCAGCTACAAACGGCGAATGACCGTGAGCCGCGTCTACTACTATCAAATCGGCCCCGGCGGCGGTTACAGCTTGAACCCGGTCTATTAATCCGTTAGAAATGCCCACCGCTGCCGCCACCAACAAACCATTGGGTTTAGCTGATTTTACCCGGGCGACTTCAGCGGCTTCATTTTCTGCAGACTGAAATTGATGGATAACCCCGATCCCTCCCAGCCGGGCCAGGGCGGTAGCCATTTTAAAACCAGTTACTGTATCCATATTAGCGGACAAAAACGGAGCCAGTAGTTTCAGGGTTGGGGTAATCCAGCCGGTGGTATCGGCTTGCGACCGCGACCGCAAAGGCGTTAATTGCGGCACCAGCAAAACATCGTCGTATGATAAGCCCAGAGGAATCGTCACGAACAATAGATATAGCGATTTATCACCAGATTGTCAACTAGAAGTTTGGTTTTATTTTTCTCCAACCCTATGAACTATCCCTTAATTCGTTTCAACTCCAACTTTCTTAGCGATTTTTTGAAGTAATATTTCTGTCAGCCGATATTGTTCGGCAATCAGTGGTTCCTGCTTCTTCCGTTCTTCAACCCATTGGCTGATTCCATTCAGCCTTTCTTGGAACTGGCTGGTCCTTTTATCTGCCCGGCGATTTTGTTCTGCCAAAATGACTTCGTTTTCCCGATATTTAACGATTTCAACCAAAAATGGGTCAATCTTTTTTTGCCACTCGTTGGTAAAGTGATGGGTTAAATCTTCTTTGAAAAATTCAAAATCCATCTTGATCCCCTCACGTACCATTCGTATCTGGTCTTCAACTTCCACAAATCGTTTATCAACCTGCTCAAATCGTCTATCCACCTGCTCAAATCGCTTATCCACCACGGTAAATCGAACATTCATCGCCCCCTCCAATCTTTTCAGATCAGTCTTGGTGGCAAACCCATTCGTAGAAACTACAGATAATTTTTTCTTCATGAGTTACATTGAAACAGATCTAACAAGGGCTGTCAAGATTATTTTTTGGTCGAAACAGAAAGATAAGAGCGGTTTTTATGTCAAGTTGGAGTCAAGATAATTTTGCTGCTTTTTGTAAAATGCGGATTATGTCTAAACATCCAGAATCTAAGCTGGCAGAATATCTAAAATTTGTCGGTCTTAAGTTTCATCCTTTTGATCAATTGGAGGCTTCCGCCGATTCACGGTTAATTTCTTATGATATTGGACACGAGGTTGGCGAAAGGGCCTGGAAATCGAAAGATTCTTTGCTGGCCGGAAAATCCGGTTCCGGCCGGACGGCCATAGCCGAGCGACTTCTATATGATTGTCGTGTCGGCAAAAATAGTAGCAGTATATTTCCGATCTGTTTGCGTGAAGGCGAATTGGCTTCAGATAGTATGCAGGATCAGGTTGTTCGCGCCGCCGCCGCCGAGACATTATTAGAGTTGGCTTATAGGCCGTGGAAATTTGAAGATTTAGAATTTGAAAACAAAGCTAATCTGGTTGCCGCCATCGAATCGGCCGCCGCGGGAATTTTTGATCAGTTTTTGCCGCAAATTCTGAAAGCGGGCAGTCATTTGCCGATAGCCGAATTTGTCGATCCGCCCGCAAGAGCTCTTCCGCGTCCTTCTAACTCAAGGATAGTCAAAGAAATGGCCAGGCAAATGCAGAAACTTAATCAAGCTGACAATTTAGCCAGCAAATCGTTTCCATCAATTCTCGATATTATTCCCGGAATTTTAGGTTTAGAAGAAGTAAAGCTGATTGCCGATTTTTCAAAATCTCCGGATCCAAAACAGCTAGGGGAATTAGACCGACTTCGTGACCGTTTATCTCGGAAGATTGAAGTTTCAAAAGTCATATTGGCCCCGGTCGGATCCGGACTCAAAGGCCAAGAAGCAGAATTAATCAGTTGGTACCCCGATCAATTGATTGACGTTTTGAGATCCAGAATGAGAGTGGCTTCGGGTGGAGAATTTGACTCGTTTAACGCCATCTGCGATCCCGGAATATCAGAAATTGAAGATAAAATTATAGATGAAACTGCTTCGCGTGGTCATCATACTCCTCGCGCCGTTGTATCATTGGCCAAAACCCTTTTGGAACTTCAAGCCCAATCAGGTGATCAGCTAGTTAGTCGTGAAACTTTCGCAAGGGCCGTAAAAAGAGAATTCGATTAATTCTTCAGCACGTATCCCTGTCCCCGCAGAGTTTGGATGAAACTGCCCGATACTCCGTTTTGTTCAAGTTTATCTCTTAACCGTTGGACGGTTTTGGCAATGGCAGCCAGCGAAAATTCTTCGTCGCTGGCAAATAGCAAATCGGATAGTTCGTCAATCGTCACCACCGTATTGCTTTTATTAATCATTATCGCCAGAATTTTCTGTTCCCTCGGCGAAATATTTTCCATCGGTCGGCCGGCAATCGTTGGCTGACCGTCTTTTAATCCAAAAACATTTTCTAAAATCGGGACTCCTAAACGCCGGTAAAATTCTTCCGATTGTTTCATAAGTTTGGCACCCTGCTTCATCCGGGTGTATTTCACCGTCGGGATGAAATTTGATTTTGGCTGATACTTTTTTAAGATAGGGGATAGCGATGACTTCGTCACCAGCCAGTCAACCAAGAGTTCCGACTCCGACCACATTCCGTCAAGTTCCAGATAAACTTCGTTTCTGGTAATTGCCGACAGAATCGCTTCGGTAATGGAGTAAATATCTTTATCTGCCCGTAAATACATTTCTACAGCCGCCGGAAAGCTGTCGGCGACGCTAAAAGAACACGTCGTTCCAAAATTCGTCGGATGGATGATAATCCCGGATATTCTCGTCATTGCGAGTCCCGAGCTTGTCGAGGGGTGCGGCAATCTCACATTAGATAATATTTTTTCTATCCCCGCCAAAATTTCTCCGCCGGCTTTCGCCCAAGTCTTTTTAACCATTGTCATTTCCGGCTCTTCTAAAGACCGGCCTTTCAACAGTCCAGCGACTCCACTAATTAACTTCGGATCAAACTCCAGCGGAAAATTCCGGATGTCCACCCGTTTTACTCTGTCCCAAAATCTGGGGATAGTTTGGTAAGGGAGTTCCGGAAACGGCACGGTTTGTGAAGTTTGCGAAACTTCACGATATGGCGCCACAAAGAAATTATTGGCCCTAAAAAATCCGTTAGCGATGCTGTGGGCCGTATGGATCAATCTTTTAGCCTCCGATTCAATAGACCATTCCCAAACAGTTTTAACCGCTTCCATGCCGCAATTATATCAAAATATATCAACAGAGATGTCAAATTAAGTCAAGATAAAGATATATCTATAAGATATGATTCGTTCTTATGTCCGGCAGATATATTACGTTAAAGTGGGGGGGTAAAGAATTCGGGAGTTTCGGGGTGGAGGATTTTAGTTCCGAAAGACTGGCGCAGGCCTTGATCGGCATGGTTGATTTTCATCTTGATTGGATAGAAAAAGTCGATGGACCGATAGAAGATAGAAATGATTATTATTCGGTCAGTGAGACTGGCTCGCGTTCGAGCGGAACGCCTTTAGTAGCTGGTATTGTGGTTCATCGGTCAACTGGAGATAGGGTTAGTTTATTCGAAGTGCTTAAACATTCCGATTTCGCGAATGAGTATTTGGAGTTCTGTTCAAAATATCTGCCGCCTAATTTAGCTAGCGGCCAAAGAAAAATTACCGCCGCGGAGATTGACGCGGCGGTGGAACAACTTGAGCAAGAAGACGAGGCCGATAGACGAGCTGGGGCTTAAAGAGTTGAAGCTACAAAATAAAACTTCAATTATTTAAATAATTGAAGTAATGAATTACCTTAACCCCCCGACGACTTTGACGCGGTTTAATAATTCCTGATTTTCCAAAACGATGGCACAGCCGCGAACGACTGTCTCCATCGGATTTTCCGCCAACCACACCGGCATTTTTATTTGGTCCTCAACCAATTTTGTTAATCCTTTCAATTGCGATCCGCCTCCGGTCATGATAAGGCCGTGTTTAATCAAGTCGCTGATCAATTCCGGCGGAGTTTCTTCAATAGTTTCGGTGACGGCATAGACTATCTGATTGATGACTTGGGATAGAGCTTCCCTGACTTCGTCGGAATAAAATTTGACCGATTTTGGCAAGCCAGTTTCCAGGTCGCGACCGCGGGCTACAAAAACTAAATTTTTATCTTCTTTTTCGGAAGGAGCCGCGGAACCTATCTTAATTTTCATCTCTTCAGCGGTATTTTCTCCGATAATGAGGCCATATTTTGATCTGGAAAAACCGACCAAAGAATCGGTCATTTCTTCTCCGGCTACCCGTAAAGATTTATTGACAACTATTCCGCCTAAAGAGATAACGGCGATTTCAGTGGTTCCGCCGCCGATATCGACGATAATGTGTCCGGAGGCCTCGGTAACCGGAATTTTGGATCCAATGGCGGAGGCCATAGGTTCTTCAACCAAAAAAGCTTCCCGGGCTCCGGCTGAGAGAGCGGCCTGTTGAACTGCCCGGCGTTCAACTTCGGTGACTCCGGACGGAATTCCGACCGCGACTCTGGGGCGGGGGATTTTAGGAAACCACGAAGATCCTGTATGGATGACTTTAATCCAATGTTTTAACATGGCGGCAGTGGCGTCAAAGTCGGCAATCACTCCTCCCCGTAACGGTTTAATGGCCTCAATCGTTGACGGAGTTTTCCCCAGCATTTTTCTGGCTTCCTCTCCAACGGCCAATATGGCTTTGCCTTTTTTAGCCCGGGCAACAACAGACGGCTGGCGGATAACGATACCCTTGCCCCGGACATGGATTAGAGTATTGGCCGTTCCAAGGTCGATACCAACGTCGTGAGTGATGAGGCTTAAGAAATGATCAAACATAGTCGGTTATCTGTTTTCTGTTTTCAGTTATCGGATTCAGGTTTATCGGTTTTCAGTCTACCGGTCTTGAAACCGGAAAACCGAAAACTGATAACTAATTCTATCAGTTTATTGCCAATCTGCCACTGGCAATTTTGTTCCAGTTATGTAATATTGTGAGGTAGTGAAAAAAACAATGGCAATTTTCATTTCCCGCCTGTTCGATCCGGTATGGCTGATACCGGGAATGTTAGCTTTAGCCGCCGGTTGGAGTTTGTTTAATGGTTTGAGATGGCGCTTTATACTCATATTACTTTTAATTGATGGATTAATACCATTTATATATTTCGTACATCTTCTGTCAACGAAGGAAGTTTCGGATTGGGATACCACGAAAAGGAAACAGAGAATCAAGTTATATGGATTTACTTTGGTATGCCATTCGATAGGAGTGATTATGGCCTGGTTGTTGGGGAAAATAATATTAGCAAAAATCCTGCTTATATTTCTGATGTTGGCTGTGGTTTTTACCCTGATAACATTGGTTTGGAAAATCTCAATCCATACTGGGGTATCATCGGCGGCAGTAATTTTCTTAAGCTTTCTGTTTGGGTGGAGTTGGCTATGGTTATTTTTAATAGTCGGATTGGTGGCGTGGGCCAGAGTTATCATGAAAAAACATTCGCTTTTACAGGTCATAGCCGGAGCCGGATTGGCCGCCGGAATAATCATTTTAGGATTTTATCTTTTAGGGATTAACTCAGAAATTTTCGTGGATTCCAGCCGGGTTTGTACATTAGGAAAGTGGTGTTAATGCAAGTTTTACTCTTTGTCATTCCTGGCTTGACCAGGAATCTATAAAAATAGATTCCCGCTTTCGCGGGAATGACATGGAAGTAATTTTATTAGAATTGCGAATACGTGATTAATTATATGCAGCTATCAAAAACATTGTTTGTTTTCACCGTCGGAGTATTTGTCAGTTTAAGTGTAATGTTTTTTGATTCTTTTGGAAAACTGTCCTGGTTAAGAGGAGGAATAGAGACATTATCAGGCCCGGAATTAAAAACAATTTTTCTGATATCCGGAAAGTACAATTCATTAACGCAGGTTGTCCGGAGCGCCTTGGGGAAAAATCAAGAGTCTAAAAATATTCTGAATAAATTAGCAGGATTTGAAGGGAATGCTCTTGAGACCGAAAAATTGCGTCAGGAAAATGAAAATTTGCGAAAAATATTAGGAGTAGAAAAAATATCCGGGTTAAAATTAGAACCGGCAGAAGTCTTGAGCTTTAATAATCAATCTTTAATAGTCAACAAAAGCCAAATAGTTCCGGGTCAGGCGGCGGTCAGCGCTGAAATGGCAATTTTGGGAGTGGCAGGTAATTCCGGTAAATGGAATTCCAGCGTTAAGCTTCTAACCGATTCAACGGTCAAAATTTCAGTAAAAATTTTATTTCCCGATCAAGCTCCGGTGATCGGGGAGGTTGTCGGAGAATTCGGAGGCCGAATCACTTTGGAAAAAGTATTGACCTCGGTGGAATTAAACGCGGGACTGCCGGTGTTTACCAGCGGGACCGACGGTTTGCCGCCGGATCTTCTAGTCGGTTGGGTCGGAGATGAAATCAGTAAATTGGAATCGGCAGTTTTCCAAAAATCATATATCCGGCCGGCGGTTAATCCTGCTGATTTAAAGACGATTTTCTTTATTAAAGATGAATAACATATTTTTATTATTTCTGACATTTTTGATCGCCGCGGTAGAACCATTTTTTGGTTCATTTAGTTTGGACTTAGTCTGGGCGGCGGGACTGGGGGTAAAAAAACAGGAAATCTCAGGGGCGGTTTTGGTATTTTTGTTAGGCCTAGTCAGGGATGTGCTATTAATTAATAGATTGGGACAATCGTCAATTATTTTTTTGGCTGTTTGGGCCGCAGCCGGAATAATCGCGTCTAAATTGTCCAAAAATTTATTTTCGGGGGTTATTCCGGCTTTGAGCGGATATTTAATCTTAAGTTTAGTTGAAACCGGGAAAATTAATATTTTAGGAATGGTAATTACGGTTATAATGTCAATATTAATTGTCGGAATTTGGACGCTGAAAGATTCCCTTGAACCGGGAATTAAAGTCCGCCTGTCTCCATGAAATTCGGACCGTTGGAATTATCAACTGCTAACAGAAAACATAATTTTTTACCGTTAGGAATAATGGTAATAATTATGATGGCAACGCTGGGAATAATTTTATCCAGACTAATAGTTTTGACGGTTTTTCGCGGACAAGAGCTCCGGCGCCGGGCTGACGAAAATAGGATTCTAATCAGAAAAATTCCGGCTCCGAGGGGAATTATTTTTGACCGTAATGACAAAGCCTTGACCAGAAATGCTCCGGAAGGAAGGGCTTATCCATTTGGTATAAATTTCCCCCATGCGATTGGCTATGTCGGCGAAGTTTCGGAGGACGAAGTTAAAAATGATTCATCGTTGAATCCGGGCGACGTTATCGGTAAAACCGGAATGGAAAAACAGTACGATAAAATATTGCGCGGGACGGACGGAGCTGAGCTGATTGAAGTGGACGCCAACGGCAATTTACTCGGGGTTTTAGAGGATCAATTACCGCAGGCGGGAAAAGATATCCATACTCATCTGGATGTTGATTTACAAACTGCAATGACTGATAGTCTGGAGGGAAGAAAAGGGGCAGCTGTGGCAATTGACCCGGTGGACGGAGCCGTATTGGGGTTGGTGTCAAGTCCGAGGTATGATCCGAATTTATTTTCTGGAACGACTAAGAGAATTTCAGAAAACGGTTATCAGTTTTCTGATGTCGGTTCTCAGTCTAAAGTTAATCAGTCGTCGGTTAGCCGGTTAGAAACTGATAAACTGAAAACCGATGAACTTATAACTGAAAACGGAGAACCGAAAACCGATAACATAAATAACGATAAACTAAACGCGATTCTTTCCGACACCGTTAATATGCCTTTATTTAATCGTGCCATTTCCGGCGAATATCCGCCGGGATCAATTTTTAAGTTGGTGACGGCAACAGCTGGGCTATCAGAAAATAAAATTAACCGCCAGACTTTGATTACGGATACCGGCGAAATCAGGGTCGGAGATTTTCGGTTCGGGAATTGGTATTTTGACCAGTACGGAAAGACCGAGGGTGAAATCGGAGTGGTCAGGGCTTTAACCAGAAGCAATGATATATTTTTCTATAAAGCCGGGGAATGGCTGGGGCCGGACTTACTGGCGGGTTGGGCGCGTAAATTTGGTTTGGGAGAAAAGACAGGAATTGATTTGCCCGGTGAAACCGACGGCCTGATCCCTGACCCCAAATGGAAAGAAAAGGTCACAGGAGAAAGATGGTTTCTGGGAAATACTTATCATATGGCCATTGGCCAGGGAGATGTCCAATTGACTCCGTTGCAGGCTGTCGTGATGGCGGGGGCGGTGGTGACGGGACAATTATGCGCGCCGCAGATTATCAGATTACCGGATAATCAGATTACCGGATCAACAGATTACCGGACATGTCAGGATATCGGATTATCCAGTCAAAACCGCAATTTGATTCTTGAGGGCATGATAGGGGCTTGTTCGTCCGGAGGGACCGCGTTTCCATTTTTCCCCTGGAATCAATCAATTGAAGGTCTAACCTTCAATGAGGCCATACATCAATTAAATGGTATGAGCGGTTATCCGGCTGTAGCGTGCAAAACCGGAACTGCCCAGCATGGCGGAAAACAGGCCAAGCCGCACGCGTGGATCGCGGTGGCAGGACCGATCGTTAAGGACGAAGGACGAAGGACTAAGGACGAAGGTGGATATAAATTAGATTTGGAATCGAAAAAAAGGATTGCATTAGTAGTGATGCTGGAAGATGCCGGCGAGGGTTCATACGAAGCCGCCCCGGTCGCCAAAAAGATTTTGGAGGGGTGGTTTAGAAATTATAACTTCTGAAGAATTCCTTTTGAAAACACTGCTTCAAAATCATCATCAAAACTGGCAAAATACTTGACGTGGTTGACTTTCATTGTCAGTAAATGATAAGCATCCCGGGGTTTTAATTTGAATTTCTCCATAAATTCAAATATTTTGAGTTGTTTTTGGTTTTCTAGCGGGGGATTGATAAGCCGCAAAAAAGGGATAGATAAAAGTTTTTTTATCCCATTTTTAATTTTTGAAATATGATTGAATTTCTTTTTTATTCTTGCATCTCTAAGAATAATATGTGTTGTTTCGTCTAAAACGAGAGGAGAAATAATTGGAGCAATGTGTCTTTTTCTCAGATTAATAAAAATTTCCACAGCTTTATCGTGAAATACATGAGGTTCTTGTAAATATGCGATGCAAATGTTTGAATCCAAATAGCAAGCGGAATTACCCATATACCTCTTTGTCGTAAATATCGTTTATTTGTTTTGGAGTAAAGTTAGATGAAAATTTTATCCCGCCAGCCAATTTTTTGATCAAAGCAAGATCTACGGCAAGGCCCCCATCTTTTTCTGGTGAGGTTTTCAATTGGATATTTAATCCGGATTTTACTCTTTTAATTTTGGTTTTTACTCCGGATTTAATACCCAGCCCTTTTGGCAAGGTTAAAACAGTACTGGTTCCCAGAGTGAAAGTCGAAGCTGTATAAGTTTCCATATATACGATTATAATTGCGAATATATATTTGTCAAATTGAGCTTTCACTGTGATTAAAATTTGTGTTATTGTTTAAACGTGACAATTGACGATCTGAAGAAAAAGATTAAGAAGTTGGGGCTGACGATTGATGGCGACAGCGGCCGGGTGCTGGTCGAGTGGAAAAAAGTTCCGTTTGCCGAAGCCGACCGGCCTTATTGGGCCGGATTGTCTTCAATTGACGGAGTCGGCCCGAATGCTTTACCGCTTTTGGTTTCGTGTTTCGGATCGGCCAAAGAAGTTTTGTTTACGGATAAGGGATTATTGGAGCAAGCGGGTTTGCCAATTAATGTGGCTGCAAGAATTGTTGGATTTTCCGGCCGGAAAGATATAAACCATTGGTTTAATCAAGCCTTACATCCGGAACCAAATATTAATTTATCATTTCTGACGCCAAAGGATAAAGAATTTCCGGAAAGATTAATATCGATGGCCGGCTGTCCCAGTCATTTATGGGTTTGGGGCGACAAACAAATATTAAATCAAAAGAGAATTGTGGCGGTAGTCGGCACCAGAAAAATTACTCCCTACGGCCGGATGGCCACTGAAACTTTAGCGGAAGGTTTGGCGGTCAGAGGGGTGACAGTGGTTTCCGGATTGATGTATGGAGTAGATGAAGTCGGACAAAGATCGGCGCTGAAAAATAAAGGGATTGTCATCGGAGTGTGGGCCGGAGGGATTACCCGGAAATCTTTTGGCAGCCGATCCCGGCTGGCATACGAAATAGTTTCAAATAAAGGCGCGGTAGTCTCTGAATTTTCATTTGATAAATTTCCGTTTAAAGGCGCATTTCCGTCTAGGAATAGAATTGTTTCCGGATTAGCCGCCGGCGTAGTGATTACTGAAGCGGCAATAAAATCAGGCAGTTTGATTACCGCGGATTGCGCTCTTGATCAGGGGAAACCGGTAGGAGCAGTTCCCGGGCCGATAACCAGTCCATTGTCGGAAGGTCCCAATGAATTATTGAAAAACGGAGCTACGCCGGTCACTAATGTTATGGATATTCTGAATATGTGCGGATTGACCGGAAAGGATTTTGGCGAGGCTATTCAATATATTCCTAAAAACGAGAATGAAAAACTAATTCTTAAACTTTTGGCGGACCAAAATCTGACAGTTGATGATTTAATCAGAAAGTCCTCTCTTTCCGTCTCTGAAGTTTCGGAGACTTTAACGTCTTTGGAATTGTCAGGAGCAGCCGGGCAGATGGGGGAAGAGTGGAGGAAACTAGCTAGTTAAATAATGAAAAAACCGTTATCAGTTTTCGGTTATCGGTTATCAGTTTCAGGTTAGCCGGTTCTCAGTCAATCAGTTTCCGAAACCGGTAAACCGAAGACCGATGGACTATAAACCGAAAACAGAAAACTGAAAACTGATAACCGGCATTATGTTATTCTTCACATTATGAAACTCGTTCTTGTTGAGTCTCCGACCAAAGCCCGGACCCTGACTAAATTTTTGGGTGGAGATTATAGGGTTGAGGCGACGATGGGGCATTTGCGGGATTTGCCGAAAAATAAAATGGGGTTTGCGGTTAAATCCGAAAACGGCAAAACTTTATTTTTTCCCGAATATGAAGTGGCGGCAGAAAAGAAATCCAAAGTGGCCGGTTTGACTCAATCGGCAAAAGAAGCTGACCAAATAATTCTGGCAACAGATCCTGACCGTGAAGGAGAGGCGATTGCCTGGCACGTCGCCGCCTTGTTGAGTGGCGAAAGGAAAAAGGAAGAAGGAAAAAGGAAGAAGGAATTTCAGAGAGTGGTTTTTCATCAGATAACCAAAGAGGCGATTTTGGATGCAATGAAGCATCCACGGGAGTTGGATATGAATTTGGTTGACGCCCAACAGGCCAGAAGGATTTTAGACAGAATGGTGGGTTATCAGTTGTCGCCGTTGTTGTGGAGGAAAATCCGCCGGGGTTTATCGGCCGGCCGGGTCCAGAGCGTTGCGGTCAGGATGATTGTTGAAAGAGAAAGGGAGATCGAGGCATTCGTGCCGGTTGAATATTGGGAAATTTTTGTTGAAGTTACCA
>Ga0209211_10010502_pt1 | contig 12046 bp, 11 predicted proteins | sample RifGroA2_FD_183992 | JGI IMG/M metagenome (GOLD analysis project Ga0209211, IMG submission 183992) | Groundwater microbial communities from Rifle, Colorado, USA - Groundwater A2 (SPAdes) (version 2) | ecosystem: Environmental > Aquatic > Deep subsurface > Groundwater | place: Rifle, Colorado... | reverse complement strand
AAAACCAATTACTAGCCCCGGTGGATGAGTGTCCGCCAGCCGCTCCCAGAACTCAACTGAACGAAGGCACGCCGTTAGCGCCGACACGATGTCGGCCTTGTCTGAAATATGCGACCTAGGATATCCTGAGCCACCTGGAATGAATCCTCGCCCCAAATGACGATCTGCCAACAGCATAGACCGCATCAGACTTACGCCATGCCGTTCCTCATATTCCCTGGCACGCCTAAACACCATTTCGGGCTCCATGGTGCTAGGTTTGCCTTCAACGAGTTCGCTGTAGTAGTCGTTCCGGACGACAATATCGCCAGGTAATGGTATGCCGCCCTGTGCAGTGTAGAAAGTCCGGTCCTCCTCGCTCGCAACGATCATAACCGGGCGCATTCCAGTCTTTCCTGCCAGATAAATTGCCAGCGCTTTCCAAATCCACGCCGTCTGGCGGTCTGGCGTGACCCAAATATGGCAATTGCTCATACTTGGTCCTCTCTTTTCCGGGCCAAGATGGTTTGATAACCTGACAGCTTATTGCCGCTAAGGAAACCTTGAAAAGCCGCGGCGACGCTCTCCTCGGCCTGGACTATCCCCTCCAAAAACGGATGGCGCCCGTTACCTCCACCAATGCGCCAATATTCGCGCACCATATCCACGTCAAGACGCCCCGGCGTTGACGCCTCGATTACCTCGAATCCAGCGATACCAAGATGTGCCGAAAGGCTCTCGACGGAGTAGTAATTCACTCGCCCCGGGGGACTGAATGTGGCGCAATCGAAACCCATGATGCGGTGATCGAAGCCGCTGGTATTGACGTTGCCGACAAACATCCAGCCTCCCGGACGCAACGCGGCGTGACAAATCCGAAGGGCGTCAATCGGATCATAGAAATGATCCATTACCGACCACATCAGTACTATATCGAATGGCTCAGTAGGCTGGAACTCCTCGAGAAGCCCCCGATGCACCGTGAGACCACGCCGCATCCAATAGGGCACCGCGCCGGCGGCGGTTTCCACACCTTCGACGGCAAATCCCTCCTCGCGCAGCGCTTCTAGGAACCCCCCTCCTCCGCAGCCGACCTCGAGCAGTCTTTGGCCAGAACCGAGGCGTTCGCGCAACATGCGCGCGACGGGACGGTAGTTGTTTTCAAGGCGAAAGGCTATGCTCTGCTCGACGACCGGGAAGTAGGCCGAAACCTCATCGGAGGAGAAATATGCCTCCGCGCCATGCGGCGTGATCCGGGGGTTGGCGAACAGGAAGCCCGTTTCCAGGCAGCGATGAATTGCGAAGGGCTCCAATTCAGCCGCCAACTCGACCGCGGCACCGGACGGGTTCGTCAGCACGCCGATATGACCCGCGGCTTCCAGTGCCGCCATATGCTCGAGGAACCAAGCTCGGTAGGGATCCTTGCCAGGCGGAATACGCGCCGGACCCTGTCCACCGGAAATGCTGCGTCGTATGCTCATCACATTCTCAATTCTTCACTTCGCTGATCAGGCCCGAGCGCAGGAAATCACTCACGGCACGATCCAGTATAGTGATAGGCAAATCGTGTCGCTCGGCTATCGACAGAAGATCACTCTTGCCGTCAACGTCGGCAATCAAGTCAAAAAAGCTCTGCACAATGGTGTCTACATGCGAAGCTTTGTCGCCGGTACCAGCGCCTAGGTCATAGGGATAAACGCCGTGACCTGACATGAAGGGTTCGGTGATGTAGTGCGGTTCATAAATCCGGTTGCGCTCGATCGCCGCAACCGTGCAGCAATACATCTCCAGCGATTCCAGCAACGCCTCATGAGTGACAAAATTCATATCATCGAGGTGAGTATGGTATTGTGGATACTCAGTCGAAGGCGTGCGCGTCAGCAGACCCATTGGAATGCGTAGCTTGGGTGTGTTGAATTGCCGTTCGTCGCTACCTCCCTGGCGATAGTTGCGGATGCGATGCGGCTTGCCTGAATGCTTCAGCGCGTGGATCGCGGCACGGTCGATGAATGTGTCGCCGTTCCAGGTTCGCTTGTAGGTAAATTGCCCGGGGTCCCCGGTAAAGGAGACGCAGAAGCCGCCTATGGTCTTCTTGATACGATCAGGATAGCTCGCGATGTAGGTAACCGAACCGATGGTTTCCGGAATTATTGTCAGACGGTAGCTGAAGCGGCGCTTGGGCAACTTCTCCAGGATCTTGAACAGCTCGATCGCAGTGACCACGCCGGAAAGATTGTCGTTGGCGCCCATTGGGTGGCATAGATAGGTGGTGAAGAGCAATTCTTCCTCGCTGTCACCAGGCAGGTAATACTCGCCGATCCGAAGATAGTCGTCGTACAACTCGGTATCGATCACCACCTTGTAGGTATCCTCTGGCAACGCATCGACCTGGCGCTGCGAGGCCGAAAGCCCCCAGCGCGGCTTGTAATAGGAATCACGTAGTGGTACTGCGTCTGGCAACCTCGGATCGGTCGCAATATGTTTTACCAATTCCTCACGGCTCATTTCACCGCGGAACGGGACGCTGTAATTCCACACGTGGTAGTTGCACTTCTCGAAATCAATCGGTCGCGAGCCATCCGACGCTTCCACATAGGCAGCGTTCACCTTGAATGCCTTCGGAATCACCCAATCAAACACTTTCTGCCCGCTCGCAAACTCCGTGATGTCGATTGGCAGGTAGGTTTGTATGATTTTCAGCGAGTCGGTGATTCCCGGACCCACCAACGTCCGATGCAACGGATAGAGGCGCTCCATCAAGCGCCACATGTTGTCGCCATTGGTATTGGCTGTTTGCATGTCGATCAAAATTGCTGCTCCTTGGAAATGGCTTTCGGGTCTATCGGCCACTGTTCGAATGGTGGACGTTGATCGGGGGCGAGACGCTCCAACTCGGCATCCCGATCATTGGCGATCCAATCGGCAACCCCGGCTTTGTTCTCCACGAATACCAGAGGGTCGCGATCCAGCAATTCGATCGAGACGCGCAAGATGTCGGACGATAGGGACGACTGCAACTGAAAATCCGGACGCTCACTCTCGATGACCAAACCCAATTTCCCGAGCCGATCACGGATCGGCTTGTAGCACAACCCCGGGTCTACGTTGAACGGGCGCACATACATAGTCTCTTCGCAGCGTCCGCGCTCAAACCCGTTTTCAAGTAAGGCTCCGGCGAAGCGTTTATGGTAGCGGAACGGAACTCCTGCGACCTCTTCGCCACGATGGCAATAGGCGCAGGAAAGATGCCACGGCACGCCCAAGATCACGTGCCGCGCATCCACGACATCGAACCAGCCCAAAACGCTGTCGTCACCCCAGGCAGTTGTGCAAGGGCGTGCCAACACCTCGGTCGCGCGAGGCCCGTATACCGCGTAGCTGTCCATCGGCTGCCGGGTACGCTTTACGCCTGGCCACATCCGAAAGTGGTCGGGCAACGCGCCAGTGTAGGGCCTGCTCAACATAACATCGAAGCGCCGTGTCCGCGGAAAGTCGGCAAAGAAAGTCGGCATTAGCAGCGTGCAGGCGGAATCCAGGGACTCCAGTGTGGCCTCGATCAAGGCACCCATGAGAGCGTCTGGTCGCATCCCGAATCGATGTCCAAAGCCCCATAGCCCTGAATACAGGACAACCACTTCATCCGTGGGGCGAACAACCTCGCTCAGCGCCGTTTTGAAGTCGTCGATGCTAAGGCGGGTCTTACTCATTGCCACGTGATGGCTTGCCCCTTGTTGTTCAACAGAACAACAAGCTCGGCTACGGATTTCAAACTCTGAATCTCGTCGGTGGTGAAGGTGACGCCGAACTCTTCTTCGACACTCAGGATCAGATTTATGTGGTTAAAGGAATCCCAGCCTTTCAAATTTTTCGGACTCATATCTGGCGTCAGCACGAGATTCGCGTCGCCGAATGTGTCGCGGAAGACCTCAGTCAGTCTCTCAATATCCATAACAACAAATTACTCCTCGATGGTAATGCTGTGGGCAGGGGCCGAAAGTCCGTGTCCTTTGAAGCACCTTTCGTCGCCCTCTCCGTCCACGGCCACAAATCCCAGGCTGGGATAGAGTTCGGCGACGAGCACGTTCTTTTCTGAAGGTGCGTAAAGACCGTACAGAACTTCGAATCCTCGACCACTGCTCCACTCCAGCAAATGATCCAATACAGCGAGTTCAACGCCACGATTGATCACCCGGCAAGACATAAGCCAAGTGTCAATTTCCAAGGCAGTTGCCATCGGTCGGCCGATCAACACCGCGATAATTCCGGCATCGCCAAAACGGTCCGTAAGGCTGTAACAATATGCGTAAGCATCCTGCTCCGCTGTAATGCGCGACAACTCGGCGAGGGAATGCCGCCGGTTTGTCAAATTGAACTGATTGGTCTTGTGCACCAGGCTCGCCACACGCTGGATATTGTCGGATCCTATCCTCTGTGCGGTGAGGCGCATACCGAGCCCGCGCAGATAGCTTTCGACATCGCCGCATTCGCCCAGTAGCGATTCCCGTTGCGCCTGAGTCTTGTAGTACTCCACTCGCGTTCTATCGGCAGCACTTACTAAGGGCTGCCAGAAAAGTCCTGACGCGGCGAGAAAACCCATGCGCATCTCGGGATCAGCGGGGAGTTCTGGAACGATCAATCCAGGCACCAACACCCGCGCCTCCTCCCGCTCGTGGGCCGAGTCATCAAGGAAACACAACGCTTCGATACCAATATTTAGATCGGCGGCGATGCGTCGGAGCGCGAGTGCCTTCGCCTCCCATCCGGCATGGAAGTAGACAAAGTCGCCTAGCGACAGAATCATCTCCCGTCGCTCTAAAAATGGTGCGCGGGCATCATCGAAATTATTTTTACTAACCACCGAGACAGGAATTCCGGCGGCAGCTAAGTCCTTGAGGAAACGCTGCAATTGCAGATAGGGTCGACCTTCGCCGAACGGATCGAGCGCGACTCCAGCCGCGCCCGTTTCGCCAACGATACCACCCCACAATGTGTTGTCGAGATCGACCGCCACCGCTTTAACTCTGGGCTTTAGTGTTCGCAACATCGCGTTTGCCACGGCACGACCAAGTTGGGTCGCGGCATCTGGATGGCAAGGCGACTTGGTCAGCGTCCAATATCGCGCCGCAAACCACCCTGCATCGCCGCACCGTCGATGAATCCAATCCGGATCTACCCGAATCACCTCCTTGGGCAATACGTCATCAAGCTGTTCGCGCAGACCACGCTGCCATTTCTCGGCGGCAGAATATGGTCCCGCACCTTCGAGCGATTCCGGGAGAATCATCATAACGCGTTCACCACGATCAAGCGCCGCCCTCGCGCCAGCCAAGACGCCGTCAATATCGATGGTGCGCCAATCCGTTCCACCAACTGAATAGCCAAGCGCGGAAATCCAAATCACCCAAAATTCGATCCTCTCCTCCGGAGCCAGCGCAGTCGCCACCCAATTGGCGTATGGTGTTTCGACAATCCGGACGGCGATACCCTCATCTGCAAGCCCGAGCCTCAGTCCAGGTAACAGAAAAGCAGGATTGCAATTTCCACCGACTGCAACCGTAAGGCATACATCACCGATGAGATCATTTTCGATGACACGGCATTGGCGCAACGTCTGAACATAAGTACTGTGCTGCCCGGCCCGACTATTCAGTTGGGTACCATCAGCCATGGGCTGCATCCTTGGTGCGTCCAGTCGGTGGCATGCAAGCGCGTAGCACCGCCAACAAGATTGGCAAAGGCTCATCTATCACTTCGGGACGCAGTGAAGCAGTCTGGTCTGTTTGCATACGCGGTAGCCGAGGAGCTACGAAACGCTGACCCTCGAAAATCGATCCGAGACTTTGCCAGGCGAATTCGCCCGCCGCCTTGGCTGCGCTATATTCCAGACCATTGCTGATTGGTGCATCTAGGAATGTGGTCGAGGGATAGAAATGCAATGCGCCATCCGCGCAGAGCGGCGCAATTGCTTGCGCCAATACGCAAGGCGCAGTGACAAAGCTTCTCGCGCTAGCCGTGAAAAGCTCCGGATCAAAGGCTACGCCGCGCCCAAGATCAATTTTCGGCGCCGCAAAGTAAAACACCGCATTCGGCGCCGCCAAAGCCGCGCCCGCCAGGCTAGCCGCTATGTCCTCGGAAGCAGTATCGATATCCAAACGGGTATGCCGCGCTTGCCCTCCGTGAGCAGAAATGTCTCCAACAACAGCAGCGGCATCGGCCTCGCCGCGACAGTAGGTGATTGTTACGGCCGCCCCACCAGCCGCTAGGCATTTGGCCACTACTTCTCCTAGACCACGCGACCCACCGATTACTAGGGCGGTGATGCCCGCGAATTCATTCTGCGCAACGGCATTGCATATTTCCTTGAACGATGGCTGAGCCACTGGTGACGGGCGAAGGAATGCTTTGATCTTGCCACGCATTGTCATTGCCATAACCGACATGGTTAGAAGGGAAAACCTCGGATCGGCGCGCTCCACTCGATAGATCAACTCTGGCTCAACTTCGGCGGCGCCGAACGTCAATTCCAGTCCTCCGAAGATCGAATGCAAACCGGGGCATTCCATGCCAACCAAGCGCGTAGTCGCCAACAACGCGGCGGTCTCCCGAACACCGAGCGCATCCACCAGCGAACCGTAGCGTTGCGAAAAATCAGCTGCCACTGGCGGGACGGGTATTTCACCCGTTGCCTTGACGCAGTTCGCAAAATTGCGATCTTTCGGTACTGCGGGGGAAAACAGCGTCCCGTCCAGATCGCCGATCTCACGACCCGCGACTCCCAGATCGATCTCGATGCGGGCTACCGGGTGGGCGGCTTTAACGTAAATTTGAATCCTATCGTCACCTTCCGACTCAAAACGAATCTGCGCCGGAAATCCCACTGGTAGCGGATGTTCGAAACTGGCCCTGAGCCGCACCAAACGGCGCCCAACCTTGACCCCAGCAAGCACAATGTTCACAGCCCAGCACAACACGTGCATTCCATGCACCACCGGCCCTCCGAACAATGTACGTCGTGCCGCGACCGGGTCCATGTGCAGAGGATTCCAGTCTCCAGTTCGCGCCGCGAACCATGTCTGATCCTCACTCGTGAACGAGTGCTTCAATGTGATCAAACCGACGGCCTCCGCGCCACGATCACGCACGAAACGGTAAGGGCGCGCCGCATTGCCGTTGGCAAATCGTAGCCAGTGGCAGGAAAGCATTCCGTCTCATCGATAGTGAAACCAACGGAATTCACGAGATTCTCTACGGCTTCTGGCGTGCGAAGCAGGTAGATATGGTCGGGCGCTGGGCTATTGATCGGCAGATTGATCAGGATGCGGCCTCCGGGTCGCAGTACCGCAAACACCGACGCGAGCGCATGAACCGGGTCTTCCAAATGCTCTAGCACTTCGCTGATCACTACAACATCGAATTCGGGCCGCCCTATCTCCGCGAGTAGTACATCGCGCTGCAACAGTTCAATGGGTCGTTTTACCCCCATACGGGACAAACAGGAACGGGTACGCTCGAGGCTCGTGTGACTAACATCCCATCCGGTCAGGCGACGGCAGAGCGGATGACTCGCTGCGAACCCGGCGAAGAGGCCGTGGCCGGGTCCCACTTCCAGATAGTCGAATGGCTTGGAAAGCGCCGGCAGAAAGCGATTTATGAAGAACGCTGCGCCGTTTGCGTGATTGGACCAAAGTACTTGCGACAACAGCAGTCCGTCCATATAGGAAGACATAAATTCGACGTTGGAATACACCTCGCGCTCGGCCTCCGCAAAACTGGAGAGGCGATAGCTCCCATGACGCCGAAAATGAACTTCCTCGCGAAAAAATTGCTCGCACATCCAACGGTAATTCCTGACATATCGGTCCACGTCGCCCCCCATCAGCGCGAGGATGCGCTGCGAGAGTCTATCCAGCGTTGCCAGAGTCGTCGTCGAGTAGCGTTCGAGTCCGGACCTTAGATACGGCTCGTGCTCAGGCCACGCCGCGACAACCGAAGCATATATGGCGTCGAAGCCTGGCGGCAGGTCGAAACTGAGCGCGGAATTCGTCACAACGCTATATCGGTCACACGACCTTCGTCGTCACGATAGCTCAACCTAGACTTCTCCGCGGTGCGCTCCCAATACTCCTTCTGTACCGCCAGGTTCGATGCAGCAAGGTCGGGATTGGCGTTAAGGAAGGCTACCGTTTCGGCGAGATCGAACACCTTGCCAGGTCTGTACAAAGCCTTGAAGATGGCGCGGAACAACTCCAGATCAGCATCGTAATCCAGGGTCAGGCGAGCCGTACCGTGCGTCCACCCCGGTTCGGAGTTCTCCAGGTCGAGATGCCGGCACAGCCCGCTCTTTGTAAAGAAGTATATGAACCCCGTGTCATTGCGCTCGGTGCGGTAAGCAGCCAGTACCTTCTCCATTGCAGCCCGAGTAAAGCTCTTGGTAGCGCAGCCGAGCGGCAGACCTCGCATCGTAACGATATCGAGCGTTGGGTCGGCCAGCAAGGCAGCGGTGGTGGCATCCATGCACTCAGTGGCCGACAGAGGGTCATCCCCATCGGCCTGAATCACAGCGTCAAAGCCGAAGGTCGCCATGGCATCGCCGAAGCGCTTGATGATGTCGTCAACACTGCCACGGAACACCGAGCAGCCTTCTGCCAGCACCGCTGCCTCTAGCGGATCGTCGCTGGCTGCCGTGGTGGTGCAGACCACCACATCCTTGCGGTCGCGGATGAATCGCGAGGCCGCCACCCGGTCAAGCAGATGCGAAATCATCGGGCGGCCGGCAATATCGGCCAGCGCCTTGCCAGGCAAACGCTCGGAAGCCAAGCGGACGGGAATCAGGGCGCCGATCTTCATTTGAAATACCGGATGGTTTTGCGCAGTGCCTCCACCTGCGGCTCGACCTCGGCAAGGCTGCCGTAGTTGTTGACGAACTGCATGATTTGGGGCTGCACCCGCTCGGCGTTCGGGCAGGGCGGGAAAGCGAGATCACTATAGAGCGGCGGACAACGCGTCTTCCAGGCTCCGGAGGTAACCAGCGTCTCCTGATACAGCAACGCCCAGCAAGCGTATATGCCGTCACCGCCGAAGTCGATGTATTTGAAGCGGAACTCCTGCCACGAGATGTCCTCGCGCTCGTAACGCATGGCCACGGTCCAGTAACTGTTGTTGTATCCGGCCGGCACATGCTGCGGCACCAGATAATCCGCTTCCCTGACGGCCTCCAAGAACATCGCGGCGATGTCGGCGCGCAACTTGAGGAAAAAATCCATCCGCTCGGTCTGCGCCAGTCCAATGGCAGCCGCCACTTCCGGCATCCGGTAGTTGTAGCCAAACGCGTCGTGGCGCTTGTAATTCGGATTCTGGAAAATATCCTTGTTGGATCGGATGCGGCCATCGGTGGCTTTCAATGCCGCGTAGCCCAGGCTGCCGAACTTGCGCATCTTTTCCGCATATTCGAGATTGTTGGTCACCACGATGCCGCCATCGCCGGTAGTTATATGCTTGGAGTTCTCCAGGCTGTAGCTGGTGATGTCGGCGATCTCGGCAATCGGGCGGCCTTTGTAGAGCGTACCGAAAGCTTCCGCCGCGTCGTTGATCACTGCAATACCGTGCTTGCGGCCGAGTTCCATCAGCGGATCGAGATCGCATGACAATCCATAGAGCGAGATCGGCATGATCGCCTTGGTGCGTGGCGTGATCTTGCGGGCCACGTCGGCCGGGTCGATATTGAACGTATCCGGATCGATATCCGCAAAGACCGGCACTGCATTCTGCGCCAGGATCACGTCGAGATTGGAGATCACGGTGAGCGGCGCCGTAATCACCTCATCGCCGTAACTGACGCCAACCGCGTCCAGTGCTGCGTGCAGCGTGGAAGTACCGGAATTGAAGGTTACAGCGTATTTGGCGCCTACCTTCGCCGCCAGCGCCTGCTCGAAGCGGTTGTTCATGCTCCCCGAGGTACCGGAACCGAAGCCGGAATCGAGTACCTCGCGAACGTAGTTCATCTCGCGATCCGTAAAACGCCATGTGTTTTTCATTTGCTGGCAAAGCCTCAGATTATTTGCTGCGGCCGAGGTTGGCCTGTCAGCCTGGTACCCCGGCACCTGACCGTGTCACGGTCAATTGGCGAAGACGGTGGAAACTTCAATCATCGTTCCACGGGAAATCAGCACCATTATACTTTTTCAAACCAAGCCTGACGTTGTTGGCGGCGAAGAACTCTTCCCGCAAGATGCCGAAATACAGGTGGTCGCTGAAATGTCCCTCGATAAAGTCTGCCTGCCTGAGACGCCCCTCCAACGTGTAACCCAGGCGACGGAAGGTTCTGACCATAGCCACGTTGTTCTCGTTGCAACCACCGCAAATGCGGTTGAGGCCTAACTCCCTGAAGCCGTAGGCTAGCAATACCCGATAGACGGCAACCGCTAGGCCACGTCCCTGGTAGCGCCGATCACCGATCATGATTCCATCCCAGGCCGAGCGACAATGACTGGAGATGGAGTCCAGCTTGGCCGTTCCGATATAGACATTGTCTGGCACAAACCGAATGAAGAATCCCAAACTCTCGGGACGAGTGAACCGTGCAAAGCTCTGCTCGACAAACTCCGGCCCCTTCGGCGCCAAGAGTGCGGGAGACGCAATGGGCACTATCACTTCGCGGTCGTTAAGCCAGTTCAGATACGCGGACCGCAGATTGTTGTCGTTCCGCATCAGGACGAACGGCACGAGTTGGATCTCTGTGCGGCCCTGATCGTGAAGGATCATGCCTTGCGTATCGTCTGCTGCGCTGCCAGACAGATTCCCTACTCTGCTCATGACCCTGGGCCGCGACCCGCGCTGCCGCAAGAAGAGATGATCCGGTTCACAGGGCAGTCAGACCGCCGTCCACCAGCAAGTCAATACCAGTAATGTACGACGCCGCATCCGAGGCCAAAAAGGCCACGGAAGGGGCGATTTCGCGAGGGGCAGCCAGGCGGCCGAGGCAGGTCTTCTCGTTGTACTTTTCCAGAAACGACGCCGGCTGGTTGTTGAGAATGCCACCCGGACTGACCGTGTTTACCCTCACATTGCGCGGACCAAAATAGCTTGCCAGATACCGGGAATAGGCTGCAATGCCGCCCTTGATGGCCGTGTAGGCGGGAGGGGAACTCATGTCCGTTCCATCGTAGTTGCGGAAGTTTGGCGCCACCTGCCCCTGAATTGAACCGATATTGATGATCGAACCCTTGCCACGTACGGCCATTCGCTTGGCCACTTCATGCGACGCAATGCAGTAGCTGTTCAGGTGCATATCCACGTTGGCCCGCCAATTCTCGGGCGTCACCTCTTCCAGCCTCGCACTCCAGTCCCCGGTTCGCGGGTAGGCGCAGTTGACCCACACGTGCAGAGGCCCGAATCGGTTTTCCAGCTCCGCCACGATGCCAGGGATGGCGGACACGTCGGCGAGATCGCAACGATGGAATTGGCACGAGCCCCCCAAGCTCGAGGCCTCGACCGCAACCGCTGTACCTCGATCGGCGGCAAGGTCAAGCACGAGCACGTCCGCGCCATGGGCGCATAGGCACTTGACAATCTCGGCGCCAAGCAGCCCTGCGCCGCCGGAAACGGCCGCCAGGCGGCCATCGAGCCGCATCAGGGACAAATAGTTGCTAGACATCGAACACGTCGAAATGCTTCAGCAGGTCTCGGTATTCCTCGAACTGCCCCATATCGAACCATCCGGTTTCTATCGGATAACAGGTAACCCGCATGCCGCGCTCGATAAGCATGCGGATGAGCCCGTCCATCCCAAGGGACTGGCCTTCCGGAACAATTTCCAGCACCGCCGGATCGACCACGTATACCCCGCTGACAATGACGTGATTGTAGAAAGGCTTCTCCTCGATCTCCGTCACGAGAGAGTCCTCATCGACCTTGATGACGCCATAGGGTATATCCACGCGCTTGCGCACCCCCAGGATCGTGAGGTGCGCTCCGTGGTCGCGGTGCCAATCGATCAGCCCCGAATACTGAAGCTCCGCCACGATGTCGCAGTTGGTGAGAAGAAAGGTTCCGCCTATCCGTCCCTTGA
>Ga0209211_10010501_pt1 | contig 12047 bp, 6 predicted proteins | sample RifGroA2_FD_183992 | JGI IMG/M metagenome (GOLD analysis project Ga0209211, IMG submission 183992) | Groundwater microbial communities from Rifle, Colorado, USA - Groundwater A2 (SPAdes) (version 2) | ecosystem: Environmental > Aquatic > Deep subsurface > Groundwater | place: Rifle, Colorado... | reverse complement strand
AACAGAGTATGTAGTATATCTCGTACAACCGTTTGCATCTGATAATGTTATTACATAATAGCCTGCTGATAATCCTGAAAGGTCTTCGGTTGTTGCACCATTCGACCATGAAAAAGAATATGGCGAAATACCTCCCGATGTAGTTAAATTAATGGCTCCATTAGCAGCACCACATGCTGCATCTGAAATACTGTAAGCCATTATAATTTCAGTTGGCATCGTAAGTGTTGCCGAATTATTTGTTGTACAACCATTATTGTCGGTTATTGTAACATAGAAATCTCCAGGTGGTAAATCAATTAAGTCTTCTAAAGTATCTGTAAAATAAGCACATGTCCAAAAATATGTATAAGGAGCTGCTCCACCAGTAGGGGTTAAATCTATTGTGCCATTATTTGATTGATAGCAGTTTAAATTGGTTGAAACAATACTGCTTGATAAAGGAACCGCAGCAAAAACATCTACATTATTAGTTGCACTACATGCATTTGCATCAAGTACAGTAATATTATAATTTCCGGGAGTTAAGTTTTGAATAGAATTTAACTCACTTCCATCGAACCAAAAATAATAATATGGTGAATCACCACCTGTTACAACAGATTCCGCCTGTCCATCATTATTTCCGGGGCAAGACTCGTTTGTAACATTAAATGAAATATCAATTTGAGAGTTTGCTGTAATTGTATAAGTATGGATGAAAGTACAAATATCTGAACCACTTATTGTAACAGTATAGTCTCCCGAAGCTAAATTATAAATTGACTCTGTAGTTTGACCAGTTGACCAGTTGTATGCTACATTTGAATTATAATTAATATTTATTTGCTCTATATATCCATTATTTTCGCCAAAACAACCATTTGAAACAAAATATTCAAAGCCAGAACTATTAATATAAACAGTGTCAATCAAATTCGTTGTTCCACAGCCATTTGAAACTGCCAAATTTATAATAAATTGACCCGAATTACTGTAATAATGTACAGGATTTTCTTCGGTAGAAGTATCTCCATCTCCAAAAGACCATACATAATTATAACTATTGTAACCGCCATTGTCTGAATAATACTGAAATGAAACGGGACTATTTGCACATGTCCATCTGCCATCAATTGAAAGATTACCATTTTGAGGCAAATTATAGTTACCAATTTCAACTAAAGTATGAACAGTATCAATTGTGCCACATGTATTTGTTATTTTTACAAAAGCATCATAAAAACCTGTATCTGAATAAGTATGAGTTGCATAAAGTCCTGTTGCAGTTGCACCATCTCCAAAATGCCATTCATAACTTTCGCCACCAACAACAAAAAATTCAACAGAATCACCAATACAAGCAGAGCTAGGATTATTTCCAGATTGAGGAGGATCGCACACTCCACTCCAATTTGCAATAACTAATCCAGGATCGGGAACAGTTGTATCTCCATCTGCAACTAAACTAAATGCACCTAAAATGCCAAAAGCATCTGGGTCGCTTTGAAATGGCTCATTACAATACCAAATTCCGGCAATTACAACACTATCAGCCGATATAGCAGCATGAACAGTTACAGTATCAGCTCCATGCACTTCAATAATTCCATCGGGAGATCCAGGGTCGCCATTAAAAATACTTATTCCGCCGTACCAACAAGCAAGATACATAGTTTCGTTCATTCCGGGTTGCCACTGACTAAAACTAATTGGGAAAGTTATTAATTGTTCTGGTCCGCCTTTTGAAACACTCCAGTCGTCAAACTGTATTGGTCCATTATTATTATTTATAGTTGAATTGCTTACGAAATACTGTGGTTGAATAGTTCCTGTATCATCAACTGTTATTGTAAAGTTAACTGTATCAACATTTCCACATAAATTAGTTACAGTAATAAATGCATAATAAGTTCCTGAAGTTGTATAACTATGACTAACTAATGCCTCAAATAATGTATCAGTTGGAAGCATAAAATTTACTAAAGAATCACCATCACCAAACCAAGCAGAATAGGTATATTGATTTGTCTCTCTAAAGTTTTCATCCCAAAATAGTACTTTTTCATTTGGGCAAACTATTACAGGAAAAGCACTTATAGAAACGTTTGGCATCAAATTTTCGTTTACCATAACCCATTTTGATGCAGAATCTTGTCCTCCACAAGAATTGGTTACAATTAACTTAACTTCAAATAATCCGGGTATTGTAAAAATATTTTCACCATTGGTTGTTGTCGCAGTATTTCCATCGCCAAAATCCCAAGATGAAGTTAAATCTCCTCCACCAGAAGCATTCATAAATAGAACTAAAGTATTTGTACACACGGTAATTGTATCAACTGGACCATATTGTCCCCAATTTTCAAAGTTTTCAAAATATAAATATGCTGAAGGTGTATTTCCTCCTTGATATTGAACATTAATATTTCTGTAAGTAGTATCTGAATTTCCACAGGAATTTGTTAAAATAAGCTCAATAGAATATGTTCCAGTATCAGCATAAGCATGATAAAAATTTCTGGAAGTAGAGGTAAATCCATCACCTAAATCCCATTGGCAAGTTCCAGCATTCCAAATATTAAAATTAATTTCCTGATTTGGACAAGCAGGATTTGGCCAGGCATTAAAATCAGAATATGGTACAATTCCAGATATAATATGAACTTCATTTGTCGTAAAATTTGACATACCACATGAATTTGTAACTGTTAACTTCACAACATAATCACCATCGGCAGAATATGAATGTTCGGGATTTGGATTTGCAGAAAAAGTTCCATCGCCAAAATCCCATAAATAATTTGTAGCTTTAAATCTTGAATTAAAAGTAATTACATCATTTGCACAAAAATCGTTACCATTAGAATAAAATTGAACTTCAGGTGCAACAGTGTCACTAACAATAATTTGCTCAAATGTAGTATCTCTACCACAACTATTATCAGCAATTAACAATACATTATATGTTCCAGCGTTTGTAAATGAGTGATATCCATCCCAACTATTTGAGGTAGAACCATCGCCAAAGTCCCAAAATTGATTCCACGAACCACCGTAACCACTAAAGTGAATATTTTCGCCCGGACAAACAATATGACCAGTTGAAATCTCAAAATCACCTGGATTTCCTTCAACAGAAATACCCATATAGTATGAACCAATATGATTTCCAAACTGGTCAAATGCATTTAAAGACACATTGTGATATCCGGCATAATATGTATATGTTGAATCAAATACTTCAACATAATCATTGATATTAAAAGACCAATAAAACTTAACACCTGTTGTATCCATATAACTAGGTGTAATATTTGTAAATGTGACAGTTAATGGTGCACAGCCCGATGTAACATCAGCTGTAAATTGAACATTTTGAGCTATTATTGCAAATGAAAACATGAATATTGCAATAAACAAAAAGGTAAATTTCTTAATCATAAATATAATTTTTAGTGATAGACAAATTTAATTAAAAAATAACATTTTAAAATACTTACAAATTTTATTTGTATAGCATTATTTAGAATCTGAACTCAAGCTTTTTAACGTTTATCTCAAATATTATTCATTTCATCAAATAAATGACAAATTCTATTTAATTCAATTTCACAATTTCTGCAAATAAATCATTACTTTTGCTTTTTAATTATACTGATAATGAAGCAAGAAAAATTTGAAAGAGGAAAACGAGAAACAAATTCTGAAAAACCAGCTCGTAAACCCATAAAAAAATACGACAACTCTGATAAAGAATCGTTTAGAAACGATAGACGACCAAAACCTGACAGTTACAGCAAAAAAAATAATGATTCTGAAAAATCAGCATTTAATTCAGATAGAAAAAAAAGAAGCGATTCGTCTGATTATAAGGATAAGAAAAATTCTCGTCCTGAACGTAAAAATACTTCTCGAACTGATGATGCAAGACCAAGAAGAACTTTTTCAGCAGACAGAGATGAAAAAAGACCTTACAAGGCTGGCAATAAAGAATTTAATAAAGAAGAAAGACCTGAAAAAAGAAGATTTTCATCTGATGGCGAAGATAAAAAACCATTCAAATCAGGTAGAAAAGAGTTTAATAAAGACGAAAGACCTGATAGAAGAAGAACTTCATCTGATGGCGAAGATAAAAAACCATTCAGAACTTCAAAACCTCGTTTGAAAAAAGACGATGATAGAAAATTCACTAAAGATAAAGACGAAAGAAAAACTCGCTTTTCAAAAGATGGAGACGACAGAAAATCAAAGTTTTCAAAAGATAGTGAAAACAGAAAATCAAGATTTTCAAAACCTGATAAAAGCAGAAGCTATTCAGAATATAAAGAAGAAGGCAGAAAGAAAAAATCAGGAAAATCTTCTACAATAGATTCAGATATTGAAATCAGACTAAACCGTTATATTGCAAATGCAGGAATTTGCTCACGTAGAGAAGCTGATGACCTTATTTCTGCCGGACTAGTTACTGTTAATGGAAAAATTATAACTGAACTTGGTTCAAAAGTTAAAAGAACTGACGATATAAAATTTGATGGTGGTAAAATTTTCTCAGAAAAAAAAGTATATATTTTATTGAATAAACCTAAAGATTATATCACAACCGTTGAAGACGCACATGCAAAACATACTGTTTTAGAACTTTTAAAAGGGGCTGGTAAAGAAAGAGTTTATCCTGTTGGTCGTTTAGACAGAATGACTACAGGAGTTTTACTACTTACAAACGATGGCGATTTAACAAAAAAACTTACCCACCCAAAACATAATAAGAAAAAGATTTACCATGCAACTCTTGATAAAAGTCTAACTCAAGCCGATTTAAAAAAATTAGCCGAAGGAGTACAGGTTGAAGAAGGAGTTGTAGGATTTGACGCAATAAGCTACACTTCAAAAGATAATAAAACAGAAATTGGTGTAGAAATTCATTTTGGAATGAACCGAATTGTTCGCCGAATGTTCGAATCGCTTGGTTATTCAGTTAAAAAACTTGATAGAGTTTTCTTTGCCGGATTATCTAAAAAAGGCTTAGAACGAGGACATTGGAGATATTTAACTCCTAAGGAAATTAATATGTTGCTAATGGGGGCATACGAGTAGTCAAACTCCAAGCTCCAAGTCTCAAATTCCAAGTTCCAAAACTCAAGTTCAAAATATAGAAAATGTAGAATGTAAAATATTAAATGTAGAATGTAAAAGTGAAGAGCTGACGCAATAAAGTAGTTAGCAATCGACAGACAACGAACTTTAAACTTCAAACACTTACTCCCCTTCCTTCACTCCCTTTCCTAAGGAAAGGGTTGGGGATAGGTTGGGTCGGGGGTAGGTCAAACCTCAAACCTCAAACCGTCTTATATGTCAATTTACCTAAAAAACGCCAGTTACATTGATTGGCAAACTCTCGAAATTTCAACAAAAAACATTAAAGTTGAAGATGGAATTAATGGGAAAATTTCATTTATAAATGAATTACCGTCTGCTAACAATTCAAAAATAATTGATTGCAGTGGGAAAATCGTGACAAAATCTTTTGCTTGTGGGCATCATCATATATACTCTGCTCTGGCAAGAGGAATGAATGCTCCTAAGAAAAATCCAACAAATTTCTACGAGATTCTTCAATATGTTTGGTGGACTTTGGACAAATGCCTGACAAAAGAAATGATTGAAGCAAGTGCTTTAACAACTGCTATTGCCTGTGCAAAAAACGGAGTTACTTTTGTTATCGATCATCATGCTTCGCCATTTGCAGTTGAGGGTTCATTAGATACAATTGCTAAAGCATTTGATAAAGTTGGAGTTTCGCATTTATTATGTTACGAAATAACTGACCGCGATGGACTTGATATTGCTCAAAAAGGTCTCGACGAAACTGAAAATTACTTAAAACATAATCAAGGACTTGTCGGGCTTCATGCCTCGTTTACAGTTGGAAATGAAACTCTTGCAAAATCTGTAAAGCTTGCTGAAAAAACAAATTCAGGAATTCATGTACACGTTGCAGAAGACTTGTACGACCAAAAACATTGCATGGAAAATTACAATAAAACTGCAATTGAAAGATTCCACGATGCAGGAGCTTTAAATTTTTCAAAATCAATACTTGGTCATTGTCTGCACATTAGCGACAAAGAGCGTAAATTAATTGCCGATTCAAAAGCATGGGTTGTTCAAAATTCGGAAAGTAACTTGAATAACAATGTTGGAATTTTCAATTCAAAAAATCTCGGCGAAAATATAATGCTTGGAACTGACGGAATGCACAGCGACATGCTTCGAAGTGCAAAAGCAGCTTTTTTTGTTGGACAAATGTTCGATACAGTTGATTATCCCGGAATTTATCGTCGTTTTAGAAATGTTCACAAATATATTTCTGAAAATAACTTTAAAGGCGATGGCGAAAATAATCTTGTAGTTTTAGATTACGACTCTCCTACTCTTTTACATAATGGAAATTTCCTCGGACACTTTGTTTTTGGCTTCGATTCACGACATGTAAAACATGTAATTTCAAATGGAAAACTAATAGTCGAAAACAGCGAAATCAAAACTGTTGATGAAAAAGAAATACTTAAAAACTCTACTGAATTAAGTAAGGTTTTATGGAATAAAATGAGTAATTTGTAATTAAAAAAAATTATAGCCCTAACCTTTAGTTCGGGGATTATTTTTTATAAGTATTATCAGGGCTTTAGCCCTTTTCAAAATTGCATTACAAAACAAAGTAACAATTTAGCAATAAATATTAAGTTTAATACAGATATCAGTATATTTGAAAATTAACAAATTTATATTGGCTAATCACATCAAATTAATATTATTCAACCTCTTAATAATTAGCAATCTATTTGCCCAGAAACCCGAACTTACTTTCTTCAACACAACTTATGACTTTGGAGAAATCGGAAAACAATACGTTCCTCCTGCTATTTTCAAATTTCAAAATACTGGCGATGCCGATTTGGTTGTTGTTTTAAGCTACACTCCCGAAGGAATTAATGCTCGTTCACCTAAATATTACATAGCTCCCGGAAAAACCGATTCAATTTTAATTTCATATTCATCAGGCACAATTGGCAGCTTTACCGAAACAGTTCAGGTAAATTCAAATGCAAGCGACAACTCAGTTATACTAACTGTAAAAGGAATTATTACAGAAGTTATAGAATGTCCAAATCCATATAACAGCAAAAAAACAATCGTTAAAAATCAAGAATTTCTTGTTCTAGACAAAGAGACAAATTTTGCAGTAAACAGAGCAGAAATTAGCTTAAAAAGCAGATATAACGAATATCGTTGTAAAACCGGAGCAAATGGAAAAGCTGGCAAAGAAATGAATCCCGGAAATTACAAAATTGATATTACAGCAAATGAATATATTCCACAAAAAGATTACAGATATATTGTAAGTGATGGAAAAACAATTGTTTATTATCTGGAAAAAGTAAAAACAAATGCAGTTGTTGAAAAAGAGGAAGAAAAAGAAAAAACAACTCCATTGCTTGAAACTCCTAAGCATGTAATTACTCATAATCAATCAATTATTACTGATTCTGACGAAATTCTTTCTCGCAATAAATATTCACCAAACAATATCGTTTTTTTGCTTGATGTTTCTGCTTCGATGAAAGGAAAAACAAAAATTGAATACCTTAAATACTCTGTAGGCAAATTAATTGACGCATTGCGTGACATTGATAAAGTTTCGCTAATAACTTATGATAAAGAAGCAAATGTAATTTTCAATGGAATTAATGGAGACAACAAAGATCAATTAAACGAATTTATTGATTCAATTTATGCTGAAGGTGGAACACGAGGAATTACCGGCTTAACAAAGGCTTACGAAATTGCTCTCAGAAATTTTATTCAAAATGGAAATAATCAAGTAATAATTGCAACCGATGGCGAATTTAAAAGTGCTGATTATTCTGAAAAAGAACTTACATTATTAATCAGAGGAAATCTACAAATGGGTATTTCGCTTTCGGTCGTAGGTTTTGGAACTGATTCAGATGCTCGAAAAAGCATGAAAAAAATGGCTCACTTAGGAAATGGAAACTACTTGCACATTGCAAAGGAATCTGATATTGAAAATATTCTAATTGAGGAAATTAAGAAAAAATCGCTAATAGAATAGGAGGATAGAAGATAGAGGTTATAGGGTATATGGGGTATAGGGTATAGGTTAAAGGGTATAGGGTCTAGGGTATAGGGTATAGGTTAAAGGATGCGTAAATCAAATTTTGTAAATTGTAAATCTTAAATTAAAACATTATCCCAACCTTTAGAGCAACATTGTTTAAAACAACTTTGTCCTTTTTTCTTAACTCTTTTAAATCTTTAGGAATAGAAGTTACATCAACAAAGCCATTATGATAATATATTCCTATTAAAAGAGCTGTTGTGCCACTCAACGAATATTCAATTCCAGCTCCAATAAAATAATTCATATTAATAACTGTAACTTCTTTATTTATTTTTTCGTTTTCAATTATTTTTCCTACAGTAGCTTTTGCTCCAATATTTAATTGAGGTGTAATACCAACATTCGCAAAATAGGTTATATATCCTATTTCATTAGTTTTCAATTTTAAACCAATTGGAATTGAGATATACTGCAGTTTATAATCAATAACATAGGTTTTATTAATTGTATCTGTTTTATCTAATGTTTGAAAAGGAATTGTATCATTATAAACTAATTTCCCACCGCAATTATCAATTAAAAGACCTGATGAGAATGCAGCATTATTCCCCATAGGAATATCGAAATTTATGCCATAGTTAATTCCAAATCTAATACCGTCAGATGTAACATCTTTTGTATCAGGTTTCATCCAGTTAATTTCTGGGCTAGCTACTATTCCAAATCTTGCTTTTTGAGAAAAGGAAATCAATGTAAAAAGGACGATTACTGATGTAAATATTAATTTTTTCATAAAATAAATTCTTAATATTGCTAATATTACAAAAATAAGTATTTTTAATGAACAAAAAAGTATTTTTTTAAAAGATAATAAATTTGTGAAAGCAGCAAAACACTTTTTAATTCTAATTTCGTTAGTTTCCTTATTATCATGCAATAATAATAAGCTGAAAATTGATGTAAGTGACATTAATTTGAGCTTGAAAATTCAAAGGTTCGATAGTGTATTATATAATATTAAAACCGATAGTGTAATAAACTATGTGCCTGATTTACAGAAACAATACAATGAGTTTTTTGAAATATTTAATAATAAAATAATTAACATTGGAGAGCCTGATCAACTGGCTTATAGCGGATATTTAACAAAATTCTTAACCGACAATATTATTATTGAAGTTTTGGAAAAAGTAAACAAAGAATTTAGCGATTTTAGTAATTATAGTTCTGAACTTGAACTAGCATTCAAACATTATAAATATTATTATCAAGAAAAACCTATTCCAAATATTTACACCTATGTTTCAGGCTTTAACCAATCCATTGTAACTACCGAAAATATTTTAGGAATTGGTCTTGACAAATATCTTGGAGAAAACAGCGAATACTACAAACAATTGGGTATTCCTGCATATTTGCGTTATAAAATGACAAAATCGAGAATTGTTCCGGATTGCATGACTGCTTGGGCTTTACAAGAGTTTAACTATAACGATTCTACCGATAATTTATTAAACCGAATGATTTATAATGGGAAAATAATGTATTTTTTAGATGCAGTATTACCAAGTTATGAGGATTCGATAAAAATTGGTTATAAAACTTCGCAAATTGCTTGGTGTAAAGCAAATGAAAAAGATATCTGGACATATATTGTTGAAAATAAATTACTTTTTAATAGTGAATTTATAAATATTAAAAAAATGATTGACGACGCTCCAAATACTTCTTTTTTTCCTCAAAATTCTCCTTCTCGAACGGGAGTTTGGATTGGTTGGCAAATTGTAAAGTCTTATATGAAAAATAATCAGGAAGTTACTTTACAGGAATTAATGAAAAGTAGCGATTATCAGAAAATTTTAAATTATTCCAAATATAAACCATAAATGAATATTGAGATTTATGCTAAAAGCAAAAACTATAAATAAGTCAAATTTGATTGCTTTACTTTTATTATGTATATCAGTAAGCTTATATTCATGTAAAAAAGATGATTCATATTTTGAGAATTCTAAAAAATATGGAAATCATCGAGATACAGTTTCTCATGATACAATTCCAATCGTAGAAATTGACACTTTAGCACTAACTCAACTTGAAATTGATACAATATTAAATGGAGATACTAGTCAAATAATGAGAGTATTAAAAGTAACTGACTATAATGATTCATTATTATTAAGACAAGTTTGTAAAGATGTAAGACCAGACACAACCGATACAATTCTATCGCACCTTATTCGACGAATGTATTATACTGTTAAAGACCCTGCTAGTCCTGGAGTTGGAATTTCAGCAATACAGATTGGAATATATCGAAATATAATTTGGGTTCAACGAAAAGATAAACCACTTTCACCTTTTGAAGTATATTTAAATCCTGTAATAAAACTAACATCTTCGGCTGTTGTTGGCAGTATGGAAGGTTGTTTATCAATACCAAACACAACAAAAGTTATTGATAGGTATAGAGCTATTGAAGTCGATTATTATTTGCCAGATGGTTCTTTTCATTCAGAAGTTATTGAAGGTTATACTGCGAAAATTTTCCAGCATGAAATCGACCATTTAAACGGAATATTATTTACTGATCATGTGGACTAAAAAAAGAAAATAAATCACTAGATTTGAAATTGAAAAAAATATACATGAAGCAATTTATTTTCATATTTTTAATAAACCTTTTCCTATGTTTTGAAGGTTATTCACAGCAATATATTTTTTCTAATTACTCTATTAATGAAGGGCTTTCACAAAGTGTTGTAAATTGTGTTTTTCAGGATTCAAAAGGCTATTTGTGGATTGGGACACAAGACGGACTTAATAAGTTTAATGGCGAAACATTTGATATATTTAATTACAACCCACATGATACAAATTCAATTTCAAACAATTGGATTTATTCAATTACAGAAGATCAAAATTCAGACTTATGGATTGGAACAAAAGGCGGTCTAAATAAATATCTTCGAAAAGAAAAAAAATTTAAAAGAATTTCTTACAAGACTGAATATGTGCAAGACATTTCTGAATATAGTTACGATGTAATCTGTCTGAAAAATGGGAATATTGCAATTAATACTCCTCCTGTTATTACTATTATAAACCCTAATACAAGTGAAACAAAAAGTTATAGAAGCAAGCTTGAATTTGATAGCTCTGTAAAAGATGTAAAAATTCCGATAATTGACGATATTGAGGGGAACATCTGGATTGGAGCAACTAATGGACTTGCTTCGTTTTCGTTAAAAACAAAAGAATTTCAATATTATTCATTTACTAATTCAACGGGAGATATTTATGACAATCTGAATATTACAGCTCTTTACAAAGACAAAACTGGCGAAATGTGGGCTGGGACTACAACAGGACTATTCAAATTAAATTCTGGGTTAGGCTTATTTGAAGAGTTTAAATCGGATAAACACGAACTACTTTTATTAGAAAATGCATGTATCCGTTCAATAATTGAAGACAAAAATGGAAACTTGATTCTTGGAACTGAAGGAAAAGGTTTATATATAATAAGCTTATATTCAAGAACACAAAACAACATCCAAAATTTTTCAAGCGAAAACAGCCTCTTAAGCCATAATATAATTCAATCGCTTATGATTGATAATTCAGAAAATTTATGGATAGGAACATTGCAGGGAATTAGTAAAACTGACTTGAAAAAAATAAAATTTCAATTGTACAGAAAATCAAACATGCCAAATTCTCTTGATTTATTAGGCAATGTAATAGCATCTATTTATAAAGATGACGATGGTATTTTATGGGTTGGAAACTGGGGACAAGGCTTAAATAAAATAGACAGAACAAACAATTCAGTTGAGCATTTTTCAACTCAAATGACTAATAAAAATCATATTTCTAACGATTTTGTTCATGTGATTTTTGAGGATTCTCACAAAACTTT
>Ga0209211_10010498_pt1 | contig 12048 bp, 14 predicted proteins | sample RifGroA2_FD_183992 | JGI IMG/M metagenome (GOLD analysis project Ga0209211, IMG submission 183992) | Groundwater microbial communities from Rifle, Colorado, USA - Groundwater A2 (SPAdes) (version 2) | ecosystem: Environmental > Aquatic > Deep subsurface > Groundwater | place: Rifle, Colorado... | reverse complement strand
CTTCCGGTTCCAGATCAATGCGCGTCTTCGTCATGATCACCTCCTCGAAGCAAGACCTGCTTCGAGTATAGGCGAAGTTGATTAATTGTAAAGTCATTAATGAGACACTACACTAGGCAATACGGATCAACGCCCGCAATGCCAGTTCCAGCCAATACGGAATTCGCGCGGCAACCGCCGTTGCACATCGTTTGAACTGAGCAACTATGGCAGTCTTGGTTTGCTGGAATGCATCGCATGCTCATCAGGGCGGGTGAATTTCTCCACTCCTCACGGAGATCAACTACGGACTTCGGTTCAAACGAGGTGGTTTGTTGGTGAGACGGAAGAAACCCGCATGGAGAAATTGTCCCATCCCATCGCACACCGCAAACCAAGTTCCCACCGACACAGTCAATTGACTTTCTGATTCCGAGAATATTCCACAGAGAAGCATTAGTCTCGTGGTCATCAAAGAACGTATTCTTCGCGAATGGAAAATAGGGAAGCTTATTTACTTGGCACCCTACGCCAAATCGCTGACCGACGGACTCCAATGTTTCCAGGGCCTTGAGAAGCGTGAACTTATCTGAAAAGGCAAATTCGGAGGCATCTGGAGTCCATGAATATGCCATGATCGGTCGAACAAGTAATGTCTTAACTCGATGGGCCGATGCATACGACACTATCTCATCGATGTATTCGGCATTTCTCTTATCTAAGGTGATGCTTAACGTAATATTCAAGATTGACTGGATTGCCGAAAGCGTTTCGATAGCATTTGTCAGTTTCTCAAATGACTTCTTCCCCCTTAGGAATTGATGATGTTCCTCCATTCCATCCATGCTCAGGAAGAATGTATCAATTCGATAGTTCTCGAGGCGTTGATATAAGGAGGTCTTCAGTGCCCCACTTGAGAAAATGCGCAGGCCCATTTCCAGGGAGTTGATTTCGCCAATTATTTCAAAGGCGTCAGGATGCAGTAGGGCTTCACCGCCGGTTAGAGTTACCTTGAAAATGCCCATTGCGTGTGCTTGTCCAATTAGGGACATCGCCAGATGCGTAGGAATGTGCTTTGATCTATCGTTGATTGATGGGCGAATGAAGCAGTGCTTACAGCGCAATGGACACATGGAAGTCAATTCAAGCCAAAAAATGACGGGTGCTGACAATAGTGCTGGGCCAGGTTCGTTGGCTTGATTCTGGATGATGGTAGGCAGTTCACCACCATCAAAATGGAGCCCGGCAGCGCGCAACAGCGTCACAGTATTAGGGAACCACTGAATAAGTTGCAATCAATGCGGTTGTCATATATAATTGGCCTCTCGGTTTGAACAGTGGCGGACAAGACGATGAAACAGATGACGCTGGCGGCAGTGAAAGGATTCCAGAAGCACAATCGGGCGACGCGCAAGGCGGAGTTTCTGGCACGGATGGACAGCCTGATGCCGTGGGTGGAGTTCTGTGCCTTGATCGAACCGCATTACCCGAAGGTCGGAAACGGGCGACCGCCGGTAGGCCTGGAGCGGATGCTGCGGATGTACTGCATAGCCAACTGGTTCAACCTGAGCGACGAAGCCTGCGAAGACGCCCTCTACGACGTGCCGGTGTTCCGGGAGTTCTGCCGGTTCGATTTTGGCCGGGAGCGGGCGCCCGATTCGACGACCCTGCTCAACTTTCGTCACCTGCTGGAAGAACACGACCTGGGCGCGGCGCTGTTCGCCAAAGTCGGTGAGTTGTTGCTGGCCAACGGCATGAAGCTGTCGGGCGGCACGATTGTCGATGCCACACTGATCGCCGCACCTCCTTCCGTCAAGAATCAGGAGAAGAGCCGCGACCCGGAGATGCATCAAACCAAGAAGGGCAACCAGTGGTACTTCGGCATGAAGTTGCACATTGGCGCGGACAGCCAGACTGGTCTGGTCCATAGCGCGAGCGTCACTGCGGCGAACGTGCATGACAGCCATGAAGTACCGAATCTGCTGCATGGCGAGGAAACCCGGTTCTACGGTGACAGCGCCTACCGGGGCAAGCAGCAGCGGGAACGACTCAAGGACATTGCGCCGAAGGCGAAGGACTTCACCAACAAACGCGCCTACCGGAACTGTCCCCTGACGGAAGCCGACAAGGAAACCAACCGGCGCAAGTCCAGCGTGCGTTCCAAGGTCGAGCACCCGTTCCTGACCTTGAAGCGTCTCTGGGGCTTTGCCGAGGTCCGCTATCGCGGTCTGGCGAAAAATGCCAACCGGGCCTTTGCGATGCTGGCCATGCTCAACATCAACAAATGGGGACGACCCCTGACGGGAGAGGTGCGTCTGGCATGAGCAATACGAGGGGCGATACCCCGCTTCCCGCCGCAAAACAGGCCAATTATTTGATAAAAATGACATTGACGTCACAATTTCGTCTCGATTTCAGTTCGCCGCTGTTTTTTGCAACGGCTTATTCAGTGGTTCCTTAAACAATATCCAGATGCTGGATGCCGGCGTTGCGATCCATGTCCTGCGACTGTTTGCTGTGCAGCTTGATCATCAGGCGCACTTCGTTCATCGAATCGGCAAAACGCAACGCATCGTCGTAGCTGATGCGGCCCTCCTCGAACAGATCGAAGAGCGCCATGTCGAAGGTCTTCATGCCGAGCTCCTTCGATTTCTTCATGATCTCCTTGATGCTGTGAATTTCGCCCTTGAAGATCAGATCGGCGATCAGCGGCGAGTTGAGCAAAATCTCCACCGCCGCCGCGCGGCCCTTGCCTTCCTTTACCGGAATCAGGCGCTGCGAGACGATGGCCTTGAGATTGAGCGAAAGATCCATCAACAGTTGCGGTCGGCGCTCTTCGGGGAAGAAGTTGATGATCCGGTCGATCGCCTGATTAGCGTTGTTGGCGTGCAGCGTGCCCATCGCCAAGTGCCCCGTTTCGGCAAAGGCGATGGCGTGTTCCATCACCTCCTTGTCGCGAATTTCGCCGATCAGGATGACATCGGGCGCCTGGCGCAGGGTGTTCTTCAGCGCGATTTCCCATGAATCGGTATCGACGCCGACCTCGCGCTGGGTGATCACGCAGTTGCGGTGGTCATGCACGTATTCGACCGGATCCTCGATGGTGATGATGTGGCCATAACTGTTCTGGTTGCGATAGCCGATCATTGCCGCCAGCGAGGTTGACTTGCCCGAACCGGTGCCGCCGACAAACAGCACCAGGCCGCGCTTGGTCATCACCACATCCTTCAGCACCGGCGGCAGTTTGAGGTCGTCCATTTCGGGAATCTGCACGTTGATGGTGCGCAGAATCATGCCGACGCGCTGCTGCTGCATGAAGGCATTGACGCGGAAACGACCGATGCTGGCGGGCGAAATGGCGAAATTGCATTCCTTGGTCGCCTCGAACTCGGCGGCCTGCTTGTCATTCATGATGGCGCGCGCCAGTTCCTGCGTGTGCTGCGATGACAGCGGCTGCGTGGTCGCCGGCGTCATCTTGCCGTCGATCTTCATGGCCGGCGGGAAGCCGGAGGTAATGAACAGGTCCGATCCCTTCTTCTGCATCATCATCGTCAGAAGCTGGTACATGAATTTCAAACCTTCATCGCGTTCCATGGCAAACCTCGTCAATCAAAAAATTGAGCCGCAACGCGGCGATCCAACATAGTCACCTCCCCGCGAGGGGGCGGAGACGGGGTTTCGCGAAGCACCGCTTCGCGCCGTTGCAGCCGGCAGGCTGTGCAAAGCCTGTCGTGGGGGATGGGAGCTGGCATTTTCCACAAAAACAACTTCCCTGGCGTCAGCCAGGGAAGTTGTCCTTGTTGGCCGCCTTGCTGCGCGCTTCCGCAGGCGAGATGATCTTCTTCTTGACCAGATCCTGCAAATTCTGGTCCAGCGTCTGCATGCCGAATTGCTGACCGGTCTGAATCGCCGAATACATCTGCGCCACCTTGGCCTCGCGGATCAGATTGCGAATGGCCGGCGTGCCGACCATGATCTCGTGCGCGGCAACGCGGCCCTTGCCGTCCATGGTCTTGCACAGGGTCTGCGAGATTACCGCCCGCAGCGATTCCGACAACATGGCGCGGATCATTTCCTTTTCAGCGGCGGGGAAGACGTCGATGATGCGGTCGATGGTTTTTGCCGCCGAGGAGGTGTGCAGCGTGCCGAACACCAGGTGGCCGGTCTCGGCGCCGGACATGGCCAGGCGGATGGTTTCCAGATCGCGCATTTCACCGACCAGAATCACGTCCGGGTCTTCGCGCAGCGCCGAACGCAGGGCGTTGTTGAAGGACAGGGTATGCGGGCCGACCTCGCGCTGGTTGACCAGGCACTTCTTGGATTCATGGACGAACTCGATCGGGTCTTCGACGGTCAGGATGTGGCCGTATTCAACATCGTTCTTGTGATTGACCATGGCCGCCAGGGTGGTCGACTTGCCCGAACCGGTCGGCCCGGTCACCAGCACCAGGCCGCGCGGGTAGTCGGCCAGCTCTTCAAAAATCTTCGGACACTTGAGTTCTTCCAGCGACATGATCTTTGACGGAATGGTCCGCATCACGGCCGCCGCGCCCCGGTTCTGGACGAAGGCATTGACCCGGAAACGCGCCAGATTGGGCACCGCGAAGGAAAAGTCGCACTCCAGATTTTCCTCATAGACCTTGCGCTGGCCGTCGTTCATGATGTCATAGATCATGGCATGCACGTCCTTGTGCTCCATGGGCGGCAGGTTGATGCGCCGTATGTCGCCATGAACCCGGATCATCGGTGGCAGGCCGGAAGACAGATGCAAATCGGACGCCTTGTTCTTGACGACGAAAGTGAGCAGTTCGGTGATGTCCATGAGCGCTTTCCTGTGGAGGGGGTGCGATATACTTTGAAACCGCAATATGACATCAATCGCCGCCAACTTGCAAGCTGTGCGTGCACGCATTGCCGCCGCCTGTGTTATGGCCGGGCGATCGGACGGGTCCGTGCGCTTGCTCGCCGTTTCCAAGACATGGCCCGCCGCCAGTGTGCGCGAGGCTGTCGCAGCGGGGCAGCGCGCCTTCGGCGAAAGCTACGTGCAGGAAGCTGTCGACAAGGTAACGGAGTTGGCCGACCGGGGTCTCGAATGGCACTTCATCGGGCCGCTGCAGAGCAACAAGACGCGGCTGGTGGCCGAAAACTTCGCCTGGGTGCACTCGGTGGAACGCCTGAAAATCGCCGAACGTCTCGCGGTGCAGCGTCTGCCGGATCTGCCGCCGCTGCAAGTCTGCATCCAGGTGAATGTCTCCGGCGAGGCGTCGAAGAGCGGCTGTTTGCCAGCGGAGGTATCTTCGCTGGCGCGCGCGGTTGCGGCGCTCCCCCGGCTCAGGCTGCGCGGTTTGATGGCCATTCCCGAACCCACCGAGGATTTGGCGCTGCAGCGCAAGCAGTTTGCCGTCCTGCGCCATTTGCGTGATTCGCTGGATATGGAACTCGATACCCTGTCGATGGGCATGAGCCACGATCTGGAAGCGGCGATAATGGAGGGCAGCACGCTGTTGCGCATCGGCACGGCGATATTTGGGGAAAGAGTGTACGCATGAAAATAACATTCATCGGCGGCGGCAACATGGCTGTCGCGCTCATCGGTGGCCTGCGCAAGCAGGGCTTTTCCGCCGCAGGCATACAGGTGGTGGAGCCGTTCGAGCAGGCTCGCGAAAGACTCGTCGCGGCCTTTGGCGTGCGCTGCACGGCGGCAGTCGATGCGGCGGCCCTGAACTGCGAAGTCTTGGTGCTGGCGGTCAAGCCGCAGCAACTCAGGGAGGCCGTCGCGCCGTTTTGCGGAAAGCTCGACGGTCAACTGGTGGTGAGCATCGCCGCCGGGCTGCGCATGGCCGATATATCGCGCTGGCTCGGCAACTACAACAAGCTGGTGCGCACCATGCCCAACACGCCGGCCCTGATCGGCGCCGGCATTACCGGCCTGTTTGCCGATCCGAGCGTGGATCTTGAAGGACGCACTCAGGCCGAAAAAATTCTCAATGCGGTGGGCAGCACCGTGTGGATCGACAACGAGGAGAAAATGGATGCCGTCACCGCGGTTTCCGGCAGCGGCCCGGCCTATGTGTTTTATTTTCTTGAGGCCATGGAAGCCGCCGCACTCAATTTGGGTCTTGACCCATACTCGGCGCGCCGCCTGAGCATTGAAACCTTTCTCGGCGCTGCCCGCCTGGCTGAACAGAGCGGCGAGTCGATCTCCACCTTGCGCGAGCGCGTGACCTCCAAGGGCGGCACCACGGAAGCGGCACTGCGGTCGTTTGGCGCCAACGGCATTGCCGGCGCCATCGAACACGGCATCATGGCCGCCGAGGCGCGCGGGCGCGAGCTGGGCGACATTCTCGGTAAAGACTGATGCTGGCCCAGATCGTTCTGTTCATCCTCGATACCGTCTGCGGCTTCCTGACGCTGGCACTGCTGGTGCGCTTCGCCATGCAATGGATGCGCGTGCCGTTCCGCAACCCGCTGGGACAATTCATTGTCGCCGTCACCGACTGGATGGTGCGTCCGCTGCGCCGTCTGATTCCCAGCCTGTTCGGTCTGGACACGGCGAGCCTGCTGCTGGCCTGGTTGTGGCAGGCGGTGTATCAGGGAATCGCACTGGGGCTTTCCGGCATGCTGCTCGCCGTATCGCCAGCGCCGACTCTTGTGGTCGCGCTGCTGGCGGCGCTGGAAGTGGCGAAGATCAGCGTGTATCTGGTGATCGGGGCTGTGCTGGTGTCGGCGGTGTTTTCCTGGGTGAATCCCCATGCACCGCTGGCCGGGGTGTTCAACACGCTGACGAATCCCCTGTTGCGACCGTTTCGCCGCGTGATTCCTCCCATCGGCGGCGTGGACCTGTCGCCGCTGGCGCTGTTGCTGCTGCTGCAAATCGTCCTGTTTGTCATTGCCGGTCTGCGCAACGGCGTCATGCCAATGCTGTTGCACGGATGAACTGGTTGACCGCCGATGACAAGGGAGTGACGCTGCGGCTGCACATCCAGCCCGGCGCAAAGAAAACCGAAGTGACGGGCCTGCATGGCGAAGCGTTGAAGATCCGTCTCGCCGCGCCGCCGGTGGACGGCAAGGCCAATGCCTGCCTGATCGCGTTTCTCGCCGACCAACTTGGCGTCGCCAAAGCGGCGGTCAGTTTGGTCAGTGGCGATTCGTCCCGCGCCAAACGGGTGCGCATCAGCGGCTTCGATCCGGCGTTGATAAAACGGATATTCGCGATCAGCGATTGATTGCCGTTGCGGGGCGCAACGATGGCCGCCGCACTCCTGAAATCATTTGATACAAAACCGTTCCCCTTTTCCGTCGGCGGAAAACCGTCACCTGCGTTGATTGGCGTGTACGGCCCCGTGGCCGGTTCACTGGAAACACAACAATGAAAACCACCACCTCGATGCTTGTCGCCGGATCGTTGTTCCTCGCTCTTGCCGGACTGACTCCGGCGCAGGCAGCGGTCGATGAAGTCGCAGCCATGGCGCTCGCCAAGAAAAACGATTGCACCAAGTGCCATGCCGTGGACAAGACCAAGAAGGGTCCGTCCTACAAGAAGGTCGCCGCCAAGTACATGGGCAAGGCCGATGGCGAGCAGAAAGTCATTGAAATGATGACCAAGGGCAAGAAGGTCAAGCTCGAGGACGGCAGCGAAGAAGATCACAAGATCATCGAAACCAGGGATGCGGCCGAGCAGAAGAACCTGGCTCAGTGGATTCTTTCGCGCTAATTGACCAAGGAGTCCCAAGTGAAACCGCTTAAACCCGTAATCCTTGTTCTTCTGCTGGCAGCGATGGGTGCTTTCTTCAGTGCGCAGGCGGCCGATGCAAAACGCGGTCGCGTGTATTACCGCATGGTGTGCACGGTCTGCCACATGGAAAAGCTGGGTGGCCCCATCTCGCCAAGCGCCAGGACCAGGGCGGAATGGAGCTCCTACCTGCAGGCCGACAAGCACGCCAAGGGCAAGGACACGGTTAAATACTATTTCAGCAAGGAATACCGTGCCAGCATCAAGGCCAGGAACCAGGCTGCCGCGAAATACGCCGACCTGCCGGATGCCGAGCTGATGGATGATGTCAAAATGTTCCTGAGCGCGGGCGCCAGGGACAGTGATACGCCGACAAGCTGCGACTGAGGAAGTGCTGAATAACCCGTCACGCGGTCGGCCAAGAACAGGGGAAAAGGGAAAGCGGGCTTGGCTCGAATTATGCTGACCGGTATCCCGCCGGCCGGCACCGGCAGGCCCGTGGCTCCGTCAGGGCTTCACATTCCTCCGCCCCGGGCCTGCCGGGGAGAAAAGGGGCCAGGCTCGAATTAAATTGGCCTGCTACACTGCCCGCCATGCCCCGCCGCGCCCGCATCCATCTCCCCGACATTCCGCTGCACGTCGTGCAGCGCGGGCACAACCGCGAGGCCTGCTTCTTCGGCGAGGATGACTACCACGCCTATCGCCATTGGCTCGGCGAAGCACTCAAGACCAGCGGCTGCCGCCTGCATGCCTATGTGCAGATGACCAACCACGTTCATCTGCTGCTGACGCCGCCCGCGCCGGAAGCCGTGACGCAACTGGTGATATCGCTGGGTCGGCGCTACGTGCAATACATCAACAAGACCTACCGCCGCACCGGCACCCTGTGGGACAGCCGCTACAAGTCGTCGTTGGTGCAGGCCGACGCCTACCTGCTGCTGTGTCAGCGCTACATCGAACTCAATCCCGTACGCGCCGCGATGGTCGATGATCCGGCGCACTATCGCTGGAGCAGCTATCGGGCGAACGGGCTGGGGCAGGACGACCCGTTGCTGACGCCGCATGAAGTGTATGTCGGCCTCGGACGAGGTCAAGCCGACCGACTGACTGCCTACCGCGCGTTGTTCCGTGCGGAACTCGACGCCGAGGCGATAGGCGATATCCGCATGGCGCTGGATCAGGGACAACCGCTGGGGAATTCCCGGTTTCTCAACAGCATCGAACGGGCGACCGGCCAGCGTCGCGAAGTCAAGCCGCGCGGTCGGCCAAGAAAGCCAGCGACCGAGCAGGCAGGATCGCAAGAGCAATTGGCGATGAAGGTTTAGGCCGCCCCTCCGGCCCTGAAGGAATTGACGGCCAAACCGAATGCCAGTAGGGTTCGCCATGCGGATGGTATTCAGAAAGTCGGCGCTGACGATACGGCGCGAGGAGAAGCGAAATGGGGAATGCGGATGCACGGCGACATGGCGTCGGGCTGGCCCTGCTGCTGGCGGCAGGGTCGGTGGGGGCGGCGGATTTTAATTCGAGCCTGGCCCCTTTAATTTCTCTTTAATTTCTTTCTTTAATTTTCACGAACACCGTCCGCGCGAACAAGCGTGGTTGGGATGCTCAGAACGCCATCTGCCAGTTAGCCGCCAGCCAGGCGTTGGGCATGTCGCTCTTGGTGGTGGCGTTGAGCGACAGCGAGGCAACACCTCCGCCCAGCTTGCCTTCGATGCCGGCCATGCCACGCAGCCAGTCCCGCTTGAGCGTCGGGCCGGCGAGATCGAAGGCGAACAGGCCGATCACCTGGCCGACGGTGCGCGCGCCGGTCGTCTCGAAGCGGTGCGCCGCTTCCAGGCCGCCGACGAGGCGCATGCCGTCGTCAAGCGCTTTGACGGCGTTGGCCCCCAGACGCAGTTCGGTGGCCTTGTCGGTGCGGGTGTCGAACTGGGCGGGGAAGCCGCCGCCGCTTTCGGTATAGGCGGCCATGTTGGCCCTGCTGTATGCCAGGTCGGCGTAGGGCGTGAAGTCGGCACCGCCCAGCGCAGCGGCGTTTTCCCAGTCGAGCCGGGCGCGCAAGCCCCAGGTAGTCAGGCCCGGCCGGCCGGTGGAGGCATCCTGTAGGCCCGCATTCAGATAGCCGCGGCGCAGGTCGGCATCGCCGCGGTGGCCGTAGCCGCCAAGCGTCGCCCACAGGTTGCCGGCGACGGGAACCAGCGCTTCGACGAGCAGGTAAGCGCCGTTGGTTTTCGCCTGGCCGCTGAGCGCGAGATTCTGTTTCGCCCAGGTCTGGCCGAGGGAGAAGTTCGCTTGCACCGGACCGAAGTTGCGTCCCAAGCCGAATTCGGCAAGGCCGAGATCGCCATCGCGGCTACCGTGGTCATCGCGGCCCCAGTCGCCGGCCACCCAGAGGGCGTTTTGTCCTTCGCTTACGCGGCGAGCGAGGGGCCGACTGTGGGCGCCGTTGAGTACCGTTCCAGCGGTCGATAGCGCCATGCTGCCGCCGGTACTGGCTGCGGCGAGGCTGTTCTGAACGTCGGCGAGCGTGACGAGGCCACTGCCGCTGCGGGCGATGAAGGCATTGTCGTTGGCAAGCGCCCCGACCACGACGTTGCCGTCGCTGCTGACGCCATAGCCAATGGCCGTAGTGACGGCAACGGATACGCCGGTGGAACGCAGCCAGTCTTCGACGGTCTTCATACCGTCGGCCTGGGTCCAGCGAAATGCGCGCTGGGCGTTGCCCGCCGCGCCGTCGCTTGCAGTGCCTACTACCACGCTGCCGTCCGCATTCACGCCGTGTGCGGACGAATAGCTTCCGCCGTTGAGCATGCCGAGACTAACCATGCCAGCGGCCTGAGTCCAGCGGAACGCCTGATCTGTGTTGCTCGTCCCCCAGTTGAGTGCGTAGCCGACCACTACGCTGCCGTCCGCATTCACGCCCTGTGCGACCGAATCGTTTCTTCCGTTGAGCACGCCGAGGCTGATCATGCCGCCGGCCTGGGTCCAGCGGAACGCGCGAACAGCGTTGCCTACCGCGCCGTCGCGTGCATACCCGATCACCACGCCGCCGTCAGCATTTACGCCCTGTGCGACCGAGCTGCTTCCTCCGTTGAGTACGCCGAGGCTGACCATGCCGCCGGCCTGTGTCCAGCGGAACGCGCGAAAAGCTTCGCCTGCCGCACCGTCGCTCGCATCGCCGACTACTACGCTGCCGTCCGCATTAACGCCGTATGCGGACGAATAGCTTCCTCCGTTGAGTACGCCGAGGTTGACCATTCCGCCGGCCTGGGTCCAACGGAATGCGCGAACATCGTTGCCCGCCGCGCCGTCGCTTGCGTAGCCCACCACCACACTGCCGTCCGCATTCACGCCAAATGCTTGAGAGTCGGTTCCCCCGTTGAGTGCGCCGAGGCTGACCCTACCGCCGGTCTGTGTCCAGCGGAACGCGCGAACAGCGTTGTCCGCCGCGATGTCGCTGCCCACCACCACGCTGCCATCCGCATTCGCGGCCCATGCCTCCGAGAGGAATCCGCCGTTGAGTCTGCCAAGATCGGTAATCCCGCTCTGTGCCTGCGCCGCCCCCGCCGCCAGGGCAAGGAACGGCGCGGCCAGCCGCCAGATCATTGCCGGACGGCCGATGCGAAACAGGCGGGAAGGGCGTGCGCGGGGGTTGCGGTTCATGGGGTCGTTCTCCCTGATTCGGTAGTCGGCCGCAAAGAAAGCCGAAGCGATGTCGAGCAAGTCTTAACCAAATGACGTGAGTGTAATCGAAACGCGAGTGCTTATTACGTTGCCAACGTAAGTTTCCGGCATGGAAAATGCCAAAGCCGAATTCGCCCAGCGTTTGCATGCCGCCCTGGAACGCGCGGGTGTGCCGCCCAGACCCTCGGTCATCGAACGGGAATTCAACCAGCGCTACTGGGGCAAGCCGATCACGCTGCACGCGGCGCGCCTGTGGCTGCGGGGCGAGACAATTCCGACCCATGACCGCCTGCTTTGCCTCGCCCAATGGCTCGGCGTCGAGCCGCAGACTCTGCGCTACGGCGACGAGGTGCCGACGGCCGTGCGCGCGCGCCGCCAGCGCTGGGACGAAGGCGTCGGCTATCAGGAGCGCGAAATCTTCGAGTTGTTCCTCAAGCTACCGGTACCCAGCCGTAAGGTGGCGCGCGAGGTGATCGTCGCCCTGGCGCGGGCGAACGCCGTGCTGCCGCTGCCCAAGGGGTTGAAGGCGGAGTAAGAGATAATAGAAGAAAAGGCTCGAATTGAATCCCCCAAGTCGGCGCTGGCGACACGGCGACACGGCGATGAGGCTGGCGCTGGCAGGCCCGGGGCGGAGGAATGTGAAGCCCTGACGG
>Ga0209211_10010497_pt1 | contig 12049 bp, 16 predicted proteins | sample RifGroA2_FD_183992 | JGI IMG/M metagenome (GOLD analysis project Ga0209211, IMG submission 183992) | Groundwater microbial communities from Rifle, Colorado, USA - Groundwater A2 (SPAdes) (version 2) | ecosystem: Environmental > Aquatic > Deep subsurface > Groundwater | place: Rifle, Colorado... | reverse complement strand
CGGATTACCCGCGCGAACAGAGTTTCTCTTCACTACCAATGTGCTTATCCCATGGGGTATACTTTATGCCATGGGGGGATATTTTTGGAATACCGTCCTTGCGGTCAATTCGGGCCTCTGGTTCTTGGCCATCGGCTTTCTCACCTACTCAACAGGCATGCTCATCATTGCGGGCGAATGGAAACAATTTCTCATCGCGCTGTCGGTTTTTGCGGGGCTCTCATTCACCGAGCAAGTGCTCACCGGCCTCGCTCACGATTAAACTATTTTGATTGCTACTCGTGTGCGTTTAGAGAATTTGAATATATCGATATCATCTGGCTCGCAATCTCGTCCAGTGATCCAATAATCCGCCTCCGAAGTTGCGTACCCCTGCGGATCTTTACTCGCAGGGTTCCAAAATGTTTTTGGGGGTCGGAATATATTTTGTGTGCGCTGGACTTGATGAGGCTTGTTGTAGTGAACTGCGTAAGAGGAATACCTGTAACTTTTGACCAGTATTTCTCTACTTCTTTGACTCTGCCGCGATGGCTATTATTGATAGAGACGCGCAGAATTAGGTCAGGCGAACGTACGTTGTAAATACGTCGCATCCAAGTAATAAAACTTCTGATTATGTCGGGATTACTGTTCGTGAGGCCGCATTCCTCGTTTCCACTTTTATAACCCTCCCCCCAGTACAGGGCCGTTCCGAGAATGAAAATATCCCTCTCGGAGAGCCGTCCTACGTCGCGCTTCCCTTTTTGTTCTGCCTCGGCCACGGCAGCAATTCGTGTGAGACGCTTCTTTTCTGCGGCCCGCAGTCTTCCCAGTGCGCCGCCTGATTCTTGCCGTTTTGCGAGTGCTCGAAGTTGTACAGAGGATAGTTTGATGTCCCTGCACCAGTAGCTCACGGTGCTTTTGCTTGCTTTAAGTGCCTCCGCGATTTCGGAAATACTGTTACCGCGAGATCTAAGTTCTTGCGCTTGCTCGCGCAGAGCTACCTTCGCCATCCGGCCATCATACCACAAGGTAGTTGAGAATGCCATCGACAATACAACACTTGCGGTAGTGCGCCGAGGCGCGTATACTGCCGGCAGCGGGGTGGAGCAGTAGTAGCTCGCAAGGCTCAATTGGGCTCGCTCACGAGTAATTGTGAACGGAACACCTGTCAAATTCGGTGAAACCTCTCTCGCGGTGCGAAGTGGCAATACCGAGCCAAGCTTTTCAAGCCGAAAAGAAGGTGTAGAGACTAGATGGCAGGCCCCTTCTGTAGTTGCAGATAGGGTGAAGGTATAGTCCAGACCACGAATCCACGCTTTTCAGTGGAGCGGCGAAAGCCGCAGCGGCATGCATAACCTTGAGGTCGCGGGTGCAATTCCCGCCCCCGCAACAAGGTCAGACTCGGTAGTTTTGTATTCTTGATAAATCTTGAATACTGGCGACGGAACAGCGGTGCAAAAGGTTCCGGTGTTTTTGTCGTATGCAATTCCTTTGGCATCAGCTTGCCCGTCTTCATAAAGGGCGTATTCTGGCAACATGAAGAATGGTCTCATTGGGGCAGGGATAGCCGGAGCCTTACTGGTAGGCGGCTACATGCTGTTAAACAGCGCAGATAACAGCAGTTCAGCACAGAGGGGTACCGTAAATGTTCGCACCGATAATCCGCTCGAAACCCGTGCTTTTCTGTCTACCGGCGGACCCGACAAAGACTGTACTGACTTTTCAACTCACGCACAGGCGCAAGCGTTCTTCATGGCAAACGGCGGACCTTCGTCTGATCCGCACAACCTCGACCGTGACGGCGATGGCGAAGCCTGCGAAACACTTCCGTAAATATGAAAAAGATTGTGTTAGCTTGTGAGTACTTAATGGCAATCGCTGTATACGGTGCGTTCCTCTCTCTTGGCATCTATATAGCCGTGTCAGCTTTCTTTATGTTCCTCGTGCAAAATGAGATTACTGCATGGGGCATTCTTGGTTTTGCAGCTTATTCCAATGTGGGTGCATGGGTAGCATATGCGAGTTTTGTTGCTCAAAAAGACATGTTCGAAACATGGAAGCAACAAAACAAGAAATCATGAAAAACTTTCTCTATGCAAACTGGTTCCTTCTTGCGGTAGCAATTTTCCTCTTGGGAGCACTTGGTGATTGGCCCTATGCTTACTACCAGCTTCTCCGATGGGTAGTGTGCAGTGTAGGGACTTACAGCGCGTACATGGCCTATACGCAAGAACGTCGAGGCTGGACTGGAATATTCGTAGTGATAGCCATTTTGTTTAATCCAATAATGCCTTTCTACATGGAGCGCGATACATGGCAGATTTTAGATGTTGCTGCTGTGGTACCTTTCCTTGCGTTTGCGTTTATCAATAAAACAACGAGGCAGTCTTGAAACATATGATAACTGCACTCAAGGCGGGTGGAGGATACGTACTAGGAATAGCGGGATTGTTGCTCCTATTAGCTATCCCCGTCTTTTTCATAATGGGAGCTGTTTGGGTTGGAACTTACGTACTACCTTGGCTGAAATTGTTGGCGTGGATCGTGCTGGGCATTGACGTGATTATTATCCTCCCTTTAATTCTCTTTAGAAAGACGCGGGAGGCTGCCTTGTCAGCGCTCTACATTTCTTCCTACGTTTTTGGTCTCCTGTTGTGGTTCATGGGATTGTTGCTGTCTTACCTTATATGGGGATTCATTGCAGTATTTATCGGGCTAGCCCTCATGGGAATCGGGGTCGTTCCGATTGCTATGTTGGCCACTCTTTTGACTGGGGAGTTTGGTATCTTTGGGACACTAATCCTCCTGACCTTCCTTACGTTCGGTGTCAGATTCTTTGCTGTGTACATACTTGAGAAAAGTGCCGAGAACTCTTATTCACTTGAGGGGGCAGAAAGCCCCAAGAGGAAAAAATGGCCTATAGTAGCTGGCGTACTATTTTGGCTGTTTGGCGTTGTTTATCTAATGGGTGTAGTACTCGCAGTTCAGACCTGCACTGAGATTGATGCGAATACAAGAGAGTGTACTCCAACGTTTGTAAAGATGTTGCCGAGTACCATTGAGGTATATAACGAGGACGATAATACAGTATCCGTTTACGATAAAGAGACCGGCGAGCTAATAGAGTCGTACTGAATCCTTATGAACTGGCTCAAAGGAAACTGGTTTAGGGTTGGGTTACTAACCATCTTGGTTATCTCCATTGCGGGCGCTTTTTATTGGTTTCAACTACGTCCGGCTGAGATAAAAAGAGCGTGCTCGTGGGTTGAACAACAAACGGAAGCAATTCCAGAAGTCACTCAAGTTGACATAGAAAACGCAAAGATTTATTTTGCTAGTTGCAAGATAAAATATCCTGACGCTGAATCTATCTACCGAGGGTATCAAGGCGTGACAGGCGTTATCTCTGCTGCAGAGTGGAAAGCAGGACGCCTCTGTGCAGATCATGGAACATTAGCCAAGGGGAGCCCTCATCCCGCCATACCTTCAAGAACCTATTACCAAGAAGCTCGTCCCGAAGAGTATAACTTCTGCCTTCACTCTCGCGGTCTCTAAAATATGGAAAAACTAAAGCAATACAGTTTATACCTAGTTATTCCTGTGATTATTCTGATTGCATTCTCAATCGGTAGTTATCGCTCAAAAAAAGAAGCGGGTTCTGTTAACTGCAAATTCAATGAGATAACACTGGAGTCAGTGAAGAATCTTCCGGGTGGTGAAGAGTTTGATGCAGAAACGGTGAGACAGGTAAATGAAGAAACACCATATTGTCGAGATTTATGTCAAGAGCAACTGGATTACTCAAAAAAATACAGTGATTGGTTTGCGGAAGACGCCCTACGAAAGACCTGTGCCGACTTAGGAATAAATCTTCCAGTAAAATAGTCATGAAAAACTTTCTTCAAGCAAACTGGTTCAGAGTTACGTTGATAATACTGGCAGTCTGGTTTCTGGTTGTTATATCCAACATTGCATTTAGTGATAGCTTTTCAGTTGATGTTTGCTTGAAGGAAGTATCCACTCTACCTAAAGCGGGACGTTGTTGGTAAGAAATCACCCCGTGGGGCTTCATTGTTTTGTTGTTGGTATGGCTTAGTCGGGCCTTGAGATGTTTCAAAAGTAGTATCTTTCAAGTTTCTACGAATCGGGGTAGAATCCTACCCTGTCTGGGGTTATCCACGCGAGGGTTAATCAGACGTTCATGCCCCTAGTACAATGATAATTGAGAGTATGCATAAAGATGCTTTTTTCCGATTCTATGCAAATCTCCCGATTGCCGTGAGGCGCGAGGTGGTTCTTGACTTAGAAGATAAGGGTCCAATTACTTGGGAAGTGGCGTATAAAGAAATTAATGCAGATACTGATTTAGGCAAAGAGGTACTGGCAAAGTTAATTGAACTCAAGTTCATTCCTTTGCTAGACGACCCCAAGAATCAATAGTATATATGAGCGAAGATCAGATTTCACAAGATGTAATCAATCTCGTAATTGCGAGGCTTCAAACAATACCGTCAAATGTTTCGGTATCAATCGGCGGTGAGGGAAGCTACACAATAGAGCAGCTTATTGAACGTATAAAAAAGCAGGATGAGGTCGGTAAAAAAATGGTGGAAATGCAGCTAGCATATATTCGCTCGTTGGGAAAAGTGGCAACAGCGGCCTAGCATGAATCTCCTAATAACGAGGCCCAAACACGATCCTGCGACACACTACCTTTTCTATTGGGCCGGAGAACTGGTGGATGAGGCAAAAAGAAAGGGCGTTGATGTTGTTGATCTGCTGAAAAAGAAAGCAAAAAGAAAATCGTTTCAAAGCTATTTGCGCAAGGATGTCTGCAATCTAATCATTATCAATGGGCATGGAAATGCGACTTCTGTTGGGGGACATGACAATGAAATTCTCGTGTCTGTAGGAGACGGAGACGATCTTTTCAAAGACAAGATTGTTTTTATTCGAGCTTGCGACGCGGGAGCCGCCTTGGGTCCAGAGATAATGCGCAAGGGTGCGTTAGGTTTTGTTGGCTACATTCAGCCGTACATGTTTCCGTCCGACAAAGACAGTCTCCACACCCCACTCAAAGATGAATTAGCGGCCCCGATACTGGAATGCTCTAATCAGATTGGGCTCTCGCTCCTCAAAGGAAAGTCTGCAAAGGAAGCGCATGAAGATAGTCTTAAAAAATATCAAGAGAAAATAGACAAATTTTCCGCCAGTAACTCGACGTCCACCTTCCTGCTTCCGTTTTTGAACTGGAACATGATGATCCAAGTTTGTTACTAGGGTCGCTAGATTGAGGAATGAAAGCGTTGGCTGTTCACAAGCCAAGCAGTAATGAGGTGCCAATCCCGTCGTATCCTTGCAACAATAAAGATTCTTTAATCGTGCGCGAGGCCGGTGAGCACCTGCTCGGTGAATGAGAGCCCCGCGAAAACGGACAGTGCGATGAGAAATTGTTTCCACTCGCCTGCAATGACGAGCATACCTGTCGAATAGGTGAGAAAGGCGATGGCCAGGAACCAGAGGCCCGAATTGACCGCAAGGACGGTATTCCAAAAATATCCCCCCATGGCATAAAGTATACCCCATGGGATAAGCACATTGGTAGTGAAGAGAAACTCTGTTCGCGCGGGTAATCCGGATCCGTCAACGCATCCAATATTGTCTATCCCACGGGGTATACCCCATGTGTTGAGCGGGAAAAGATAAACTGGTATTGTTGCCAAACGCCGGCGTAGCTCAGTGGTAGAGCATCGCACTCATAAAGCGGAGGTCGCAGGTTCGATCCCTGCCGTCGGCACAAAGTCTCAAGAGAAACTCCCTCCGGTGAGCAGAAGCAGTCCGAGAGCGGCAAAGGGGAGGGTCAAAGGCAGGCTCAGTATAAAAAGCACAACGAGGCCTATGCCGGCCCACAGATACCATGGCGTATTCTTTCGTTTGACGATGAGAAGGATGCCGGCGACGAGCGCCGCTATCGCGAGGAGGGGAACAATGATGAGCAACATGGCAGGATTATACCATTCTTGTTTTGCGCGAGCGACCGGATTTGCCTCTCGCGCTACTGCACTCGAAACCTTCGGCTTCTCTTCGAAGCCTGCGGCCCGCGGTTCAAATCCTGCCAACAGCATCGCCAAAACAGACCGGCCAAAGCCGGTCTGTTTTATCGAGGCGCGAGCGACCGGATTTGAACCGGCGACCTTTCCCGTGACAGGGGAACGCTCTAACCAGCTGAGCTACGCCCGCAAACGAGGAACAAAGTGAGAATGCCTCGCATTCTTACTTTTTCCGAGTGCCGCGGGCGAACGAAGTACGCCCGCAACGACTGAAGAATACTGTAAAAGACCATCTCTTACAATGCTTTTGCATGCACGCCACTGGGTAGGCTATACTTATCCCATGGACGCCATCTATACGTTCCTGAAGACCATTCTCGACTTTTTGGTCCAGATCGTCACGCTCTTCGTGAATCTCATCATTTATGTTCTGAATTTCATCGTCAATCTCATCCAGTCGCTCGCCAATTCTGTCTAGCCCGCATGAGGACAGCGCGGGAAATATACGGGGAGTACAAAATAATGCCGAGCCTGCAGATGCATCAGCTACGCGTGGCGGCGGTGGGGAAGCTTATTTGTGAACATCTGGACAAACCCGTTCGCACGGAGGACGTCGTGGTCGCATGTCTTTTTCACGACATGGGGAATATCTTGAAGTTCGATTTGGGGGCGATGCCCGGGTTCTTAGAACCGGAAGGTCTGGAATACTGGCAGAAGGTGAAAGAAGAATTTAACAACAAATATGGGACCGAACAGCACTCGGCAACGGAAAAAATCGCACGCGAGCTCAAGCTCCCCCAAGCCATACTCGAAATACTGGGCGCGACTGGTTTTTCCCGCATCGCAGAGGTTGCGGCAAGCAGCTCAATGGAGACAAAAATCGTTCAATATGCGGATATGCGGGTAGGTCCGTTCGGCATTCTTCCGTTTAAGGAGCGGCTTGCTGACCTGAGCAGACGCTATGCCGCGAAAAAAAATCACTTGTCTGAAGCGGCGGAGCGGGGATGCTACGACATCGAGCGGCAGATTTTTGCCCAGGCAGCTATCAAACCCGAAGACATCAACGATGCGGCGGTAGCGCCCCTTATCGAAGAATTGTGGGAGTACCCCGTCCCGTGATATCCTCACTTCGTTGCCGATGTAATCGCAAGGCTCATACATCGGCCGCGTTCGGAGAAAATGAGAATATGAAATACTCTCATTTTGCTCCTCACTTGCCGATGTAGCTCAGTTGGTAGAGCACGTCATTGGTAATGACGAGGTCTCCGGTTCAATCCCGGACATCGGCTCAAGAATCAAACTCAACGGCTTTTCAGAGGCCAAAATACGCGCGGCGCGAAGCGCCGCGTAGGGGGGAATGGGGTTTCCGCGCGCTTCGCGCGCGTGGATTCTGAGGTTCAATCCGAAAACTTTTTGGAGGGGGGATTTTTTGAAGGGGATGTCTTTGGATTCTGCCGTTTCAGCAAGACGCGAAGCGTCTTGTATCCAGTTTCTGACAGGTTCAACCCACGCAGCAGGGGCTCGTTCAAGACGGACGATTTGTTCCTCAATCGTCCGGCGCTCGCTCATGAGAGCGCGACGACGGGACAAGTAGTCCTCACGTTCAATATCCTCGGCAACGTACAAGTCCGTAAGACGTTCAAGTTTGTTAGAAATATCAAAAACTTTGTCTCGCTGTCCTTGAACGGCCTCCGCCGCCGTTTTAGAGGCGCTAGCCGCTTCTGTGTCGAGCATAGTCGAGAGTGGCGATAGCCACTCTTGCGGCATGGCGTACTCGCAGAGAAGCGCCGAAAGTTGTGAGTTTAAAACTTCGCTTCGCATCGGTGCTTCTTTGCATTTCGCGGCCTTGTTCTTGCGGGTACAACGGTAGTAGGTGTAGTGGTGGACGTTGCCGTTCAACTGGTGTTTCTCTTTTACTTCGGCCGTGATGCTCATGCCGCAGAAACCACATCGCAAAAGTCCGCAGTACGGCGCAGGGTCGGTTTTGACGGCAAGCGTCCGGCCGCGCGAGCGCAGCACGGCGTTCGCTTTGTCGTACAAAGATTTGGTGATAAGCGGCTCGTGCTTTCCTTCGTGTACTTCGCCCGCGTAGCGGAAGTGGCCGTAGTAAAAAGGATTTTGGAGAATGAACGATATGCGCGAGATGTGGACGCGACGATTTCCCCTTGACATCACCCCCGCGTTTTCTAACCACGTCGCCAATACATCGAGCGTCGTTGTTCCGCTCGCGTACTGCTCAAACATCTCGCGCACAAGCGCGGCATTTTTCTTGTGGACGCGGATCGTTTTCGTACGCGAGTCATTGATATATCCGAGCGGCGCAAGGCCGGGATATATTCCTTGTCGCGCTTTCTGCCGCAAGCCGCGAGCAGTGTTCGCGCTCAACTGGCGGATATATTCATTCGCCATGCCAAGCTCGACCGACATCATAAGCACGTTATCGTTCGGATAGTGCGAGCGGTCGTGCGTTTGAATATGCTTAATCACACCTTGTTGCAAAAGCCACTGAATTTGTCCGCCATCAACAGGGTTTCGCGCGAGCCGATCTATTTTCCAGCAAATTATTCCTTGCGCTTCGCCGCGCTGAATGCTCGACATCATATCGTTGAATATCGCGCGACCCGGAATTTTTGCGGATTTCTTTTCAATAAACTCTTCGGCGATTTCCAAACTGTCGCGCTTCGCGAGCGCGCGCAATTCCGCAAGCTGTGCCTCAATAGACAAAACTTGTTTATCTTCGACATCGGTAGATTTTCTAGCGTAAAGAAAATACTTCATATCTCAAATATCATACCGCATCGCATTTCGGGGAGCCATCCCCGCCGTTTACAATGTTCCTCAAAACGGCGAGGGATGGAATATCTCGTGCGCGCACGGGCGGGCGGGGCAAAGCACTCCACTATGGATTTCTGCATTTGCATTTTCCCTCCAAAAACCCCCTCCAAAAAGTTTTCGGATCTGTATTTTCTGAACCTCCTCCACGCGCGCGAAGCGCGCGGAAACCCCATTCCCCCCTACGCGGCGCTTCGCGCCGCGCGTATTTTGGCCTCTGAAAAGCCGTTGAGTTTGATTCTTGAGTCTCTATTAAAACACGCTCGAACCTATTTTAGCCAGCACGCTGACTGACTTCGCCCGCGCCGCGCGTGCGGTGGCTTGAGATTCTTTCGTACGCTCCGATCGTGTGGCGACCCTCTGAATCCCACCATACGCGGAGTACCGCGCGTCCCGCCCTCTCGCCTTGCCGCTCCTCTCCATTCTAATTTTTTGCGGGGGGGGGATTTGAAAAAAGGAATGGGCGGCAAAGGCGAGGGGCGGGTTCCTTTTAGGAAAAAGGAAGGGCGTGATTCAAATACAAGTGGAGCGTCGCCATGCAAAATTCTTTAGGAATGGCGACGCGCAAATCTATATATGTTTGCCCCACCCGCCCGTGCGCACACATCATCCCCGCCGTTTTGAGGAACATTGTAAAACGGCGGGGATGGCTCCCAAGACTTACTCGATCATAACGTCAGTAACAGCAAAATATCCAATGTTTCGGATCTTTTATTAAGACCCTGACGATAGTTTATCGAGGGAAAAAACGGTGCATCTCGATGCATGTTATGTTGTTTTTCTGCTTGCAAGCAATTCTGAGCGGAGTTCGTTAAGGTATGATTCTGATAGATTTCGAAATGAAGTTTGGTAGTGCAAAATACTCCATTGGTACCCCTTTTCTCTCACTTCTTCCGCAGTAGATTGACTAAGTCCTCGGAATGAGCCGAGGTTGCTGGCAAGCTGCCCAACATATCCTCTTTCGATAAACTTGAGCGCGATTTCGTTATGATCCACATGCTTAAAGAATTCGAGGTAGTATTTGGCTGTCTCATCGCCCTTACCGGCATCGATGAGTTTAAACAGAGTATCCTTTGTCAGGCCGCGCGAAACCACATACGTATGGTGCTTACAGAAAGAGACGTTTTCGAATATCAATTCCGTTGCGATACGTTGAGGAAGAGGCCGCTTTAAAAAATCGAGAAGGGCACCGACCTTATCCGCGTTTTGTTCATCGATAAGTCGCTTCGCGAGAGTGTCATAATCAATTTTGGGCAACGGTGGAAGATTCTTTGTTCTATTATGTAATGCATAGCGCGCATCTGGATTTAACATTATGTATTCATACATCACTTCCTCGGGCGTCATCCCAAATTTACTTGCACGCTCACATATTTTCCCTACGTCGAGTTTAGGCGTGGATAACAAGCGACGAGCAATGCTCGGTGTTAAATTCTCAAAAGCATCTAAGTACTGGATGAGGTTAAATGAGTCACTTTTTTCTATCATATGAAGTGCTAACTCAGCATTAAACGCAATGTCACGCAATTGTGATGCGTTTTGAACAATTAGATCCATCCTATGTGCCGCAATTAGCGTATCCACCATCTGCAACTCGTCCTTCTTGCTCAAATTTTTTGCGTACAGGTTCTCGAATATCTTATGCGCATCAGATATTTTGGCAGCAGCCAATACCACCCCTCCCCAATCTGTATCTTTTCCTAACGCGACACGAATATCTTCGAGGGCATCTGAGCGAGCACCTCTTAACTCTTCAATTCTGGGATCAGTTTCATATCCGAACCCTTCAATAGGATTATCGATTTCGTATAAGAACCGTAAATCCTCACTTGAAAGGTCTGCATGAGACTTAATCTGTCTGTCAATACCTGTAAGCCGCGCCATGTCTGATGACTTTTTCTTGAAAAGATCAGCTTCCGGTCCGAATTCTTTAAGTTTCTCGTCAAGCGCCTCTTGCATTTGCGGTTCCATTTGCTGGTGCTCGAGAATACCGCGCACCTCGGCAATTTTGTCTGCTTCCATGCGAATGGCGACGCGCGGTTGCGTCGGCTTGCCGTCTTTATCGTACGTGTAGTACGCGTGGAAATCGCCACTTTCAATCTGCATCTCGGCTGTCGATTTCCCCGCCGTACACCAGCCGGTGCCTTTGCCTTGAAGTGATTCAAACAATTTTTCCGCGCCATGCATATCGCCATGTTCATATTTCACCCACTCGCCACGAATTTCTTCTTTGGATTCTATCTGTGCGGCAAGCGATTGTTGGATGAGTTCTGCATAAAGCGCTGGAAATTTTTTCTCAAAATCTGCTCGCACTCCTGCATCTTTCATTGCCGCAGGATCTTTGCCAACCCGTTCGTAAATATCGGAAATCTGGGCCAGAGGTTCGTAATAGATATCGGGGAATGGCGCAACTGTCGATTCGGTACGAGGTTTGAATTTGCCGAGTTCCTTGTCGAACTGCGACAGTTTGACGATATTTCGAAAGACGAGATATTTGAACTGGGGGGGGTACATTGCATCATTGGACTGCAAGTAATGCATCCAGCGATCAAGCGATGTCTTTTGATCTTCGATAATGGTGCCAATCATGCGCTCGCGCATTTCGGACGAAATTTCTTCAACGACTTGACCACGTTCGCGCGCTATGCGTTTTTGAAGTTCGAAATACGATTCGGGCACTTGGCTTGGCTTGATGAGGAAGGCATCATATATCTTGCCGCGCAACATTTCAGTGTTGCGCTCGCGTACGCGTTCATCCGGATTGAGGAAAACATTCTCAAGCCGATCCACGTATGTGTCTATGCGCGCCCGCGGGTCATTTGGGATACGCTTGCTATCCGGGTTGAGACGTTCTTTCTTTTCGACCGCTTTTGCAACTTCAGACGATTTCTGAAGATCGGGATATTTTAGGTGCAATGGATGCTTTGGTCCTTCCATATAGGGTACATTAAAGCAGAAAAATCCCGGCGTTGTAAATACCACTCGCACTGATAATCCTAACAACCCACACACATCTAAAGCCGCCCCTCGCCTTTGCCGCCCATTCCTTTTTTCAAATCCCCCCCCCCGCAAAAAATTAGAATGGAGAGGAGCGGCAAGGCGAGAGGGCGGGACGCGCGGTACTCCGCGTATGGTGGGATTCAGAGGGTCGCCACACGATCGGAGCGTACGAAAGAATCTCAAGC
>Ga0209211_10010495_pt1 | contig 12051 bp, 10 predicted proteins | sample RifGroA2_FD_183992 | JGI IMG/M metagenome (GOLD analysis project Ga0209211, IMG submission 183992) | Groundwater microbial communities from Rifle, Colorado, USA - Groundwater A2 (SPAdes) (version 2) | ecosystem: Environmental > Aquatic > Deep subsurface > Groundwater | place: Rifle, Colorado... | reverse complement strand
GCGTCGCGCGGATCCGCGGCATGCAGCGGGGCGGGCTCGCGGCGTGCGCCAAGCACTTCCCCGGCAAGGGCCACGCGCCGGTCGACGCGCACCTCGGGCTCCCCGTGATCGAGTCCACGTGGGCGGAGATGCACGCGCTGCACCTCCGGCCGTTCCTCGAGGCGATCGCGGCGGGCGTCGACTGCGTGATGACGAGCCACCCCGTCTACCCGAACCTCGACCCCGCGCGCGCGCCCGCGACGTTCTCCCGGCTCCTCGTGCACGACTACCTGCGCGGCCAGCTCGGCTTCCGCGGCGCGATCCTCTCCGACGACCTCGAGATGGGCGCGATCGCCGAGACCTGCCCGATCGGGGAGGCCGCGGTGCGCGCCGCCGCCGCCGGCCACGACCTCTTGCTCGTCTGCCACACCGAGGCGGCGCAGCGCGCCGCTGCCGCGGCGCTCGCGGACGCCTGCCGCGGCGGCGCCGTGCCGCGCGGCGAGCTCGAGGCCGCCGCCGAGCGCGTCCGCCGCCTGCGCGCGGGCCGCGCGGCGCGCGCCGAGGGCGGGCCGCCGGCGCCCGAGCCCGAGGGCGCGCCGCTGGCGTGGGCGATCGCGACGCGCGCGGTGACGCCGCTCGGCGCGGGCGCGCCGGGCCTCCGGCGCGCGCTGAACGGGCGGGTCGCCGTCGTGTTCCCGCGCTTCTCGGAGCTGGCGGCGTGGATCACGATCGAGCCCGAGGTCGCCGACGAGCGCGGCTGGGTGGCGGGCGCCTTCGCGCGGGCCGGCATCGCGCCGGAGACGCTCGTCGTGGGGATCGAGCCGGCGGCCGCGGAGGTCGCGGAGGCCGCCGAGCGCGCCGCGGCGGCGGACGCCGTCGTGCTCTTCCTCTTCGACGCCCACCTCCACGCCTCGAACCGCGCGCTGCTCGACGCCGTCCAGGCGCGGGCCCACGCCCTCGCCGTCGTGCTGCTGCGCGACCCCTGGGACGCCGCCCTGCTCCGCCCGGGCGTGCTCGGCCTCACCGCCTACGGGTTCAGGACGTGCCAGCTCGACGCGGTCGTCGCGCGCCTCGTGTATTGAAGTATCCTCTTCGTCTCGGTAGCGACCTCTTGCGGATCGCTCTCACCTCGCCCATGCTAGGAGCCGCATGAAGGACGAAGGCGGCCGGATTCTGATAACCGAGGTGCAGGTCAGGAATTACAAGAGCTTGGCGCAGGTGGTAGTGCAGCTCGCGCCGCTCACGGTCCTTGTCGGCATCAACGGTTCGGGCAAGAGCAACTTCGCAGACGCTCTGCGTTTTGTGGCTGACTCCCTAAACGGAACCATTGCCCTCGCACTCAAGCAGCGTGGTGGAATCAGCGCAGTACGGCGGATATCTCGCGGTCACCCCCATAATTTCGGCGTGCGTATCAAGCTCGCACTTCCTCAGGGTACCCTCGCGGATTTCTCGTTCGAGGTCGCCAGCACATCTGGCGGCAGCTTTGTCGTAAGCCGTGAGCGATGCTACGTCCAACGGTTCCTTGGCGAGGCTGCCTTCTACGAGGTACAGAACGGGACATTCACCTCGGAAGTCCCAGGGATCCGCGCAAGGATTGAGTCCGATCGGCTGGCTTTAACCATTGTGTCCGCCGTTGAAGAGTTCCGCCCAGTCTTCGACTTCTTGAGTCGTATGCGGTTCTATTCAATCGCCCCAGACCGGCTGCGCGAGATCCAGGATCCTGATGCTGGAGACGTACTTCGCCGTGATGGCAGCAATGCGGCTGCCGTTCTTCGCGAGATGAAACGGCGCAACAAGGAAGACTATGAGCGCGTCTGTCACTTGCTATCGCAGGTCGTTCCGGGGGTCCGATCCGTTGAGTATCATCCTCTCGGGCAAAAAGAGACCATCCGTTTCAAGCAGGACGTAAGTGGCGACAGTCCGTGGACCTTCGAAGCTCTCAACATGTCTGACGGCACGCTCAGAGCTCTCGGCATTCTCTTGGCGGTCTATCAGCCAGCTACCCCGGCGCTAATCGTGATCGAGGAACCAGAAGCGACCGTTCACCCCGCAGCCATGGAGATACTGGTTCAGATTCTGCGCGACGGCCAGCACCGGTCACAGGTTCTTGTAACCACGCATAGCCCTGACGTCCTGGACAACAAGGCCATCGTAGACGAGAACATTAGAGCCGTGGAGTACCGCGGCGGATGCACGCAAATTAGTCGCCTTGGAGCGCTTTCTCGCGAGAGCATCCGTGACCGGCTCTACACCCCCGGAGAACTCATGAGAGCTGGCGAGTTGCAGCTTGATCAAGAAACCGCCGAATCGTTGGCACGCCAGCTAGATCTCTTCGGCTCGATCTAAGGAACCGTGATCGTTCCAATTGTTGAAGGTCACGCAGAGCGGGAGTCCGTTCCCCTCTTCATTCGAAGACTTCTCCACGACCAGCAGGTGTTCGACCTCCCGGTACGCCAAGGCATCAGAGTTCCTCGGGATCAGTTGCTGAAGCGGCATGAGCTTGAGCGAAAGGTAGAATATGCCCGTCGACAGGACGGCGCTCAGGCTGTTGTAATTCTTGTGGACGCGGATGACGATTGCCCGCGCGACGTAGCGATCGACGCCCGACGTCGCGGGGAACCTGTCGCCGCAGGCATGCCCGTTTCCGTCGTCCTAGCAAAGACGGAAATTGAGGCATGGTTCATCGCCGGCATAGAGTCTCTTCGTGGTTTCCAGGGAATCGGGCACGACGCAGCCTCGCCTGCTGATCCTGAGGACATTCGAGACGCGAAGGGCTGGTTAAGTCGCCACATGGTCACAGGCCGAACCTATGTCCCCGCTCACAACCAAGCGTCGATGGCAGCTCGGGTCGACTATCAGCTTGCGGCAACGCGCTCCCGGTCTCTCCGCAAGTTCATCAAGGATGTAACGCAGATCGCTGACCGGCTCCGTTCTTAAGTCCCAGTCGCCCTGGAGATGCGTGCGCCGACGATGGCGCGCGTATTTGCACGAGTTTCAATCGGCAAGTTGCCCGAGAACCCGCCCCGCGAGCGCCGAGAAGCCGAGGGCGAGCCCAAGCGTTCCCGCCGTGCCGAGGATGACGAGCCACGACCAGGCGAAGGGGAACACCCCCTTCTCCGAGGCGACGAGCAGCCCGAGGTTCACCGCCGCCATCACGACCATCGCGGCCACGTTCGCCCGGTCGTCGACGCGGCGCCGCGTGAGGAGCCCGAGGAGGAACACGCCGAGCAGCGAGCCGAACGTCACGCCGGTGACCTTGAAGGCGAGCCAGAGAATCTGGGTGAAGGCCGAGAAGGCGTGCGCCAGCGCCCCGAGGAGGAGGCCGAAGGCCACGACGCTCGCCCGCGACACCAGGAGGTAGTGCCGCTCGGAGCGGTCGCGGGCGAGGAGCGGGCGATAGATGTCGGTGACGAACGAGGCGGCGAGCGAGCCGAGCGGGGAGTCGATCGAGGCGAGCACGATCGCGCTCAGCATGAGGCCGCGCAGCACGGCCGGCATCACCTGCGCGACGTAGTGCGGCAGGATGTCGTCGGCGCGCGGCACGGCGAGCTCCGGGTGCTGCGCGTAGAACGTGAAGAGCGCGCTCCCGAGGCCGAGGTAGATCAGGAGCGTCAGCAGCGTGCCGAGCGGCGTGAGCGAGAGCGTGCGCTGGCTCTGCCGCCGCGTCTCGACGGTGAGCAGGCGCTGCATCAGGTCGTGGTCGGTGCCGAAGGCGGCCATCGAGCCGACGAAGCCGTTGAGGACCGCCACCCAGACGATGTTGGGCTCCGTGAGCAGGCGGCGCCAGAACGCGGGGTCGCCGGGCGCCGGCCCCCAGGCGATCACGTCGAGCCGCCCCGCCTCGCCCGCCACGGCGACGATCGCGCCGAGCCCGCCGTCCACGTGCGTGACCAGCCAGCCGAGCGTCGCGGCCCCGGCGCCGAGGAACACGAGCGCCTGGAAGACGTTGGTCCAGACGACCGCGAGCACGCCGCCCAGGCCGATGTAGAGGATGCCGACCAGGACGAAGCCCGCGATCGTCGGCGCGAGCGGCCAGCCCATGACGATCGACACGGCGAGCGCGGGCGCCATGAGCCGCACCGCCGAGCCCGCGAGGCGGGTGACGAAGAAGAACAGCGAGGCGGTCACCTGGGTCAGACGCCCGAAGCGCAGGCCCAGGAACTCGTAGATCGTCGTGACGTCGTGCCGGTAGAAGGCCGGGATGAACAGGAACGCCACCGCCCACTTCGCGAGGCTCGACCCGACGAAGAACTGCACGTACTCCCAGTTCTCGCTGTAGGCGGTGGCCGGCACCGAGATGATCGTGACCGCGCTGATCTCGGTGGCGAGGAAGGAGAGGCACGCCGCCCACCACGGGACGCGGCGGCGGGCGAGGAAGAAGTCGACCGTGTCGTGCTGGCGGCGCGTGCACCAGGAGCCGATCGCGAGGAGGACCGCGATCGCGGCGGCGAGGACCGCGTAGTCGGGCCACGTGAGCACGCGTCATTGTAGCCGGAGGGCGGGGCGGGGGCTGCCTGCCGCGGAGCCCCGCTCGACCACGACTGCTGTCAGTCGCGGCGCGTCGGAGCGAACGCGGCACGGCCTCCGCACGCTCACGACACGGGTCTCACGGGGCCCCGCGGCAGGCAGCCCCCGCCCCGCCCTTCGGCCCCACGCGCGGGCGCGCGTGGTCTCCCCCCGCGGGATCCCGAACATACGGGGGGCGCCCCCCGGTCGGGCGCCCCCTGGTACCGCGACCATGCGCCGCTCGCGCGGCCGACCAGATGCGCGAGCCTAGAGGCGCTTGGCGCGCTCGGCCACCGCCGTGTCGAGGTTCTTCCGACGGAGCTTCTCGACGAGCTTGTCGTAGGACTCGGCGGTGATCACGCGGTCGAACTGGCTGCGGTACGTCGACACGAAGCTCACGCCGTCGATGAGGACGTCGTAGACGCGCCAGCGCCCGTCCCGGACGTGCAGGCGGTAGTCCAGCAGGGTCTCGCTCCGCCGCGGCGTCAGAACCTTCGCCTTCACGGTCGCGTAGGTGCCGTCCACCACCTCGCCGACGAACGCGATCTTCTCGCTTGCGAACCCCTCGAGGCGGTTCAGGTACGAGCGCTCGAGCAGCTCGGTGAAGAGGGCGACGAACTCGGCCTGCTCCGTGGTGGAGCGCGTCGCCCAGTGGCGCGAGAGCGTGCGCCGACTCATCTCCGCGAAGTCGAAGAGCTGGTGGGCGATCCGCCGGACCTCGGCGCGGCGTTCGGCGTTGAGGTCCGCGTCCTGGAACACGCTGACCACGCGGGTCAGCGTGGACTCCACCGTCTCGCGGGGCCCCATCGCGGGCAGGGCGACGGCGCTTGCGACCATCAGCCACGCTGCGAATGCCTTACCCATGGCCCGGTCCTCCCGCGCGGTAGGGGCAGCATGGCCCGTGCCACCCCCCGGCCGGGACGAAAAGCTCGTGATTTCAGACGGCTGACGCCGGCCGCATAATGGCCAGAGTGGCAAGCCCGTCGGCCCACCGACACCGTTGGCGACACCGTCAGCCGGGCGGGGCGCAAGCCGCCCGCCGCCTCGTGGTCGGCGTGGACGTGGGCGGCACGTGGCTCCGCGTCGCCGCGGGGGACGGAGGCCGCCCGGCCGTCGCGCTCGTTCTGCGCTCGAGCCGCGAGCCCGCCCTGCTCGCGTCCCGGCTGCGCGGGCTCTGGCGCCGCGTCGGCTGGACGCGCGACCGCGTCGCCGCCCTCGTCGTCGCCTCGCGCGGCGTCTGGACGCCGGGCGAGCGCGCGGTGCTCGCCCGGAGTCTGCGCGGGCTCGCCCGCCGCGTGCGGGTCGTGCCCGACGCCGAGGCCGCGCACCGCGCCGCGCTCGCCGACCGCCCCGGCGTCCTCGTCCTCGCGGGCACCGGATCCATCGTCGTCGGCCTCGGCCCGCACGGCCGCTGGGCGCGCGCGGGCGGCCTCGGCCCGCTCCTCGGCGACGAGGGCTCGGCGTTCTGGATCGGGCGCGAGTGGCTCGCCGCGGCCAGCCGCGGCGGCCGCTGGCGCGCGGCGCTCGCCATGGTGCGCGCGCCCGAGCCCGTCGGGCGCATCGCGGCGCTGGCGCCGGCGGTGCTGCGGCGCGCGCGCCGCGGCGACCCGCGCGCGCGCGGGATCGCGCGCCGGGCGCAGGCGGGCCTCGCGGCGCAGGCGCGGGACGTCGTCCGCCAGCTCGGGCTCGAGGCGCCCGTGGACGCGAGCTGGGCCGGGAGCGTGCTCGCCGACGCGTGGTTCCGCGCGGGCGTCGCGCGCGCCCTGGCGCGCGCGGGCGTGCGCGCGCGCTGGCTTCGCCCGGCCGCTCCGCCCGTGGCCGCCACGCTGCGGATGGCCCGGAGGCTCGGCGCGGTGCGGGCCCGATGAGGCGGCCGCCGCGCGCCCCGGCGGCCCGGCGCCGGCTCGTCGTCAGCGTCTGCCCGCGCGAGCCCGGCGCTGTCCACCTGCCGCTCGAGCGCGGCGGGCCGGTGCGGCGCCTGGACGCCCGGGCGCTGCTCGGCGCCCTGCGCGCGCTGGTCGCCGCGCGGCGCCTCGGCGCGCGCGTGCGCCTCCGGGAGGCGTGCGCGGGCGGCTGCGCGGGGCCGGGGCCGAACGTGAGCGTGGACATCTTCCCGGTGCCGCCGCCCGGCGAGCCGCCGGACTCGGTCGCGATCGGCTGGAAGACCTACGTCTACTCGCTCGCGTCCCTCGACTGCCTCGCGCGGGTCATCGACGAGAACCTCGGGGACGCAGGACGGCCCAGGCGACGGGTCCGGTGAGCGCCGCGGCGACGCCGGCGACGGTGTTGGCGAGGCCGGCCGTGGCGATGGCGCCGAGCATGAACGCCGACGGGAGCGCCGCCACGAGCACCGCCCCGCCGCGGCCGCCCGGCACGCGCCAGGGGCGCGGCAGCGCGGGCTCGGCGACGCGGAGCCGGAGGAACGCGGCGAGCTCGATCAGCAGCGTCAGCGAGTAGAGCCAGATGTTCAGCACGATCAGCTCGCGGAACGAGAACGCGGCGAGCGCCATGTAGCACGCGGTCGAGAGCACGACGGCCCGCCACGGCGTGCCGAACCGCGGGTGGATCGCGCCGAGCCACGCCGGCAGGTCGCCGTCGCGCGCGAGCACGTAGGGCAGCCGCGAGTTGGTCAGCAGGAGCGACATGAACAGGCCCGCGGTGCTCACCACCGCGCCGAGCGCGACCGCGTGACCCAGCCAGGCGCCGCCGACGGCCCGCGCGAGGGTCGGCAGCGTGCCCGTCGTCCACGCGCGCCACTCGACGGCGCCGCTCGCGAGCCCCACGCCCACCGGCAGGAGGTAGGCCGCCGAGAGCAGCGGCAGCGTCGCGAGCAGCGCCTGCCGGTAGGCGCGCTCCGGCGCCCGCGTTTCGCCGAGGACGGTGGAGGGCGTGTCCCAGCCCGAGTAGTTCCACATCACGACCGCGAGGCCCAGGCCGATCGTCTCGAGCCCCGGGCCCTCCGGCGCGAACGGCGTCCAGGGCGCGACGCGCCCGGCGCCCAGGCCGACGAGCGTGAACGCGGCGACGGGGGCGAGCGCCAGGGCCGCCAGCAGGACGGCGGCCCGGCCCGTCGGCCGCACACCCAGCAGGTTGAGCCCGGTCAAGAGCACCACGAACGTGAGGACGAGCCCCCAGCGCTCCGAGGCGCCCAGGTCCGGGCGCCAGAACCGGACGTACTCGACGAAGAGCGCGGGGTAGGCCGCCACGTCCACGAAGCTCTGGATCCAGCTCCACCAGCCGACCTGGAACGCCCAGAAGTCGCCGAACGCGCGCCGCGTCCACGTCACGTAGCCGCCCTCGTCGGGCAGGGCCGACGCGAGCTCGGACATCGCGAGCGCGACGGGCAGGCTCCAGAGGAGCGGCGCCGCGAGCAGGAGCACGAGCGTCAGCCCGGGCCCGAAGGACGACACCGTGTCCTCGATGCCGTAGGGCCCGCCGCTCACGTTGAAGAACACGATGGCGGCGAGGGGGACGAGCCCGAGCTCGCGCTTGAGGTGGTCCGTGGGCTCAGCCCCCGCCGGCCGCGGTGATCAGGCCGGGCAGCTCGCGCACCCACTCCTCGATCGGCCGCGCCGCGTCCACCGTGATCTCGAGCTTGCCGCTCGGGAGCCGTCGGACCCGGCCCGGCGTCGCCGGCCCGAGCGGGATCACGAGCTTCTCCCGGTGGATGCCGAGCGCGTCCGTCACCGCGAAGATCGCGTCGATCTCCTTCATCGTCACCACCTCGAGCATCGCCACCACCTCCGTCGCGCCGTAGCCTAATCGACCGGACGGGTGGGACGAAAGTGCTATCGTAGGGCCTCGCCATGCCCGCCGAGCCGCTCCTCGCCGGCGTCACCGTGCTCGACTTCTCACGGGTGCTCGCGGGCCCGTACTGCACGCGCCTGCTCGCCGACCTCGGCGCGCGCGTCATCAAGATCGAGCGCCCGGGCGAGGGCGACGAGATGCGCCGCGGCTTCGTGCAGCTCCAGGCGGACCGCGCCGACCAGTCCACCTACTTCATCCGCGTCAACGCGGGCAAGCAGAGCGTCGCGCTCGACCTGGCGCACCCGGAGGCGCGCCCGGTCGTGCTCGATCTCGCGCGCGTGGCCGACGTGGTCGTCGAGAACTTCGTGCCCGGCGTCGTCGCGCGCCTCGGCTGCGACCACGCGACGCTCGCGGCGGTGCGGCCCGACCTCGTCTACTGCTCGATCTCGGGCTACGGCCAGACGGGCCCGCTGCGCGAGGGCCAGGCCTTCGCCCACATCATCAACGCGGTCTCGGGCGTGATGCACCTCGAGCAGCCGCCCGACCCGGTGCCGCGCGTCGGTTACCTCCAGACCGCCGACGTGCTCGCGGGCACCCACGCGTTCGGCGCGATCCTCGCCGCGCTGCTCCGGCGGGGGCGCACCGGCCGGGGCGCCCACCTCGACGTCTCGATGCTCGAGGCGCTGGTCGCCGCCGAGGACATCACGTACGGCGCGGTGCTGAACGGCGGCGCCGAGGCCCCGGGGCCGCGGGCGGGCATGATCCTCCACGCGCTCGGCGGCCGGTGGCTCGCGCTCCAGACCGTGGGCGCCCCGCAGCTCTGGGCGCGGCTCCTGGCGACGATGGGCCGGCCCGAGCTGGCCGACGACCCGCGCTTCGCGACGCCGCTGGCGCGGCGCGCGCACTGGCCCGAGCTCTCCGCCATCGTCCGCGCCTGGCTCGACGGCTTCCCGAGCGTCGAGGCCGCCCTGGACGCGCTCGGGGCCGCGCGCCTGCCCGCGGCGCCCGTGCTCGCGCCCGCCGAGGTCGCGACCCACCCCCACCTGGCCGCGCGCGGGTTCTTCCCGGCCGTTCCCCACCCGGCGCGCGGAGCGGTGCGCGTCACCGGGGCACCCTTCCACCTGGACGGAGGGCCCGTGGGGCCCCGGGCGCCCGCGCCCTGGCGGGTCGGCGAGCACACCCGGGCGGTGCTCGCCGAGGTGCTCGGCTACCCGCCGGAGCGGATCGCCGCGCTCGAGCGCGCCGGGGCGATCGAGGCGCCCGGCGCCGCCTACTGAGGCGCGCGCGTGAGGCGGCTCTCCGGGACGCCCACGGCGGGCAGCGGCGGCGTCATCCGGCCTCCCCGCGCGCCGGCGCGGCGCCGAGCGCCTGCTCGGCGGCCGCCTCACCCGAGCGCACGCAGTCGGCGATGCCGACGCCGCGGTAGGCGCCACCCGCGAGGCCGAGGCCCCCGAGCGCGGCGACCCGGCGCTCGAGCGTCTCCACGCGGCCCGCGTGGCCCACGTGGTACTGCGGCATCGCCTTGGGCCAGCGCGCGAGCCGCGTGAGGACGGGCGCGGCGGTGACGCCGAGGGCGGCGCGCAGCTCCTCGCGCGCCCGCGCGACGAGCGCGGCGTCATCCAGCTCGAGCACCCGCTCGTTCAGTGCGCCGCCGACGAAGCAGCGCACGAGCACGTGGCCCTCCGGCGCGCGGCCCGGGTACTTCACGCTCGAGAACGTGCCGGCGAGCAGCGCGCGCCCCTCGGTCCGCGGCACGACGAAGCCGAAGCCGTCGAGCGGGTGCGGGACGTCGGCGCGGCGATAGCCGAGCGAGACCGTGGCCGACGAGGCGTACGGGATCTCCGCGAGGAGCGTGGCGAGCGTCGGGTCCACGTAGCGCAGGAGCCGCGCCGCCCCGTGCGCCTCGGCCGTGACGATCACGTGGTCCGCGTCTAGCACGGCGCCCTCTGCGGTCGCGACGCGCCAGCGCCCGTCGCGGCGCTCGAGGCCGGTCACCCGGTGCTTGGGGAGCGCCGCGCCCGGCGGCAGCCGGTGGGCGAGCGTCGTGACCAGCTCCTCCATCCCGCCGCGGAAGGTGACGAACAGACTCCAGCGCGCGCCGCTCGTCCCGGCCGGGGGCGCGCGCCGGCCCGCGCGGAGCAGCCCCAGGATGAGCGAGCGCTCGCGCCGCTCCAGCTCGAGGAAGCGCGGCATCGTGGCGCCGAGGCTCAGGTCGTCCGGGTCGGCGGTGTAGATGCCGGCGACGAGCGGCTGGGCGACGCGCTCGAGCGCCTCCCGGCCGAGCCGGCGGCGCACGAACGCGCCGAGGCTCTCGTCGTCGGCCACGCCGCGCGGCAGCACGAGGTCGCACGCCATGCGGAGCTTGCCGCGCCACGAGAAGAGGCGCGAGGTGACGAAGGGGCCGAGCCGCGTCGGCGCCAGGAGCTGGAAGCCGTCGGGCAGCGGGTGGAGCCGCCCGCGGAACCACACGTAGACCTTGCGGAAGCGGTCGTCCGTGCGCACGAGCCGGTCCTCGACGCCGAGCCGCCGGCAGAGCGCGAGCGCCCACGGCTTCTCGGAGAGGAACGAGTCGGGGCCCGCCTCCACGAGGAAGCCGGCGGTCGCCTCGGTGGCGATCGTGCCGCCGAGCCGGTCGCGCCCCTCGAGGAGCGTCAGATCGAGCGCGAGCCCCCGCGCGCGGGCGACCTCCACGGCCCGGTGCGCGGCCGCCAGGCCCGTGATCCCGCCGCCGACGACGACGAGCCTCACGCGGCGCTCCGGACGAGGTCGGCGAGCATTGCGACGAACTCGGGGTGGTCGTTCACCGCCGCCGCCCGGTGGAGCGTGAGGCCGCGCTCGGCGGCGAGCCCGCGCGCCTCCACGTCGAGGTCGTAGAGCAGCTCGACGTGGTCGCAGACGAAGCCGATCGGCACGACGACCGCGTGGCGCTCGCCCGAGGCGGCGAGCGCGCGCAGGGCTGAGGCGACGTCGGGCTCGAGCCACGGCTCGCGCGGGCTCCCGCTCCGGCTCTGGTAGGCGATCGAGAAGCGCCGGTGCTCGAGCCGGTCGGCTACCGCGTGCGCCGCCGCGGTCAGCTCGGCGACGTAGGGCGCGCCCTCGGCCATGGCCACCGGGAGGCTGTGGGCGGTGAAGATCAGCGGCGGCCACGCGCACGCGCCCGCGGGGACCGCCGCGAGCGCCGCGCGGGCGCGCTCGGCCACCGCCGCGACGAACCGCGGGTGGCCGCCCCACGGCGGCGCGAAGCCGACCTCCGGGGCGCCCGGCGTCCGCGCGCGCGCCCCGGCGATGTCCGCCTTGTAGCGGTCCCACGAGGCCTCGGCGCGGAACGGCGAGAGGATGATGCCGAGCGCGTGCTTGTGTCCCCGGCCCGCCATCGCGGCGAGCGTCTCGTGCAGGAACGGGTGCCAGTTCCGCATCCCGACGCAGACGGGCAGCGCGGGACCGCGCTCGGCGAGCGCCCGCTCGAGCGCCTGCGCCTGGGCCAGCGTGCGCTCGGTAAGCGGTGAGCGGCCGCCCGGCATCCGCTCGTAGTGGTGCGCGACCTCCTCGAGCCGCTCGGGCGGGATCCGCCGCCCGCGCGCGACGAGCTCGAGGAAGGGCCGGATCTCGTCCGGCGCGGTCGGCCCGCCGAAGGCGATGAGCAGGACGGCGTCCAGGGTCATTGGTAGCGGGGGCCGCGAGGCCGGCTCCAACCGTGGGTGGCCTGAGACAGGCGCGCGTCGCTCACTGGACTACCCTCCCCGAGAGATGTTCGAAGAGAGTCCTGTTCGAGGGGATACGAAGGTATGGCCCGGTGGGCGATCGTCGATCCTGCGGGCA
>Ga0209211_10010489_pt1 | contig 12060 bp, 12 predicted proteins | sample RifGroA2_FD_183992 | JGI IMG/M metagenome (GOLD analysis project Ga0209211, IMG submission 183992) | Groundwater microbial communities from Rifle, Colorado, USA - Groundwater A2 (SPAdes) (version 2) | ecosystem: Environmental > Aquatic > Deep subsurface > Groundwater | place: Rifle, Colorado... | reverse complement strand
TATAGTAAACCTTCCGTCTTGCGGAAGACGGTGCTCATCCAGGCGCAAATTACTTAACACCTTTATTCTTGCAACAATGCCGATTTGGACCTGCTTGGGCAATGTCATAGTATCGTGCAAAATGCCGTCTATTCTGTAACGCGTTAGAACATCCTTTTCTTCGGGCTCTATATGAATATCGCTGGCACGCTGTCTTATGGCGTGGCGCAAATTATCGGTCCGGCCATCACCGGTCAGATCGGCGCGCAGTTGGGCAGCTACAACGCCGGCTTGTACGTGGCCGCCGCCATCATGGCACTGGGCGCCGGGCTGCTGTTGCTGCTCAAACTGGTCGAGCGGCGTGACGCGCGGGGGCTTGAGCGTGTTCTCGTCAGGTGATCACACCCCCGTGAATCTGATTTTTGATGGCGCTGATAATCAAGCTATTTCATTGGTTTGGAAACTTTTTGTATGATCCTAGATTCCTTAGTTGGACGCGCCCGAGAGGGCCGCTGGCGGCGCGTCTGGGTAGGCGCAACAACGAAGCAGACTACTGTCTGCGAGGCGGAGCAACGCCCCCAGGCGCGTTGTCAGTGGCTCAATCGGGTGTGTAGCGCGATCACCCAAAAGGTGAACGCGATCAAAGCAAAAAAAGTCAATGTTCATATGCGGTTAGTGACACCCATAAGCGGTCAACTGAGGAATCTAGGATGATGTCACTCTTGTCGAAACGTGCCGATTTTGTTGGCCACCACATCCATCAGTTCAGCAACGAGCCGGCCATTGAGCAGGCGCTGGTGAAGTCATTTTTTCAAACATCAAACGGGTTTTACGTCGATGTGGGCGCCAATGACCCGGTGCTGGACTCGCAGTCGCAACACCTGGAAGTATTGGGCTGGACCGGGTTGCTGATTGAGCCTGATCCCGACTGTTGTGCCCTGCTGCGCCAATCGCGCAAGGGTGTGGTGGTGGAAATGGCGTGTTCCAGCCCCGAGAATGCGGGCAAATACCTGCAGCTCAATCGCGCTGGCCCGCATTCCACGCTGGAAGCGCAGCCGATTGCCATTGGCGCCGTGGTGCGTGCCACGGTGTCGGTGCCTTGTGAAACGCTCGATACCATTTTGCGCACACACCAGGCACCACAGGGCTTTGATTTGCTGTCTATTGACATTGAGGGCCACGAACTTGTGGCGTTGTCAGGCTTTGACTTTGCTTTTTGGCGGCCGCGTTTGGTGCTGATCGAAGACCATGTGACGCACCTCAAAAAACATCAACTGATGACGAAAAATGGCTACCAGTTGCTGCTTCGTACCGGGCTCAACAGCTGGTATGTGCCAGCCGACACCGCTTACACTTTTTCAATGGCTGCCCGTTTTGAATTTGTTCGCAAATACTATTTGGGCTTGCCCTTGCGCAAGTGGCGCTACGCCCGATAAGTCATCGGGCGTCACGCTTTTTAACCCGTATTTCGCAGCCCCGCAGCGATGCCGTTGATCGAGATGTGAATGCCCCGTTTCAGGCGCTCATCGGTTTGCCCGGCTCGGTAGCGGCGCACCAGTTCCACTTGCAGGTGATGCAGCGGGTCGATATAGGGAAAGCGGTGGCGGATCGAGCGTTGCAGCGCGACGTTATGGGTCAAGCGCTCTTTGTCGCCGGTAATACGTTCCAGTGCCTGTGCGGTGCGGTGCCACTCCAGTTCGATGGCGCCAAATATCTTCTTGCGCAGGCGTTTGTCATCCACCAGTTCGGCGTAGCGCGAGGCCAGGGCCAGGTCGCTTTTGGCCATCACCATGTCCATGTTGGACAGCAGTGAGCTGAAAAACGGCCATTGTTTTTGCATTTGTTGTAACAACGCCAGGCGCTGCTTGGTGATTTTGGCGGTGGCGCCGGGTGGGTTTAAAAACGCTTCCACGGCGCTGCCAAAGCCAAACCAGCCGGGCAGCGTCAGGCGGCATTGGCCCCAGCTGAAACCCCAGGGAATGGCACGCAGGTCTTCGATTTTTTGCGTGGCCTTGCGCGACGCCGGGCGCGAGCCAATGTTGAGTTCGGCAATTTCCCGGATCGGCGTGGCGTCAAAGAAATATTCGGTAAAGCCGGGTGTCTCGTAGACCAGTTTGCGGTAGGCGGTCATGCTGGCCAGCGACAGTTCTGCTGCGCTTTCCAAAAACGCCGGCTCAGCGGGTTGGGTCGGGTGCAACAGGGTGGCTTCAAGGGTGGCTGCCACCAGCGTCTCCAGGTTGCGCCGGCCAATTTCGGGGTTGGCGTATTTGGAGCCAATCACCTCGCCTTGTTCGGTCAGGCGGATCTGGCCGCGCACCGTTCCGGGGGGTTGCGCCAGGATGGCCTCAAAGCTGGGGCCGCCGCCGCGCCCCACGGTGCCGCCACGGCCATGGAACATGCGTAACCGGATCGGGCTGGACTGGGCATTCTGGTTAATGCCGTCAAACATGTCCACCAAGGCAATTTCCGCCTGGTACAGCTCCCAGTTGCTGGTAAAAATGCCGCCATCCTTGTTGCTGTCGGAGTAGCCCAGCATGATGTCCTGCTCGCCGTACTGGTCTGGCCCACCGCGCTGCACCATGGCCAGCACGCCGGGCAGGGCGTAAAACTCGCGCATGATGGTGGACGCATTGCGCAGGTCTTCAATGGTTTCGAACAGCGGCACCACGATCAAATCGCAACGGGCCTGGTTGTCCAGCGTGCCCTGCATCAGGCCCACTTCCTTTTGCAGCAGCATGACCTCGAGCAGGTCACTCACGGTTTCGGTGTGGCTGATGATGTAGTGGCGAATGGCCTGGCTGCCAAACAGGGCGCGCGATTGTTTGGCGGCCTCGAAAATGCCGATCTCACTCAGGGCGTGGGCGCTGTAGGCATGACCCATGACGCGCAGAGGGCGCGCATCGTTCAAGAGGCCCAGCAACAAGACACGTTTGGCAGATTCATCAAGCTTGGCGTAATGCGGCGTGATGCGGGCCGTGGCCAGCAGTTCGGCCAGCACGGCTTCATGCTGGTCCGAGCTTTGGCGCAGGTCGACCGTGGCCAGGTGAAAGCCAAACACTTCTACCGCCCGGATCAGTGGCTGCAGCCGCTGCCCGACCAGGGCTTGCGCATGCTGCGCGATCAATGACGATTCGATCACGCGCAGGTCACGCAGCAGTTCGTCTGGCGCCGAATAGGGGTTTTGCGGTGCCACCGCATGGCGCGCAGCGTCGCCACCGCTAAGCAGCTTGAGCGTGGCGGCCAGCCGTGCATAGACGCCAATCAGGGCGCGCCGGTAGGGTTCGTCCTTGCGGTGCTCGTTGCTGTCGGGCGAGTGCTGGGCCAGCGCCTGCATCTCGGGCGGGAAATCCATCAACATGGCCGACAGTGACAGCTCGCCGCCGAGGTAATGCACCTCGGTCAGGTAGTGCCGCAGCGCCATGTCCGATTGGCGGCTTAAAGCGTGGGTCAGGGTTTGGGCGTTGACGTTGGGGTTGCCGTCGCGGTCGCCGCCAATCCACTGGCCCATGCGCAGGAAACTGTGCACCGGGTGCGGACCCAGGGCCTGCTCCAGGCTGGCGTAGAGTTTGGGGATTTCACGCAGAAAGGTGGATTCGTAATAACTCAGCGCGTTTTCCACCTCGTCGGCTACGGTCAACTTGGAAAAACGCAGCAGGCGGGTGTGCCACAACTGCAACACACGGGCGCGCAACTGGGCCTCGTTCCGGCTCAGTTCGCGCGGGCTCAAGGCATCGTGCGCCACCTGGTTGGCGGCCGCTTGCGCCAGAATGTCGTCGCGTGCGGTGAGCAATTGGGCAATGGCGCGTTCGGCGTCCAGAATACTTTTGCGCTGCACCTCGGTCGGGTGGGCGGTGAGCACGGGCGACACAAAACTGTGCGCCAGCATCTCGCTGATGGCTTGCGGCGTGATGCCGCCGCCGCTCAGACGCTTGAGCGTCATGTCGATGCTGCCGGGACGGATGCTGCCGGCACGTTCGTGCACCGCGCGGCGGCGGATGTGGTGGCGGTCTTCGGCCAGATTGGCCAAATGGCTGAAATAGGTAAAGGCTCGCACCACGCTCACGGTCTGGTCGCCGCTGAGTGATTTGAGCAATTTGTTGAGCGCCTTGTCGGCCACCGGGTCGGCATGGCGGCGAAAGCTGACCGAGAGCTGGCGGATTTGTTCAATCAGGTCGAAGGCCGCGTCGCCTTCCTGCTCGCGAATCACGTCGCCCAAAATGCGTCCGAGCAGCCGAATGTCTTCTACCAGGGGGCGCTCGCTGCTGGGGAGGGTGTTATTTTTGGGTGCGGGGGTAGGCTTGGGCATGGCTGTATTGGGAGTCGGTAGAGGTTAGCTTAAGCAAAAGCCATGCTAGCATTCCGAATAGCACAAGATTACAAAAAGGTTACGGCATTTTGCCAATTACTATGCATCAATTCACCATTGCAACACGAGAAAGCCGCCTCGCCATGTGGCAGGCTGAGCATGTTCAAGCCCTGCTGAGCGGTATGGGCCATCAGGTCGCGCTGTTGGGCATGACCACCCAGGGCGACCAGATTCTGGACCGCGCCCTGAGTCAGGTTGGCGGCAAAGGCCTGTTTGTCAAGGAGCTCGAAGTGGCGCTCGAAGAAATGCGCGCCGACCTGGCCGTGCACTCGCTCAAAGACGTGCCGATGGAGCTGCCAGCAGGCTTTAGCCTGGCCTGCGTGATGGCGCGCGAAGACCCGCGCGATGCCTTTGTCTCCAACACTTATGCCGATCTGGACGCCTTGCCGCAAGGCGCGGTGGTGGGTACTTCCAGCTTGCGCCGCATGGCCTTGCTGCGCGCCCTGCGGCCCGATCTGCGTATTGAGCCCCTGCGTGGCAACCTCGATACCCGTCTGCGCAAGCTTGATGAAGGTCTGTATGACGCGATTGTGCTGGCCGCTGCCGGCCTCAAGCGGCTGGGACTCCAGGCGCGTATTCGTGCGGTGTTCGAACCTTCGGTGATGTTGCCCGCTGCGGGTCAGGGGGCCTTGGGCATTGAAGTGCGCTCGGACCGCACCGACGTAGTGGCGGCGTTGGCGCCGTTGGTGCACCACACCACCTGGCTGGCTGTGGCGGCGGAACGCGCCGTGAGTCGGGCCATGGGCGGCAGTTGCTCGATGCCGCTGGCGGCATATGCCACGCTGGTCGACGACTGCCTGATGATCGATGCCGCCTGGGGCGACACCGAGGGGCAGTTGCCCCTGGTACGTGTGCGTTTGAGTGGTCCGGTGAGTGATCTGGCCAGCGCCGCTGCGCTGGGTCAGCGGGTGGCTGAAGACCTGCGCACCCACGTGCTGGCACAAGGCGGCACATTGGCCCATCTGGCCGTGTCTGCCAATCAGCCGGAGTGATCGTGCGCATCATCGTGACCCGGGTGCAGCCGCAGGCGCAGCAATGGGCTGACCGGTTCGAGGCCAGCGGCCGTGAAACGGTGGTGTTGCCGCTGATCGAAGTGCGCGGCTTGGCCGATGCCACGGCAGTGCGTGCGGCCTGGTTGAACTTGTCAAATTACAAGGCGGTGATGTTTGTCAGCCGCCATGCGGTTGATTATTTCTTCCAGGAAAAGCCGGCGGTCCTGTGTGACGGGCAAGTGTTGGACGCCATGACCACCCGCTGGTGGGCCACCGGCCCCGGTACCGCCCATGCGCTGCTGGATCACGGTGTTCCGGTGCCACGGCTGGACACCCCGTCGGAGCAGGCCGGGCAGTTTGATTCCGAGGCGCTGTGGCAACAGGTGCACACCCAGGTGCAGCCGGGCGACAAGGTGCTGATCGTGCGCGGCGACAGTGTGGCACCCGACGGCACGTCGGTGCTCGACAACGACCAGGGCGTGGGGCGCGAATGGCTGGCCGAGCGGCTGCGCCAAAGCGGTGCACAGGTCGATTTTGTGGTAGCTTACCAACGCGGCGCACCTTTTTGGACCGGCGTGCAGCGTGCGCTGGCGCAGTCTGCGGCCGCAGTTGGCTCGGTCTGGTTGTTCAGCAGTGCGGAAGCGCTGGGCCATTTGCACAGCTTGCTGCCCGGGCAGGACTGGTCGGCCGCTCGCGCCGTGGCTACCCACCCCCGCATTGCGGCAGCGACCCGGGGTCTGGGCTTTGGGGTAGTCGCCCAGTCACGTCCGACCTGGGAAGATGTGCTGGCCTCGATAGAATCCCTGGCATGAATCCCCAGCCTTCTCCTGATCCTGTCAACCAAAGCGGCGCCGTGGCGCCCAGCCCCGACCCAGTTGCCGCTGCGCTCGCGGTGAAACGCGACGTGGTGCCGCGCCCGGTCTTGTGGTCGCTTGGTGTGATCGCTGCGCTGGCCTTGCTGACTGCGGCCTTGTTATGGCAAAAAGTGGCCGGCATGCAAGAGCAACTGGCGCGTCAGAGCGCCGAGGCACAGTCGCAGGCGCTGGAGGCGCGTGCCCTGGCCAAGCAGGCGGTGTCGCTGGCGCAAGACGTTGCAGCGCGCGCCGCGGTGCTGGATTCGCGTTTGAGCGAAGTCGCCTTGCAGCGTGGCCAGCTTGATGAACTGATGCAAAGCATGTCGCGTTCGCGCGATGAAAACCTGGTGGTCGACATCGACGCCGCCTTGCGCCTGGCTCAGCAGCAGGCCCAGTTGACGGGCAGTGTGGAGCCCTTGCTGGCGGCCCTGAAAAGCGCTGACCAGCGTATTGTGCGTGCGGCACAACCCCGGCTGGCCTTGTTGCAGCGCGCCATTGCCCGAGACATTGACCGCGTCAAGTTGTCTGCCGTGAGTGATACCCCCACCTTGCTCGTCAAACTTGATGAGTTGGTGCATTTGGCCGACGTACTGGTGGTGGCCAACGCGGTCGCGCCGGCGCGCCAGCTTGAGAAAAATCTGGTCACACCCCCCAAGGCTTCTGTCACCTGGTGGCAAAGTGGTTTTCAGATGGTGATCGGGGAGGCGCGTAATCTGGTCAGAGTGAGTCGCATTGAGGTCCCGGAGGCAGCGCTGCTGTCACCCGAGCAGTCGTTTTTTTTGCGGGAAAACTTCAAGCTCAAGTTGCTCAACGCACGCCTGGGTTTGCTGGCTCGGCAGATTGATTCGGCGCGGGCCGATCTGGCCGATGCCGACGCCATGCTGAAAAAATACTTTCAGGCAAACGCGCGCAAAAGCCAGGCCGCAGGTGCATTGCTGCAACAAGTGCAGACACAAATGCGCACCCTGCAGTTGCCCCGCATCGATGACACGCTGGCGGTGCTGACCACGGCTGCCGCAGGACGCTGACCATGCGTGTGGCCTTGTGGTTCCTGGGTTTGTTTGGTGTGGCCGTTTTACTGGCCTTGTTCGTCAGTAACAACGAAGGCACGATCACGGTATTCTGGCCACCACATCGGGTCGATTTGTCGCTCAACATGGTGGTGGTTTTGTTGGGCCTGTTGTTTTTGCTGATCCATCTGGCGCTGCGGGCGCTGGCTGCCTTGTTTGCCCTGCCAGGGCAGGCGCGCTCGTGGCGCGTGCGTCACCAGGAACAGGCCATGTATGCGACCTTGCTTGAAGCCTTGTCGCATTTTGTGGCGGGTCGGTTTCTGCGGGCCAGAAAGGCGGCGTTGGAAGTGCTGGCGCGTGAAGCGGCCATGGCTCACAGCGGTGAGGGCGGGGCTGCCGCCGTGCGTTTGCGGGTCATGTCCTACCTGTTGGCGGCGGAGGGTTCGCAGGCATTGCAGGACAAGGCCGCGCGTGATGCCTATCTTCAACAAGCTCTGGCGCAGTCTGCCAGCCCGGGTGCGCTGGGTGTGCGCGAGGGTTTGTTGCTGCGTGCCGTGCGCTGGTCGCTGGAGGACCGCGACGCCGCAAGCGCGCAGGACTGGTTTGGACAGTTGCCGTCGGGCGTGGCAAGGCGTACCGTGGCCTTGCGCTTGCGGCTCAAACTGGCGCGTTTGGCGCGTCAATCCGGTCCGGCACTGGACACCGCACGCTTGCTGGTCAAGCACCGCGCTTTTTCCGAGGTGTCTGGTCGTGGGCTGGTACGCGCCCTGGCGCTGGAAAATATTCGGGATGCCCGCGATCCCGAACAGTTGCAACGGGTCTGGCATAAGCTTGAGTCGGCCGAGCAGGCGATGCCCGAGGTGGCCTGTCTGGCCGCACAGCGCTGCCTGCTTCTGGGATGTGAACAAGCCACTGCCCTGGCCTGGTTGTTGCCGGTCTGGGAGCGTATGCTGACGGCGCCGGAGGGGCTGACGCCAAGCCAGAAGATGAGCTTGGTCCAGGTGCTTGAGGCGGCCTTTGCCAGCACCGTGGATTCAGCCTGGCTGGTCCGTATTGAGCAGGCGCAAATGACGCAACCTGGCGACGCCGTTTTGCAGTATCTGGCCGGTGTGGCGTGCCTGCACCTTGAATTGTGGGGCAAGGCGCAACAATTGATCAAGCAAGCCTTGCCGCGTCTGCACGACCACCACATGGCGGCCCGCGCCTGGTTGATGCTGGCCGATCTGGCACAGCGCCAGGGTGACAGTGAGCATGCAGCGGCGGCCTGGCAACAAGCGGCGCAGCTGGCGCTGCGACAGGACGATTGACGCCTTCAATATGCGCCTTAACCGGTGCCGATGATTTCGTTTGAGGCCTACCAAAAGCTCACGGCCAAAGGTGCCCATGCGGATGAATTGGTCAAGCCATGAAATGTATTGACATTGCCAATCTGTGAGTTAGGATCGTCGCATGGACGTTCAATTTCAATTCAATGGCGAATCTTTTGTGTGGGACGTTTCCAAGGCTCAAAAGAATCTGCGTAAACATGGCGTGCGCTTTGAAGAGGCTGTTGCTGTATTTGCCGACCCGGCGTTTGTCCTGGTGCAAGCTTCGCGCAATGATGAGGCACGCGATGCCGCAATCGGTTTTGACTTGGCAGGCCGCTTGTTGTACGTCGTGCATATCGAAGTTGAATCGGCCTACATCCGCATTATTTCAGCGCGTCGCGCCGAACCCACAGAGGAGCAAATTTATGTTGTCTGAACGCTTGAAATCAAGGCTGGTGAAAGACCGCCCCATGACCTCTATCACCCTGCGCATCCCGGTGGACGTGGTGGAGTCAATGAAGGTCATTGCCCCGCAGCGCGGCTTTGCGGGCTATCAAACGCTTCTCAAGTTGTACTTAAGTGAAGGCTTGCGTAAGGATGAAGCGCAGTTCATGACCGACTCTTCGGCCAAACTTTTTGAGGCCCTGAAAAAACGTGGTGTTGCCCAAGAGGTGCTGGATGCGGCCGCGCGTGAGTTGGCTTCTGTGTAGCCCAAGCCATTGCGCTGGACTGGTTGCAACTTTTACCGATACGGTCGCCTCGGTCTGGCTGACCCGAATTGAGCAAGCTAAATTGGCGCAACCTGGCGACGCCGTTTTGCAGTATTTGGCCGGTGTGGCGTGCCTGCACCTTGAATTGTGGGGCAAGGCGCAACAATTGATCAAGCAAGCCTTGCCGCGTCTGCACGACCACCACATGGCGGCCCGCGCCTGGTTGATGCTGGCCGATCTGGCCCAGCGCCAGGGTGATGCGAACAGGTCGCCCAACTGGCTTTGCGTCAGGACGACTGAGGGCTTTGAAATGCGCCTGGGGGCTGCTGTGCCGCAAATGCGTGGGTTAGTAGCGCAGCGGTTGCGGGTGGCAGAATAAGAGCTGGCGCGGCGGCCTCATACTGACAAAGGCCCCTATGTATAGCTCTGCATAACAGCCTTTTGCGGCCAGCTCCCACGCCATAGAAATCCTCGCCAGCAGTGAATTTCCAGCGTGTTCAAGACCTGCCACGCAAAAAAAGGCACCCGCAAGTGCCCTTTGACCTGGGTGTCAGATACTGATAGCTCGTGGGTCAAACCGCTCGCACAGCGACGTGCTCTGACCCCAACTGCCTAGACTGCTTCGGTTTGCTCAAAAGGCAGTTTCTGGTCACGCAGGTCGCGTTTGGTTTCCACCAGCACCAGCGGCTGGTTGTCGAGCACGGGCACGGGTGCGCGTTCACGTGGCACATGCACCGGCTTGGGTGTTGCCGCAATCGTCGACTGCACCAGGGCTACTTTGCTTGCATCGGATTGCACCCATTGCAGTCCGGATGATTGGGCTACTTGCGCCAATTCGTCCAGCGGCAGGGCAAACGGCTGCACGGCGGGCATGGCCTTGGCCGGTGCGGCCGTCACCGGGGCAACCGCCACAGCGGGTGTCGTGGCTTTGGGTGCCGCTGTGATAGCCGGTGTCGGTGCCGGTGTGGTTGCCACCACCGCCGCGGGTGCTGGTGTCGTTACCACGACCGGCGGCGCCACGTCCTGCGTTGTCACGACGGTTGGCACCGCGACAGGTTCAGGCGTCACTTCAGCCGCGACAGGCGCGGGTGCTGCAGGCGCTGCGACCACGGCTTCGGGCTGGCTGTTGGTCGCTGGCACGCTGAAGTAAGACTTGCGCGCCGGTTCCTGCTCAGCCGCTGCTTCCGTGGCCTGAGGTTCTTGGTCCGGCTGGGCGGGCGACTCGCTGCGTTCCGCGCGTTCGGTGCGGGGTTTGCGGTCGCGGCCATAACGGTCACGTGAGCGTTTCTCTCTCGGGGCACCATTGTCATCACGCACAGTGTTGTCCGCGTTGCCCTGATCAGCCGCCATCGCTGAACTGTCTGCGCCCTCGGCTGCAGCGTTGACACCCGCCTCGCCAGTTTGGCGCTCTTCTTCCGGGCGAGGTGAACGCTCGGGGCGGCGCTCATTGCGGCCACCGCGATCAGTGCGTGGCGGACGATCGCCGCGCTCGGTACGTGGCTGACGTTCGCTGCGCTCCGTGTTGCGGCCACCGCCCTCGGGGCGTTGCTCGCCACGAGCGGCTGCATCTGGTGCCGTGTTCAGTTCGGGGGTGACGTTGCCAGCGTCCAGAGAACTCTGCATTTCGGTCCGGTCCTTGCCGGCACTGTTGCGGTCAGGGCGGCCGGCGCGGTCTGGGCGGTTGCCCCGGGTGTCGCTGCGGCCTTCACCGCGGCCATTGCGTCCTTCATTGCGTGGACCACGGCCTTCGGGGCGGCTTTCACCGCGACCTTCCGGGCGACGGGCACCGTCGCGGCCATGACGGCCTTCACGCGGCGCGCGGGTGTCGTCTTTGGCTGCAGGTGCGGCCACAGGGGCGGCTGGCGCGGCCTCAGGGGCGGCACCAAACAGATTTTTGAGCCAGCCGAAAAAGCCTTTTTCAGCCACCACAGGTGTGGCTGCTGCAGGTTTTACTGGCCGTGCCACCGGGGCGGCGGCTTTCACCGGCTCGGGTTTGGGGGCGGCCACGGGTGCTGGTGCGTCAGGCAATACCCCCTTGATCACCGGGGTCTGCCGGTTGGTGGGTTCCTGCGAGCGGCGTGTGACGGCGGTCGCTTCTTCAACTTCATCGGCCATCTTGTAGCTGGCTTCGATGTTGTCCAGACGCGGGTCGTCGTGTTTCAGGCGTTCCAGGCGGTAGTTGGGTGTTTCCAGCGACTTGTTGGGCACCATCAGCACGTTGATGCGTTGCTTGAGCTCGATCTTGGCGATCTCGGTGCGCTTTTCGTTGAGCAGGAAGGACGCCACTTCGACAGGCACCTGGCACAGCACGGAGGCGGTGTTGTCTTTCAGTGACTCTTCCTGGATGATGCGCAAAATTTGCAGCGCGCTCGATTCGGTGTCACGGATGTGGCCCGAACCACCGCAGCGCGGGCAGGGGATGGAGGCGCCTTCTGAGAGCGCCGGGCGCAGCCGCTGGCGGCTCATTTCCATCAGGCCGAATTTGCTGATGGTGCCAAATTGCACACGGGCGCGGTCCTGGCGCAGCGCGTCGCGCAGGCGGTTTTCCACTTCGCGGCGGTTGCGGCTTTCTTCCATGTCGATGAAGTCGATCACGATCAGGCCACCCAGGTCGCGCAGGCGCGCCTGGCGCGCCACTTCGTCAGCGGCTTCCAGGTTGGTGCGGGTGGCGGTTTCTTCGATGTCGCCGCCCTTGATGGCGCGGGCCGAGTTCACGTCCACGCTGACCAGCGCTTCGGTGTGGTCAATCACAATGGCGCCACCGCTGGGCAGCGTGACGGTGCGGGCATAGGCTGATTCGATCTGGTGCTCGATCTGGAACCGGCTGAACAGGGGGGCGTCG
>Ga0209211_10010487_pt1 | contig 12061 bp, 12 predicted proteins | sample RifGroA2_FD_183992 | JGI IMG/M metagenome (GOLD analysis project Ga0209211, IMG submission 183992) | Groundwater microbial communities from Rifle, Colorado, USA - Groundwater A2 (SPAdes) (version 2) | ecosystem: Environmental > Aquatic > Deep subsurface > Groundwater | place: Rifle, Colorado... | reverse complement strand
GACCCCTCTGTCAAAAAGCAAGTCAGACTGCGAACAGAAAAACGCGTCAGGATAATGGGCCGCAGATATGTTACACGGGGAGACATCGTATAAACCGTTCCTGATCGCATGGAACCTAACCAGGCAGTGTAATCTCCGCTGTGGACATTGCTATATGGATGCCGGCAGGCTCGGGGGTTCAGACAACCTCCTCACCCTCGAAGAAGGCTTCCGCCTTATCGATGACATCGCCTCGGTAAATCTGGACACAATCCTCGTTTTAACCGGCGGCGAACCCCTTTTATACAAACATACCCTCGATTATGCAGGGTATGCCTCTAAAAAAGGTCTGATGGTCGTGATCGGGACGAATGGCATTCTTCTCGACGACCGGATGGTCAGGAGACTTATGAATAGCAGGGTCTCCGGTGTGGGGATAAGCCTCGATTCACTCGATCCGGCAAGACATGACAGCTTTCGCGGGGTACCCGGTGCATGGAGGCGGGCCGTTGAGGCTATTGAGAGATGCCGGAGTCATGGGCTGCAATTCCAGATACACAACAGTGTGATGTCCTTTAACTGGGGAGATGTGTGGGAGATGGTAGAATTTGCCCATTACCATGGTGCCCGGGTGGTCAATTTCTTTTTCATGGTCTGCACAGGGAGAGGGGAGAGATTAACGGACATTACACCGGAACAATATGAAAAGGTGCTGTCCACTTTAATTGATCTGCAGGCTAAATATCCAGGCATGATGATTCGGGCCCGCTGCGCCCCGCACTTTAAACGCATCGCCTATCAGAAAGACCCTCACTCACCTATCACTAAGGCTGAGGGTTATATGGGTGGCGGATGTCTTGCAGGGAGTCATTACTGCCGTATAGCGCCGGATGGGGATGTTACCCCATGTCCCTATATGCCGTTGTCAGTTGGTAATGTGAGGGATGAGAGGTTTCCAAAGATATGGGAAGATGCACCTGTCTTTAAGGATTTGAGGGGCTGGCAATTAAAAGGCAAGTGCGGGGAGTGTGAATTTAAGGATATTTGCGGTGGCTGCCGTGCGAGGCCCTATGCCAGTCATGGGGATTATTTAGACGAAGACCTCTGGTGTCAGTATAAGCCAGGAGGAGGAGAGAAGATAGGAGTGGCGGAGATGAAAGAAGGGGATAATGTGATATGGACAAAAGAGGCAGAGGAACGGTTGAATCGTCTCCCCTTTTTCCTGAGAGGCATGATCAAAGGGAATGTCGAAAAACATGCAAAGGGGCACGGCATATCCTCTATTACTCCTGAACTGCTGGATGAACTCAGGAGGAAACGATTCGGGGATAAGATGCCGGATATGGCTGGTATGGGTGCAAGTGACATCAGTGAGCCAGTTGCAGGTGTTATTGCGGGGGATGGAGTCTCGAAGAATGGAAAATTTGTGAATCCGCTTCCCTGGACCAGGGAGGCACTGAGGCGTCTTGATGATATTCCTGTGTTCTTACAGGATATTTTCAGAGAGGTTGCAGAGGAGTTTGCGCGGGATAAAGGTCACCTCGAAGTGAATGTTGAGGTATGGGATAGACTGGAAGAGGTCGAAGATCGTAGGGACAGACCTTCAGGTCTGTCCTCAGAGCAACAAAGGATGGAGTGGACAGAGGACGCCCTCCGGAAGATCGAGACCATGTATATTGACAAACCTGCATTTGCAAGAGACTTTATGGTCGGCATTATCAAAGAAGATATCGAAATGTTTGCGAGGTCAAAGGGTATCACCCGCATAGATGGAGAGGCGTTGCGTGCTGCAGCAGGGGAGGGGAAGGTCAAAGTCGAATGGTCACCGGAGGCCTGGGAGAGGCTGCAGAAGGCCCCTGATTTTATCCGCAGCGGGATCAAGAAAGCGGCTGAGAGGCGGGCCATGCGGATGGGGGTCCCCACAATCACCTCGGAACTTCTGACCCAGTTTAGGAACATGGCGATGGTGAAGGCGGTTAAGAGGATAAAGGCCCTTGGATACAGTGAGCTGAGCTTTGATGCCTTTGATGAGGCGAAGCAGAAGTTTAGGAATATAAAAGAGAACAGAGAGGCTCAGGAGAGGCTGGATGAGATAAGGGAATATGTTACGTCAAAGGGTAATATAGGGCTTATAGATAAGGAGATGCTTAAAAAGATGAAGGAGTATTTAAGTAATCGCTGAGAAAATTAGCAGGACAAAATCGATAGGCTCACAAAGGGGCATGAAAATCCCCTCTCCCTCAGGGAGAGGGATAGGGTGAGGTTGGGGTGATTTACAGATGAGAGGAAGTTCTGCACATAAGCCGTTAGTTGCTGTCATAGGTGGCGGCATCTCCGGCCTGTCTGCTGCCTTCTGGCTTCTGCAGAACGGGAAGGAGACAGTTGTCCTGGAGCAGGGGGGCAGGCCCGGGGGGATAATAAGGAGTGAAATCGCGGATGGATACCTTATCGATCATGCAGCAAACTGCCTACTCAACTTTCTCCCGGAGGTAAATACCCTGTGTGATACAGTAAATGTAAGAGAGTCGCAGATATATCGCTCAAAGGGTGCAGGAAGACGCTACCTCCTTAAGGATGGCCATCCTACCCATCTGCCTGAGGGTCTTCTTGAATTTTTAGGGACAGACCTCTGGAGCCTCAGGGGGAAGCTGCGGCTTATCCTGGAACCTTTAATCCCCAGGGCAAGGACGGATAAAGATGAGACTGTGGCCCAATTTATCATCAGGAGGTTTGGCCATGAGACACTGGAGCAGATCGTAGAGCCCTTTATTGGAGGCAGTTATGCGGGTGATCCCTTCCAGTTGAGTGTAAAAAGCACCTTTCCAATCCTCCACACTATGGAGGATCGCTATGGAAGCGTTATGATAGGCGCCTTGATCAAGAGATTGAAAGGGAGTAAGGCAAATTGCCCAACGCACCTCTTCTCTTTTAGTCACGGTATGGAGACACTCCCCCGGGCTATCAGCCATTATCTAGGTAAGCGTTTTGTGCCCAACTCAAGGGTAATGGGTATAGAGCAGAGATTAGATAAGACATGGGATATTATTACAGAGAAGGATGGCGCATCTGCCATCTATAATTCTGATGCAGTTGTAATAGCCACGCCAAGCCATGAGGCTGCCAGGTTAATAGATACCATGGATAGAGGGACTTCCGGTATGTTGAAGGGGATTGAGTATTCTCCATTAGTAGTGGTATATACAGGTTTTAGAAGAGATAGCGTGAGACATCCCCTGGACGGTATAGGGTGCATGATCCCCGCGGGGAGGGGATATAGTATCCTTGGCACCCTCTGGAACTCCACACTCTTCACAGACAGGGCGCCTGAGGGGATGGTGGCATTTACAAACTACCTTGGCGGTAGGCGGAATCCAGAGATGATAGACAAGACAGATGAGGAGCTTCTGGATGCTACAATCAGAGATTTAGATAAGCTGATCGGGATAAGCAGTCCCCCTTCCTTTGTCAGGATAATAAGGCATAAGAGGGCCATTCCACAATATACAACAGGCCATCAGGGGATATTAAAAACTGTAGAGAGTATACCCGGGCGTATATCAGGCTTATTTATCGCCGGCAATTATCTACGGGGCATATCCGTGAGAGACTGCATAAGCTACGGTGCCAGACTTGGGGGACACATCTCAATATAGACCGAAGGCTGCTTTCTCCCCGACCGATGATGGATGTTTAAAATAATGGATTCGATTCTAAGGCATAGATTACTTTACAGGATTCTGACAGGGGTTCTTCTAACTGTCTATATTGCGATTTATCCTGCGGTTATAATATGCGATCTTCATTGTGAGATCGATCAAAGAAGTGATGATGGTATAACTAATAATCCTAGCAGTCATATTCACAGTCACGAGCATGATCATAACCGTACTCAGACTGAATATGACCAGCAATCAGTACCTCTTCAAAAGGATAAAGATACAGGGAAGAAATATTCCTTCTGCTCCTTTGCCCAGTCCGTTTCTTACGTTGGTATCTTTACAATCCCATCCCATCTGACAGGTCTCTCTGAGGCAACTACAAGCCCCCTTTTACATGGGGGGGAGTTTGTATTACAGACTGTTTATCCAAACATCCGTACCCGTGCCCCTCCCCTCTCTTCTCTCATCTAAAGTAGACATATAAAAACGTACACATACGGGCATTGACACAATACATTGCCATAATACATTGCCACAATATATTGCCATAATATATTGAATGGAGGGTTGTATCAATGGATAAGATATTTTCCAATTTTGTATATATAGCATCCTTATTATTCACAGTCTCCATGGGGGGCTTATTGTTTCCATCAGCCGGATGGGCGAGCTGCGGCTCATCCAATTGTTTTCTCGTTGTTGGGACCCAGGAGGGAGTAATAGTACCGGGTCAGGTGATCCTTGATCTGTCATACCGTTTTATCCCTATGGACCTGGTGCAGGAGGGGAGCAAAAGTGCCTCTGAGGCGCTGGTCCCGAAGATCGATTTTGAGAACGGTGAGATCATTCAGGGTGGTCACAGCGAGACACGTACAAACAACGAACTGGCCCAGATGGATGCCAGCTTTGGAGTTACACCTGCCTTTTCCATGATGTTCTCGATACCGTTTTTTAATCTCCGCACACACGAACATACCCATGGACAGGAGGATTTCAGCCGTCAGGATGGCACATCAGGATTCGGTGACATACGCCTTATCGGAAAGTACGCTTTTCATGCCGGCACGAGGCATCTTTTTGTTGGTGGTCTTGGTGTCAAGGCCCCTACAGGGGAGTACAAGCTGTTAGACCATGATGGAGAGATCAATGAACCGACTATTATGCCCGGGACAGGTTCCTGGGATGGTCTGGTCTCGGCCTACTACAGCCATCAGGTCCTGCCCCGCCGGCTTGAGGCCTTTTTTTCTGCTTCCTATCAGGTGACCACAGAGAATGACCTGGATTATCAGTTCGGGAACACCCTTCTCATTAACGGAGGTGCGGGTTATCTCTTTTCCTTTCAGGACAAGCCGGTCACAACTACTCTGCAGCTCAATATGCGCCAGGTACCCCGGGATGAGTTCAAGGGAGATGAAGTCCCAAGCACCGGCGGAAGGTGGATTTACATAACACCCGGGATCAGACTGCAGGCTTCAGCCGATACGGCTGTTTACGGCCATGTCCAGATGCCTGTCTATCAATATGTGAACGATGAAAATATAGTCCCAAGGTACGGATTGCTCCTGGGGATATCAAGGAGTTTTTAGAGAGGAGACGATGATGATTAAATATCGCATTGCATAGGCTATTCTTTTATCTTTTGCCTTGTGGTTTTTAAGGCTTATTGCTAAAATAGCATAAATACTATAAGTGCTTTCGGATACAAACATGGTCTAAACAATTTTGAATAATTTGGAGGGGAAAATGAATCCAAAACAACTATTAGAAAGAATTACTATTAATCCTGATGTAATGGTTGGCAAACCCACTATCAGGGGGTTAAGAATTACTGTTGAGCAGATTTTAAAGGCATTAGCTAAAGGAATCACTGCTAAGGAGTTGATAGAGGATTATCCTGAATTAGAACCTGAAGATATACAGGCTGTTCTATTATATGCAGCGGAGTTGGTGAGCGAGGAGCAGGTTTTTGAAGTAGGCACAGGCGCTTAATAGATGGACACTAAAAAATTGAAGTTTTTGGTAGATGTCGGTGTTAGTAAGAAGGCGGAACAAATGCTTGAAAAACAAGGGTATGATACAAAAAATGTAAGAGACATAAATCCTCGGATGCTTGATAAAGAGATATTAAAATTAGCAGTTTCTGAAAAGCGGATGGTTATTACAATGGATAAAGATTTTGGCTAGCTGGTTTACAATTCAAAATTGCCGCATGGTGGAGTTTTATTATTAAGGCTTGAAGAAGCGCGGGCTGATGAAAAAGTGGAAATTATTGAGAAGATTTTAGAGAAACATTCGGATAAGCTGTTCAATAATTTTTGTGTTTTTAAAGATGGAAGATTAAGGATTAGAAAATAAAAGTGCTATAACCTATAAATAAGCAGCCGAACTTATACTCATTCTTTTATGCTATTTTATTTTTACAATAGAGGTGAGAAAATTCTATGGGTTTAATCTCTCTTGATGAGAGAGTGATGTTTTATTATTTATGGGTATAGAAAATCGCTTCAGGCAGGCGGCATACTCTTATATATTAGGAGGGGGCAGCGCCGTCCTTCTAACCTTAATCTTCATTCCTGCTTCCCATTATCGCGGGGGTGTAGTCTACATTATTCCAGGTGTAGTCTTCCTGATTGTTATAGGCTGTTTTATCTACAAAGGATATAGACTCCTGACCAGGATAATCGCCATCCTCGCTACAGGGGAGGACACTCCTCTTCACCCTGAACGCCCTGCTCCCCATGCCTGTTGCTGTTACCATTCCTTTTGTTGACCCTCCACGGAAAATATTATTGATCAGCGGCACAGGGAAACCTATTTTTCTTATAATGGCCATTATAACAGGCTTCGTAGCTTTTATGCTCATCAGGGCTGGTTGGTGGAGAGGTCAGAATCGTCCTTAAGTGAAGCCACCTTCTTTAGCAACCATAACACCACGCGATATCCAAACAAGACCGATAGCATTACGGCATAGATTAATGGCCAAATGAAACCCTCAGGAAAATTCCCCTCCCTTGACTGATACCATAATAAATGGTATTATCCATACCATGAAAGCTACCATTGATCGTTCAGGAAGAATTGTCGTGCCGAAGGCTATCCGTGAGGCTGCAGGATTGACCCCTGGTGCCCTCCTGGAAATCCGGATTGTAGGCTGCCATCTCGAAATCGAACCGTCGCCGCTTCCAGTGAAGCTGGAACATCGTGGTAAACTTCTTGTGGCGGTTCCCCAGAGACCGCAACCTCCACTGACTGCTAAGGAAGTCGAGGCAGTCACCACCAAGTTACGGGATGAACGGGGTCGGCCTGAACGCTAAAGGAGGTACAGATCCGAACGCTTCTTGACACAAGTTGTATGGTCGCTGCCCTCTGTACCTGGCACGAACATCATGAGATCACAAAGGCAGAAATCGAGAGATCCCTTCGAATCAAGGACGCCCTTATATTCGCGGCGCCTTCGCTGGTTGAAACATACGCTGTCCTTACCCGTCTTCCTCCGCCTCACCGTCTCTCCACACAGGATGCATTGGTGTTGTTAGAATCTAACTGGGGCGGTGCCGAGGTCGCCGCACTTACCCCATCGGAGTATTGGAAGCTATTAAGAGATTGCAGAGATAACAGTATAGTAGGGGGACAGGTTTATGATGCCGTAATCATGGCCTGTGCCAGAAAGGCCCGTGTAGAGAGGCTTTTGACATGGAACCTGGATCACTTCACTCCTTTTGATGAGAATATTATTGTAACAGTTCCCGGCCAACATTGAGAATATTGTTATCGAGATATGCAAGTCTGGAGGCGGAGAGAATTGATCAGCAACTTTATTTTACTACTCTGTCTGTCGTGCAGGGGGGCCGTTGACAGACTACCCAGGAGGGCGTATACTTTCAGCCAATTGGAGATATTTAGCGATATGGCTAAACAACTAAATTGGCCACGTGTCGAGAGAACACTGCGTGAGAAGGGGTTAACCCTCTTCACGCCTCAAGACCTCCTCCACATCCTTGGTGCTTCCGAGATTTCACTGCGCTTTTTATTGACCCGGGCCGTCAAGCGCGGGGATGTTCTGAAGCTCCGCCGGTCCCTGTACGGACTGGCTTCTCTTCCACCCGCGGAACTGGAGGTCGCGAACTACCTCTATCGCCCATCCTATATCTCTTTCACTTTCGCTCTGTCTTATTACCACATCATTCCGGAAACGGTCTATGTGATTACATCGGCAACCACAAGGACAACAGCGACTTTCATAGCCATGGGAAGGCAATTCGTCTACCATCGCATCAAACTATCTGCCTTCACCGGATACAGAGCCGGGCGCGTGGACAATAGAACTGTGTGGATTGCAGAGCCGGAAAAAGCGCTGGTGGATACGCTATACTTCGTTGCCCTCAAGAAGCAGGGGCTGCCGGAACGTATTGATGCAGCTCGTCTTTCCATGTCGAAAGTCCGGACATTTGCCAATCTGTTTAACAATGCAGACCTCGAAAAGATCGTGGAGGAATTATTGTGATCACCGCCGGGGTTATCAAACAAATTGCAGTTGCATTGCAGACGACCGAATTGAATATTGCCCGCGAATACGCCCAACATTTGTTCCTATCGGGATTCTATCAGCAACGCGGCACCCGGAAAGTGATGTTCAAGGGCGGCACCGCACTTCGAGTTGTTTACAACAGTCCCCGTTTCTCTGAGGACCTTGACTTTTCCGGTTTTGGTATCAGCATGCGCGATATCGAAGACTGGATTGCGATCACTATCGCCGGCATCGAACAATCAGGGATATCGGTCTCTATTGAAGAAAGCAAGAAAACAAGCGGGGGCTATCTGGGTATCCTATATTTGGGGTTCAGCGGTTATAGGATCCGAATTCTACTTGAGATTTCTCTGCGACGGAAGAATGGGCTTAAAGGTCGTGGGGTACTCATCGCCAGCGATTTGGCGCCTGCCTACACGGTCACGCTTCTGCCTGAAGAAGCCCTGGTCAGGGAAAAACTCTCAGCCCTTCTGGATAGGAGAAAACCGCGTGATTTCTTTGATTGCTATTTCATGTTGCGGAAAAATCTGATCCCGCCTGGGCAACGTTATCTGCTCCTGAAAGTAAAACAAGTTCTGGCGGAATCGCAAATCAACTTCAAGACGGAATTGAGCGATTTTCTCCCCCGGCCATATAAGCCCATCGTGAGTAATTTTAAGAAGGCACTTATGGCTGAACTTGAACATTACGGTTAAACGTTCATGACAAGGATAATTTGTCACCCCGCTACATGAAAAGGATGTAGGGACAGACCTTCAGGTCTGTCCAAAACAGGCATAGAAGTGGACAAACCTAAAGGTTTGTCCCTACGAGTTCGGGAATTTTCACGGTAAAACATAGCAAGATATGGTTCTTGGCGCTATGACTTTGACTTTATACCGATTTAACCTTTCATGTCCATCTCCCCTGTAAAGTAACTGATAAAATATCATTAACACATCAAAAACCATGCCCGGATGCTTGACACATCATGGATTACCATGTTAGTTTGTTGACGCTACACCTTTAAAAAAGGAGACTTAAAATGGGGAAAAAGATTCTTGTTGCAGAATCAGATAGTGCTGTTCAACAGGTAGTCTCATATTTTTTAGACCTGGAAGGTTATGAGGTAACAACCGCAGCAGATGGCATTGGTGCCTTAGAGGCTGTTGAGAAGTCATTACCAGAGGTCATCCTGTTATCTCCAGATCTCTCCGGCTTAAACGGTATAGAGGTCAGCAGGCTTATCAGAGAAAAGTCTCAATTCAAGGGTATACCAATCCTCTATATTATTGATAGTGAAGACTCCCTGCTAAAGATGGGGCAGGATATACCGCCCGGATACGGGGTTATTAACAAACCCATTGATCCGTCAAAGATGACCAATACTATAAAAGAGTATATTGATAAAGCAAAACAATCTCAGGAAGAGGAGGCTGGTGGGGTAAGTATTGAAGAGCTTCTGGGGTGGGAGGTCACAGAGGAATCCAAGGAGAAAGAGGCTGCGTCTCAGGAAGAGAAACCAGATATAAATGCGGTATTTACTGACCTGTTTGGGACCGCAGAGTCAGAACAGACATTCACTACCCCTAAGTTTGCAGAAGAATTGAGAGCAGCCACCATATATGAAGAAGTCCCAACAGAGCCGGAGAAAAAAGAGACTTTTCAGGATACAGAAGCTGTTGAGGCAGATTTAAAGAGCAGGATTACTGATGATATGATTAAGGATATTGTCAGCAGGATTTCCAGAGACATTATTGAAAGGGTTGTTTCGGATGTGGTCCCGAGGATTGCAGAGGAGGAGATAAAGAAGGAGATCGAGAGACTCAAGGGTGACAGTGGATGACAGAACTGAGCAAGGTATATGACCCGGGGGATACAGAGGAGAAATGGTATAAATTCTGGGAGGAAAAAGGATATTTTAAAGCCAATGCAAAGTCTGATGCCCCTGTATTTTCCATAGTAATCCCGCCGCCAAATATCACAGGTTCACTTCACATGGGCCATGCCCTTAACACAACGCTGCAGGATATCCTTGTCCGCTGGAAGAGGATGTCAGGCCATAATACCCTCTGGCTTCCTGGAACAGACCATGCCGGTATAGCGACTCAGAATGTGGTAGAGCGACAACTTACAACTGAAGGGAGCAGCAGGAAGGAATATGGCAGGAAGAGATTTGTTGAGAAGGTATGGGAGTGGCGTGAGCATTATGGCCGTACAATAATCTATCAGTTGAAAAGATTGGGCGCTTCCTGTGACTGGAGCAGGGAGCGTTTTACAATGGACGAAGGGATGTCAAGGGCAGTACAGGAGGTCTTTGTCAGGCTCTATGAAGAGGGGCTTATATATCAGGGTAATTACATCATCAACTGGTGTCCCAGGTGCATGACAGCATTGTCTGATCTTGAAGTGGAGCATGAAAATATCAAAGGTAAATTGTATTACCTTAAATATAAACTGACAGACGGCTCAGATATCCTCACGGTTGCTACCACACGGCCTGAGACAATACTTGGTGATACGGCAGTTGCTGTACATCCGAATGATAACAGGTACAACAGCTTTATTGGAAAGAGCGTATTTATTCCTGTAATTAACAGGGAGATACCTGTTATTGCAGATGAAGTGGTTGATATGGAGTTTGGAACCGGTGTGTTGAAGATTACACCTGCACATGACCCGTATGACTTTGAGGTGGGTAACAGGCACGGACTCCCTAAGTTAAAGGTAATGACTGATGACGGCAGGATGAATGAGGCTGCAGGTTCGTATAAGGGGATGGAGAGGTTCGAGTGCAGGAAGGCAATACTGAAAGACCTTTCTGACAGGGAAGAACTTGTGAAATTGGAAGATCATCTCCATGCAGTTGGCCACTGCTACAGATGCAAGACGATTATAGAGCCTAATGTCTCAAGACAGTGGTTCGTAAAGACTAAACCCCTGGCTGAACCTGCTATTAAAGCAGTAGAAAGTGGTATGGTCTCCCTGATCCCGAAGGGTTGGGAGAACACATATTTTGACTGGATGTACAATATAAAGGACTGGTGTATCTCAAGACAGATCTGGTGGGGACACCAGATCCCTGCGTGGTATTGCAGCAATTGCAGCGGCATAACAGTAGATGTAACCGATCCTGCGTCATGCAGGCACTGCGGAAGCAGGGAAATCAGGCAGGACGAAGACGTCCTTGATACATGGTTTTCATCTGCCTTATGGCCATTCTCCACCCTCGGCTGGCCTGAAGAAACAGAAGACCTTAAGAGGTTCTATCCAACTTCTGTGCTTGTAACCGGATTTGATATCCTCTTTTTCTGGGTAGCGCGCATGATGATGATGGGACTGAAATTTATGAAGGGTGTCCCGTTTAATAATGTCTGCATTCATGCACTTGTTCGGGATGCCGAAGGCCAGAAGATGAGTAAATCAAAGGGTAATGTAATTGACCCGCTTGCTATAATGGACAAGTATGGCACGGATGCCCTGAGGTTCACCCTTGCCTCCATGTCTTCTCCCGGCCGTGATATAAAACTCTCAGAGGAGAGGATTGAAGGGTACAGGAATTTTGCCAATAAGATATGGAATGCCGCGAGATTTATAATGATGAAGGTGGATGACTCTGCTGCTCTTAATCCATCAATACTATCTCTTCCGGATAAATGGATATTGAGCCGCCTGAATAAGACAGCGGGTGAAGTTACAAAGATGTTGAACGAATATAGGTTTGATATGGCAGCCCATACTATTTATAGCTTTTTCTGGCATGAGTTTTGTGACTGGTACCTGGAATTCTCCAAACTTCAACTTGCAGAGGGTGGAAGCAGGAAGACTAATACTGCATCGGTACTGGTAAAGACAATGAATGATACTTTAAAATTACTCCATCCATTCATGCCATTTATAACAGAAGAGATCTGGC
>Ga0209211_10010486_pt1 | contig 12062 bp, 18 predicted proteins | sample RifGroA2_FD_183992 | JGI IMG/M metagenome (GOLD analysis project Ga0209211, IMG submission 183992) | Groundwater microbial communities from Rifle, Colorado, USA - Groundwater A2 (SPAdes) (version 2) | ecosystem: Environmental > Aquatic > Deep subsurface > Groundwater | place: Rifle, Colorado... | reverse complement strand
ATGCCATCAAATACCAGGACCCCCACATGCACTTAATCCATGCGCAGAATTCCCCGACAGCTTGCCCCCGACACCTATCTTGGCGATGCACGAAGTGCGGTGCGGAGCACCTTCGCCAAGATAGGTGTGGGGGCTTGGCTGCGGGGATGAATGCGCATGAGGAAAGGGGGTCGGGGAAAACGTAGTTTTCCCCGTGGAGGAGAGCAGAGAGCCTGTAATCAGGCGAACGTTCCGAACCGAGTGGTTCTCAAAATAAAATACCGCGACAGCTTGGCTGCGCGGTAGTTTATTGTGAGGGGCTAAAAACAATATGGAGATTAACGACTCGCCAGAGATAGACCATCAATACGCGCTACGAGCTCCAACTGACTCCTTGGTATATCTTTGATATCCACGAACCCGACGACGCGTATCTCTATATCCGTACAGACACCGAGTACAAGCGCAGGATTTATGCGTCCTTTTCCAACGCGAACGGTATCATTAGCTTCAAACATGACATCTATTTGGTTGGTCTTGCGAGGATGCATGGTATCCGCAACAACACGATAACCGATAAGATGCTCAACAGTATAGAAACCACACGATCTTTTATTCTCCTCGCGAGCAAGAATCTCGATAATAGTCCCGTATGGGAGTTCTTCTGCAAGATCGCGCGAACGCGCAACAACCACTTCGGGATGCGAATATGCGCCTGATGCGGTAGTCAACGGATCTGCATTCGTTTGTTCGGGCACCGCGTTATATCCCGTCATTCGTACGGAATATGTCGGATATTCAACCGCAGTAGAAGCGATACCCGTCACTTCAATGACCTCGGCAAAGTTCGTTGGCACCTGTACTGCCGAAAGACTGCCCGAGGACAAAAGGAAAAAGGCCATCAAGGCCCCACTTAGTATGCTTTGCATATTTGTAGGAGGATTCCCCTACCTCAACATGTTAGCATATCCAGACATGCCTGTCAAGTCCTATGATGGCTCTGTTAAGCCCTAAAATAGGCGCTAGGCATTGGGCATGAGGCACAAGTTTTCACTATCTATTGCCTCATGTCTATCGCCTTGTGCCTACTCTTGTGCCTATTGCCTTGTGCCCTGTGCCTATTTCACGTCCCCTCTTGCCAACTTGCGAGATAATGTTTCTGTTCAGTTGTCAATTTGTCCACCTTGAGACCCATTGAAGCAAGTTTTAGCGATGCAACTGTCTCTTCTATCTCATCGGAGACGTCATACACGGCCGGCTTAAGTCGATCGCTCGATTTTTCCGAGTTTTGTTTGAGGACGAGCCATTCTGCGGCGAGCGCTTGTGTCGCGAAGCTCATATCCATAACACTCGCTGGATGTCCTTTTGCCGCCGCGAGATTTACTAGTCGTCCTTCGGCAAGTATATAGATTCTTCTTTTCCCAACAGTGTATTCGTCGACATTATTGCGAACTCGCACCGGTTTGCCACTAGAAAGCTTCTCCAAATCCTTTATGTTCACCTCCACGTCGAAATGGCCTGCGTTGCACACGAACACCCCATCTTTCATGAGCTTGAAATGTTCATCTCGAATGACATTGATATCGCCCGTCACCGTACAAAAAAGATCGCCCAATGGCGCCGCATCTTTCATAGGCATGACGCGAAAACCATCCATAGCCGCCTCAAGCGCCTTTACGGGATCTACCTCCGTCACGATGACATTCGCTCCCATACCTTGTGCGCGCATAGAAAGACCCTTCCCACACCAACCGTAGCCAGCGATAACGAACGTGCGCCCTGCGACCAGCATGCCAGTCGCACTAATGATAGCTTCAAGCGTGGATTGCCCCGTGCCATAGCGATTATCGAAGAGGTTTTTTGTCTTTGCGTCGTTTACCGCAACAACAGGAATTTTAAGCGCCCCGTCTCGCGCCATCGCGCGCAATCTGATAACGCCTGTCGTCGTTTCCTCGGTACTCCCAATGAGTTTCCTCACGACATCGGGGTGACTCTTGTGAATAGTCGAAACGAGATCGGCTCCATCGTCCATGGTTATGTCGGGCTTCATCGCAATTATCGCTTCTATGTGTTTGAAAAAAGATGCGCGATTTTCCCCGGCAACCGCAAGTACCGGAATGCCACACACTTCTGCGAGAGCCGCCGCCGTATCATCCTGTGTCGAGAGTGGGTTGGAAGCGCAGAGTGCCACCTTGGCACCACCCTCTTTGAGGGTAATCATTAGGTTCGCCGTCTCGGTCGTTACATGGAGGCACGCGGCAACACTCTTACCCTTGAATGGTTTTTCTTTGCGAAAACGCTCACGTACCTGAAGTAAAACGGGCATATCTCGCGCCGCCCACTCAATTCGCTTCGCGCCCTCTCCGGCGAGCTTTGGATTTTTGATATCGTAGTTCATTGTGAAAAGGGTATCACGTTTTCTCGATTTTTTGCATAAACTCCTCTTTCTCAACGCCAGCCAGCGCAAGAATGCTTTTGATGGTCCCCGGCGCGAGCTCCTTGTGAAGTGGAACTATCGTTGTTCTGCCGCCTTTTCCGCCCGCACGCAATTTCACATGGCTACCTCTCTGCGCAACAAATAGGAATCCGAAGTGCTTGACGAGGATGGAAATGACAAAAACGCCGGAAAAGACCTTCTTCCGCTTAGACATGCGTCACTTGCAGACGATTTACAAGTGACGGTTTGCGGGGCACTTGCCGAGCAGGAACGTCTTCCAAATAAAGCTCCACTGCCTCCCTGATGCTCTTTTTGGCCTCCGCGACTGTTTTGCCTTGGCTCGCAACGCCAAGCTCCACGCAGTGCGCAACGTACCACTTCCCTTCTTTGTGTATCGTTGTAATAAACGTGTATTTCATGCACCGTAGTATACCTGAAAAATCTTCCTATGAAAGATGCATCGGCTGTATTAGTTCTTTCAAGAACGAAGTGTCGCACCTCCCGAGGTTAAACCTCGGGAGGTGGTGGCATGCTGTATATATACTGGATGCCATGGCACGAGAACCGTGTGTTACTACTGGTGAGTGGTATCACTGCTACAACAGAGGTGCCGATAAAGTTGGCGAGAGTCCAGTACCTTTCGCGAAAGGTGCTGGGCCGAGGAGTTTATATGCCCCTGCAACACCCTGCGCTCCGCGCAGGGTCATATATATCTATTCCAACGGAAATTCCTCACTGTATGCTTCTCTGTAGCGCGTCGCGAGTTCTTCACGCGTGAAGTGATGGTTCTGCGTGCCATACTTCTCAACGGCATAGACGGCGACCGCGCTTGCAACTTGCGCGCATTTGTCGGGCAAAAGCGCGCGCAAAAAGCCCGCGATGAAGCCCGCGCGATAGGCGTCACCCGCGCCAGTCGGATCCACAACTTCTCCTACGGGCACTGCAGGTACCGTAATCTCACCATCTTTACTGACTATCCGAGCACCTTGCTCACCCAGCGTAATAACGAGCATTGTCGCCCTTTTGAGCATTTCCTGTTCGTTCCAACCTGTTTTTTCAGCGATAAGATTCATTTCGTAATCGTTCCCGAACACCGCCGCCGCCCCGTGTATGCCGTCTTTAAGATCGTCGGGAGCAAGCACGGGGATTGATTGCGCGGGGTCGTAAAAATACGGCAATTTTGCCGCGCGATAGTGTGCGGGTAATGCGCGAGTGTCATCTGGAGACCCGGCTCCTATGATCGAACATGATGCATTCTTTGTGTCAGGAAGCGGTATATATGACTTCCCTCCCGCCGCCAATGAGAATGCGGTTATCTGGTTGTCCGCCTTATCTGTCACGATGAATGCCGTGGAAGTAAGGTGTGTCGTGTCAACATGAATAGCAGTTGTATCTATCCCAAGAGATTTGAGATGTTCATTATATCTCCCAAAATCAGAGCCGACGGTAGAGATTATCTTCGACTCCAATCCGAGAAGCGTCAAATTATATGCGATGTTCCCCGCCGTTCCTCCGAAATTTTCTGTGAACTTTTCTACCGAAAAACTGACGTTTATGTTGTGGAGTTTGTCCGCCAAAAAATGATCCTTAAAAAGACCTGGGAAATCCATTATGCGATCATACGCAACAGAGCCGGAGACAAGTACACAGGACATACTTTAGATAATTTAGATAGCAGAATCAATCGGCCGTTCTATGCTCATGAACTCATTATACTTATGCGTTCGAATATATAAAGCGTGTCGAAAATATTATAGGCGGACATGCTCGTTCGTATTCTTACAACGCGCGCGGAATCCCGTACTGTTGAAATACAGCGCGGTAAGCGTTATATTCACAGCAGGGACTCTCTGATGAGAGCTCCGAAATAAAGGATGGGAGAACTGAAATGAGTTTTACCTTAATCAGAAATATCAAGACACTGGCGCCACATGAGGCGACGCATGTGACCCTGTGTGTGATCACGCCTACGATAATTGATGGGCTGATCGCGGGTCGCGCCCATGGAGTTCAGGCGGCGTTGGTGGTTGGGGTTGGCGTCCTCAGCGTGATGCTGGGGTTGCTTGCCCTGTTTCTCGCCGGCGAGAAACAACCTTCGCCGGGAGAGGTGACCGCCTTCTGCTGGGTGGTGTTCATTGTGGCCGCATCTTTTGCCACCGCGGGCGTTCTCGCCTATTGAGGAGTTCACAACCTGTTCCACTCACATCATAGCGAGCTTCGACGATGATTCGTCGGAGCTCGCTTCTTTATTCTTTACCACTCCCCCGTGTTCGGCATTGATTTCCACGGCTCTTCTGGCGAAAGCGGTTCGCCTGCTTGCAAAAGCTCTATCGAAATTCCGTCGGGAGATTTAATGAATGCCATCTTGCCATCGCGCGGCGGCCGATTGATGACGACACCCGTCTGTTGTAGTTTCGCGCAATACTCATAAATATTCTCTACCTCGTAGGCAAGATGCCCGAAATTGCGTCCGCTTGCATATTCTTCTGGCTCCCAGTTGTGTGTGAGTTCCAGGACGGGCGCTAAAGCGCCACTCGCGCCCATTTTCTTCTCTCTCGGTGCTGTTCCGACAGTATCCCCGGACGCTTTTAGGAATACGTTGGTGAATTTCCCCTTATCGTTGTCGTACCGATACACTTCCTCAAGTCCGAGTTTGCCGACATAAAAATCGAGCGCCCTATGCAAATCCCTCACCCGAACCATCGTGTGCAGGTAGCGCATTATAATTTTCATTATACAGGATATAATGGTCGAGGAACTTTTTCTCAATATTTCTCCTGAACGCGTGAACGTGTTGCGTAAGGAAATCACAAGTCATTTTCCCGACATCGATAATCGCCAACCGCACAACCTTACTGGCGACATAGGGCGAGTGAAATGAAAATGTACTCATTTGTATTTCCGAGCCGAGGAGCCAGAAACCGGTGCACCGGTTTACTGTCGAATAATGAAAGAAGTGATGAGTATGCCGCTCTCGTCGGATACTTCATACACAAAGTCGGCAGTGTAGGCCACATGACCGTCCTCGTAGTTCACGATCCCCTTTCCATCCGCCGCCTCCACCGACGTAACGTAGAACGTCCCTCCTAAAACCTCTTTCATGGGTGAAAGTTCGGATATATTTTCCGAAACGTACGACTCGATGTTCACGAGTGTGCCAGAAACAGCAGGGATCGTCGCCATAGATGGCATGACGAACACAAAGACAAACAACGTCATAGCCGCCACAGTGATGACCAGCGCCAGAATCATGATGAGATTCTTCATGCTCTGCGAGAGTATCGCACTCATATCTATATCAATCAATCGCGTGATTATCTAACTCGGCTTTCTGCTTACGCACTTCTTCCAGAGAAGAATTCGCTTCGCGCATACTCTCTTTGATCGAACTCGCTCTCGGATCCGGTATGAAAAAGGAGCGCGCCGCGCCTTCAGTCGCGTCGTTCTTAATATGTTCTTTTGTAAGAGGATTTTCGAGAAGCCCGTGTAGGTTATTTAATTTATGTTCTCCCTTGGAGATCGCCAATCGTATTTCTCCTTGTTTCGTTTTCGGGATCTTTTCAGTGGTGTTAAGAAAGGTTTCAAGCTCTTTCAACTCTTTTCGGAGCGCATCTACGGTTGCACGCATTCGCTCATATTCGTTCTCTATCTTCTTTTCCGCCTTTTCGCGCGACATTCCAGCCAATCGCTCAAACTTCATGAGACGCATCGTAACATGGAAGGTTGAAAAGAATCAAAAGAAAATACTGGCTAATAATTGACAAAAATCACCGACTGGTGTTCCCATCATCCGCAAGTCGCCATAAATACCAGCACGCTACTGTGCGATATGGTCGCCAGGATTCGGCGCGCGCCTCCATGTTCTTTGCGTCTGGTAAGTGTGGGAGTGTAAATAGTCGTTGGAACCCTTTTTGGATACCCAAATCCCCTACCGGCAACACGTCGGAGCGGTTGAGCGTGAACATCAAAAACATATCCGCACTCCACCTTCCTATTCCCTTTACGGCAATCAGGTGTTCTCGGATTTCTTCATCGCTCATTCGGGGAAAAAGTTTCGGCTGAATGGTTCCGTCCAAAAACCTTAAAGAGAGGTCCTTAATATACAAAGATTTTTGCGCTGACAATCCCGCAGAGCGCAAACGCGCCCCGGTGGTCTTTAAGACCTGTTCGGGAAGCGGAAACGGTTTCTCTCGATAGAGCGCCGTGAATCGTTTATATATGGTCTCCGAAGCTTTTCCGGAAAGTTGTTGGTGTATTATCGCCTGTACCAGCGATTGATATACATTTCTTCTCCGTGTGTAATCTGGTTTCGGATATCGTGAAATTAACCGCTTGATATCCCTATCCTTCCTCAAATGACGAAGTGCTTTTGAGAGATCCTCTTTTTGCATGAGGAAATTACTGACCCTCAAATTCGTGTCCAGCGCTCTGCCATCCGGCGAGACCGTCGGTATAATGATACACGTTCGTATACCCTGCTTTTTCAAGTTCATCTGCGGCCAGATGGCTCAGTTGGCAACCGGAGCTTGCGCAGTAGACGATAATCTCTGCGTCTTTCGGAGAGTTGATTTTCTTCTCAAATGCTTCCACGAAGCCGGGAGCGTATGGCACGTTTTTTGCGGTTGGTACGTGTCTCGCATTGTATCCATTTTGCATGAGCACATCAACAAGGTAGTAATCCTTTGAGTTACTGTCTATTCTTTTCTTCACCTCTTCGGTAGTAATTTGTTTTGCCATATATGTTTTATTAGTTTAATAATTACTATTAATCAGCACTCAATACAAAAGATTTAAAAGATATCCGGCAAAGACAAAGACCATTCCTACTATACCAAGTCTTTGCTCGATTCGCATAATGCGAAATACTCGAGATGAGACTTTGTGTTCATTTAACACCCGATGATGAACTCGGAGCGCCGCCCATGCAATGAGGAGTGTGCCCACTGTTTCTAACGTTATGCTTACGTTTTCCACAAATTACAAATATTTTAACAAACTATCAATCTAATTAGGTTAAGAAGTTCATTAACATTTCAAAATCCAACATGCCCTCTATTATAACTGATTCCAACGTCCCGTTTGGATACTCCAAACGACTTTGGAAAATAAGGACAAAAAATCCGTGATGTAATTATACACTTCGCGCGAATTCGTTCCGAAGCAAACGAGTGAACAGTCCGCCCTACCGCCTCGCCTGCCTGTGCGGACACGCAGACAGGCGGGCGCGGTGGCAACTCCGAAAGAAAAACGTACATTCTTTTTTTCAACTTTGTGATATATTAGCACGAACCTATTTTAGCAAAGATTGCTGATCTTTTGCGCGCTCAAAAGCCGGTAGATGGCCGGCTTTTTGCTTTTGTGACCCTACCGGGAATCGAACCCGGCTTTGAAGCTTGAGAAGCTTCCGTCCTAACCGATAGACGATAGGGCCTTATGAACAGCTGTCAGCTTTTAGGTGTCAGCTGTCAGTTATGCAAATGTACCGTAAACCAGTTTGTTTTCAAGGGTTTTCTGAAAGCTACCTATCCGGTGGAATCTCATAATAATTTATCAAGAATTTCGCAATATCGGCAAATGGACGCGCGAGAGAAGCCGATGCAAATTCGACTCCTTTCGGCTCCAGTGTGAACAAAAACACAATAAATTTTGGATCGTGTGCGGGAAAATAGCCGAAAAAAGAGTGGAGGTAGCGGTCGGTATAATAGCCGCCGCCCTCGGGGATGGCTATCTGCGCGGTACCGGTTTTCGCCGCAATAGAATAGTGTTCCTGCTTCAAAACGCCGCCGAGAAGCGCGTCATCGAACGTCTTCACGAGCATGTTCGTTACCGTTTGCGCGGTTTCCTCTTTGAGCACGCGCCTCCCCGGCTCCGGGGCTACGGTTCGCACGATGCCGCTCTCGAGCCGAATGGCCGAAGTAACGTGCGGCGACGGAAGAACGCCGCCGTTCGCGAGCGATGCAAGCGCGCGCGTCATCGCAATTGCAGACATCGATATCGCCTGTCCGAAGCCGGCGGACGCAAAATCTCTATCCGACCTCCCGTCGAGAGCACGGATGCTACCTATCGCTTCACTTGGAAGATCGACGCCTGTGCGCTCGCCCAAACCAAACCGCCGCACGTAGCTCGCGAACACATCGTGCCCCATGGTATCCACCGCAAATGATGCGCCGAGATTCAGCGATTGATTCAATACCTCCTGCATGGAAACCCGTCCGCGCGCTTTGTGGTCGTAATTGCAAATAGTCTCGCCGCTCTTCTTTATGCAACCCCGATCCTCATATGTGGTCGAGGGCACAATGGCACCTGCGTCTATCCCCGCCGCGACGGTGAGCGGCTTCATGATTGAGCCCATTTCGTAAATTCCTTCGACGAGTGAATTTGAATATATCGACGAGTCCGACACAAGGTTGTACGTGTTCAGGTCGAATGCGGGGCGTATTCCCATCGCGCGAATGGCGCCGGTTTTCGGATCCATAATGATACCGCCGACGAACTTTGATCTGTATGCTTCCATGATGCCGTCGAGCGTATCTTCCAGACGCGTTTCCACAGTGGGTTCTATCGTCGTTATAAGATTCCCCTCGTATTCTTTCGGGTCAGACGCAAGAACTCCGCCAATATTCGTGAATATTTCCGCGAACGGATTTACATAAAGACCGGATGAGTTGCGTACAAGAGTCGTCTCGAAAAGTTGCTCCAAACCATAGACGCCGACCCGTTTATCTCCTTGAAAACCTACAAAACCGATTACATGCGCGGCAAGCTCACCTCCCGGGTAGTAGCGCCACTTATCCCTCACGAGCCCGAGACCAGGAATGTCTTTTGCACGAATTGCGGCGGCCGCTGTATCTGAAACGCGGTAGGCGATTTCTTCGTTCCGCTCACTCATTTTCGCAACTCGCTCAAAAAACCGATCCCGATCAATCGTTGTTTCTGCGGAAAGTTCTGAGAAAACTTCCTCTGGATCACCTATATCCTTCGGTATAACGGTGACACGCCACCCCGTTTGCATAACTGCGGCATCTCCCAACGAACCATCCCGTTTAGTGAAAAAAATACCGCCCCGGTCGTTTACTTGGTTTCTTGCCGAGACGAGATACTGTTCCTTGGCCTCATTTTGATATTGTTCGCCATTAATTACCTGCACGAAATATAGTTTCGCCATCAAAAGTGCGGCGACAAAAATAAAAGCTCCCGATAAAATTCGGGCTCGTAGTATCAGTTTGGAGCGCATCTCAAGAAGTAAGGCGGTTTCTCCTGCCGAATGTACCGCCTCGCAACCAAGTTGTCGGGATGTTCTGCTCTTTCATTAAAATACATAGGCGGGAGAATTATATACCATTGGAGACCACCCGTGCCGCTCCAATGGTGCCAGGACGATATACATACTGTGTGTCAGATACCGGAGCAAGCCCGAACCGTTCACCCTCAGATGGGGTTACTGCCGCCCCCGCGGTGTAATAATCACGCTCAAGAAGAGAGAGCGTGCTTGAGAGTGTCGCCGTCTGCGCTAGAGCTTCTTTGCGGGCGATAACATTCAGTACGGAAGCGCTGACAAAATAAACGTATGCGCCGAGAAAAACCATGAGTGCCGCGACAAGCATTTTCAGTACAGCCCGTTCCGTGGGATGTTCCATCGTAAGCGAAAAACCCGCTCTGTGAGAAAGTCGTGCGTGCGGTGTAGAAAACCGAAAAGAACCCTGGAAAATGGAGGGCTTGTATTTGCTTATTTTGTATATACGAGAACCCATATGAATAGTTAGTAGAAAGTAGTCAGTAGTCAGTAGTCAGTAGTCAGTAGTCAGTAGTCAGTAGAGCTGTTGTTTTTTGAATCACACGGAGTTTGGCACTGCGAGCGCGAGGATTTTCCTGAACCTCTTTTGCGGTTGGTCCCAGCGGCTTCTTGGAGAGAAGAACTCCTTCTCCGATTTTTTTCCACTCCGCAAACGTCTGCTTCACGAGACGATCTTCGATGCTGTGGAATGTGATGACCGCTATGCGTCCCTCGGGGGGAAGCATTTCCCAAGCCGCGCGCAATCCTTCCTTGAGCGCACCCAATTCGTCATTTACCGCAATACGAAGCGCCTGGAATGTACGCGTTGCGGGATGCAAACCTGAGCGTCCAGATCGGCCTCGTCCGTAAAAAGCTGGTACAGATTCTTTGATGACCTCCGCAAGCTCCTTTGAAGTTTTGAATGGCCGTTCAGCTCTGCGCTCTATGATTGCTTTCGCGATGCGACGCGAGTAGCGCTCTTCTCCCCAACCGAAGATAATGTCGGCGAGCGATTCTTCGCCCCACTCGTTCACTATCTTTTCGGCGGTAAGCTGACCCGTTTTTGGATGGTCGTAGGTCATAACGAGCGGCTCGTCCGCGAGGAATGAAAATCCTCGACCGGAGTCCAGCTGATACGCGCTCCATCCCAGATCGAACAATACCTTCGTGACGAAAGAAATCTTGAGTTTCCGAAGCTCATCAGCGAGGTGCCGAAAATTGGCATGTACGAGATACACCGACGGCTTCATTCCTGTAAGCGCCTTCTCGGCACGAGGAATGGCATCGGGATCAAGATCGAATCCGATGAATACCCCTTTTTTCCCGAGCTTCTCGGCAACGGCATGTGCGTGTCCTGAACCACCTAATGTTGCATCTAAAACAACATCATTGGATTTAAGCGCAAGCAATTCAACTGCTTCATGTAAAAGAACTGGTGTGTGAGTCTTCGACTTGCTCTGAGCTTTGCCGAAGGATGACGACACCGGGTCGCCGGAGGACTGTGAGCGTCGCGTGCGCATGACGTTATTTATATCCTCCAGCTACCTCGTGTAATCAGTGCTATAGCACCCCCATCTCCCCGAGCTTTTCCGCTATCGCGTCGGCCTGTTTTTCGATGCGAGTCTTGTAGCTCTTCCATAAAGCGGCATCCCAAATCTCGACCCGATTGGATACACCCGCAAACACAATCGCGCGTTTGAGTCCCGCGAATCGTTTGTGTGTATCGGGAATGAGAATGCGTCCTGCGCCGTCTGTCGCGAGCTCCGTCGCGCTTGAAAAAAGAAAACGACTGTAATCGCGTGTGTCAGCTTTGGTATACGGAGCGTCACGAAGATTCTCAATCATTTTTTCCCATCCTTCGCGCGGAAAGATGAGCAAACAATTATCGAGTCCCTGCGTCAGTATCATTTTCTTCCCGAGTGCATCTTTGAAACTCTTCGGCAAAGAAGCACGCTTTTTTTCGTCAAGCGTGTGTTCATATTCGCCAATAAAGATGTGTGCCATAGTCTCCCACTTTATCCCACTACATTAGAGTATATACCACTATACCCCACCGCAAGCCAGTTATCCACAACACCTTTCGGGGTGTTGTTGTGCGGAGAATATCGAGAGAGGAACGATATACATAAGGTCTCTACATTGCCGGAGGCGGGTAATCAGCCGCGAGGCACAACGTGAGAGCCACACCCCGAAAGGTGTGGTGGTTATCCACACTGCTCCGCTCCGATCCTGCGAGGAGAGATAGAGTGTGCCCTGCGTAGCATTGTGCGAAGCAGGGCTGTTCCGGACTTGCTCTCCGAGCTTCGCAGTGCAAACACCATCAAAAAGCTAGAAAATATGCTAAAATCCCTGCATTATGCTTCGCATCTTCAA
>Ga0209211_10010485_pt1 | contig 12064 bp, 16 predicted proteins | sample RifGroA2_FD_183992 | JGI IMG/M metagenome (GOLD analysis project Ga0209211, IMG submission 183992) | Groundwater microbial communities from Rifle, Colorado, USA - Groundwater A2 (SPAdes) (version 2) | ecosystem: Environmental > Aquatic > Deep subsurface > Groundwater | place: Rifle, Colorado... | reverse complement strand
CGTGATACAAGCGTTTTCTCCGTCTGGTGAAAACTTAAAGGCTTTGAGTCCTTTGAAGTTTGTAATGTCGATATTGAGTAATTCGATTTTCATTTTAGGTCTCCGTGATATTTAGTTTTAATTTTTTTATTCGTTATCTAATTTTGATTTTCTTAGTTCAAAAAATCCGTCATACATCGGATATATGCTCATAAACTTGCGGGCATAATAAGCCGAATAATTGTTGTTTATCTTGAACGTATCACCTTTACTTTTTACAGCCGTTTCAAATCTTATCTTGTGCAAGATGTTATCTGCTGACCAATGCGTTATGCCTTTGCGTATAAGAGCGTGTGCATACTTCTTGAACAATTCCCATATTTCAGGATTCGCTTCATCGAACTTTTCAAAGCTCGTTTGTGCGGGTGATTCAAGTTGGTCTAAAAGCGTTTGCACGATTATCTTATTCCCGCCCTTTGTTCTCTTACGCCCAAATCTTTCATCATCTCATCCGTTACCGTAATATATTTTATTTCCGGCTCTGGCACTGGCATTTGCTTTATGGCTCTGTAAAAAATTCCCATCGCCAAAATGAATGACGAAATTATGCAGAGCATTAAAATTGTGTATTTGTATTTCATCAGCAAAATTCACATTCAACAAAATCTTGTGGCTGTAATTCAGAATCACTAACCGATTGAACTACCTCTTGCTTTCCAGCCGCTTGTCTTAAAGCGTTCACTGTCATTCCGTGAACATATAATTCAGAGGGGAATGTTTCTATTTCATCAGGATTTGCAGACTTAAAAATGCTATCCCAAACGTCCTGACTATGGCTATACAGCCGGTCTTTGTAGATGTGTACACAGTGATAACGATGGTAAATACATTCACATTTTCTTGTTGTCATTTTAAGGTCTCCGTATTAAATAATTTTTAATTGCAGCGGCAAGATTCGAACTTGCGACCTCAAGGTTATGAACCTCACGAGCTACCTCTGCTCTACGCTGCGATAAAGGGGCGTTGGACTGGATTTCAAACCGGTTAACTCGGTTAATTTCGTTCGCCACCAACGCCCGATTCAAACATCTTTGATTTGCATTTCTGCAAACCAGCCCGGCCTAAAGGGCAGTGCTTGAACTCGGCCTATTTACTTGTCAATTTACATCAAAGGGGACGGCAGGCTTGACCCTGCATCGCCCGGATTCGTCCCGGCTACGTCCCCGAAAAAGCAGTCCGCCGAGGAGAGGAACGGACTGCCGAGGAGAATATCCGCTCGTTGCGGATAATTTTTTTCAGGGCGGCTACATAACGACCCGCCTGTCGGAAAAACTGTGCGAAACGTCAGGAATCACTCTCTGCGGTCGGAGGATAGGTTGCTGGTAGTAGCCAGCCGGTAAATTTGTCCTATGCCCTTTTTTGGCTTTCACCGTAAGCTCATTTCGCACGGTCGTTTTTTATTTATTGACTTTTAAAAAGAGCATTAAACTTTAGGGAAAATTTAAATAAGCAAACTCACCGTGTAATTCCTTTGCCTTTAAGTCATAGGCTTTGGCCGCTTCAACTTCATTGCGAAATCCACATAGGCGGAGACTTTTGCCGTTGCAGTTAATCACCACGCTATATTTGCCGATGGAAGCATAAACACCTTTATATTTGCGTCCTTTTTTCGGTCTTTTATGAAACATATTTTGTTGGTGGGTGCATATTCTCAAATTATATTTTTGATTATTAAGACCATCGCTATCTCTATGGTCAACCTCAAATCCTTTCGGGGTATTCATAATTACGTTGTGCATTTTAATAGTCTTGGTGCGATGCTCTTTTCTCTGAGCATAAAAAACATTACCCTCTTTCCCTACGCACCATTTATGCTCGCTCAGTTTTTCGTAGTCATCTTTATCGACTATGGCATACTTGCCTTGTGTCAACGGGATTTTGTAAGTTTCAGTTTCCATATTTTTTTTTCAAAAAAGCGGTATGTCTTTTTCCGCCGCAGTCTTAATCAATTTTTCAACACTGCTTTCAACAAACTTGGGGAGTCGGCCTGCTCTTACACGTTGCAAACCTTTGGCAATCAATGTTGGCTGATACTCATAGAATGTTGACCGGCTCACTCCGAGCCGTCCGGCAACCTGTTCAATACTCAAAAGCCTTTCAGCCATTTGCCACCTCTGTTATCTTCTTGTCTGAATTACCCAAATTATCTTCTTGACAAATACCCTTTAGTTCTGCTATCTTTGCCCGACCGGCTTCAAGGATGAGTATTCTGGTTGCGTCGTGGGTTGTGCGATTTGTTAATTCTCCCAAACCATTTGCCACTTCAAGGATGTCTGAATCGTTTTGTTCAGTATATGTCAAAGTCTCTATTTTTTTGAAATTAGCCATTTTTCGAGTACCCTTTAAAGATATATCTTAGAAATTCTTATTTATTCTTATTTTAATATATCGACACTTCCTAACAGCGTCAATAGTATTTTCTTATTATTTCTTATTTTTCCTTGTTTTTATAAGGAATAAAAAGATTGATTTGCATATAAGTGTTTGTAAAAGATAGAGTTATAGATTGTTATTAAAAGAAGAAAAAAAATGAAAAAAATCAATTTTAATGTGTTGGTGGAAGAAAATGCCAGTAACGAATTTGAAAAATGGCACGATAATTTACCCGGACAAAAGGGAGACAAGCTCACGGGCGGACTAAAAGCTATACAGGCATTGCACGAGATAGACAATGGCTTAGCCTATAAACTTATGAGTCCGACCATATCAATAAAAGATGCCGTTGAGCTTATCCGCAAAACTATCGTTGACGCGGAGGTAATTCGCGTTCTTGAACCATTCTCTTCAAGTCAGAAAGCTCAAGTGCTGGCTCTCGTAAAAGGAGCAAAAGAAAAACTTGCTCAAAAAGACTCATTCTCTTCGCAGTCGATGGGATGAGATTCGTTTGTGATGATGACATTGTATAACAATCCTTGTATGTACTGTACGTTGCTTGCGGTGGTTTCTGGCAGTCCCTTTGTTTGTATCGCCGCGGCAATTTGTGAAATTATATCACCGAACAAAAACCTAACAAGTGTATTTTTAGGAAATTTAGACATATCCTTGTAAGTATAAGAAAACAAAATAGTTAAGGAGAAAATATGGACGAGGGCTTGGTTATTTTGTGTATTATAGGTGGAATAGCAACAATTGCTTTGTTCATTTCGTTTTTGTATAACATTTCAAAAATGCGGGAGAATACCGAAAATATACTTAAACTCCTTGAGGTTGTTTTTGAGGAAAAAGGTTCAAAGGAAACAGGCATAGAATTGCCGTCTAAATCTCCATTCACCCCATCAGGGAAGATGTGGAAAAAAGAAAGTAGCTAAATTATGAATCTACAATGGCTTTTTATTGCGATTATCTTAACGCCTATTTTTGTTTTTGTGTGGAATAGAAGCAGGCAAGGCAAGGTCAATCCATTGATATGTAAAACCTGTGGAAGCGTAGGCAATCCAGTTCGTAAAACCAAAGGCAGTTTTGCTATTGAAATAGTTCTTTGGCTGTTTTTAATAATTCCCGGACTGATTTATTCGATATGGCGGCTAACAACAAGGCACGATGCCTGCCCTGTCTGCGGCAGCCCTGATGTTATTCCGGTCAATACGCCGGTTGGGCAATCTTTGAAAAATAAAACTATTTGATTTGAAAGAGGCGAAAATGAAAAGAGTATTGATTTTAACTTGTGTGGTATTTTTGGCAGGCTGTGGCACGTTGGAACAAAGCCGCTCTGAGTTAATTAGTCAAACTGGTAAAAAAATCGAATTTCAAGCTGATAAAAATTATCAAGAGGTTTATCGGATTATCAAGAACCGTCTTCAAGACAATAATTATGTGTGGCTTATGAATGATGGGCGGACTGACGGTGATTTATATGCGGACAAACAAACAGCGTTTGTGTCCTATATTATGAATGATGCTTTTTTCGGAGCCGATACAAAATTTTATGCTGATATAAAAGCAATAAATGAACAAAAAACAAATATAGCTATCTATCATTGCAAAGGCGGTTTGATTGCCGATGGCTGGGGTGATGTATCAAGAGATGTTATGGAGCTTGTAAAAAAATAGTAAGAACGATTTTTTGATGTGAACGAATTACAACAGCATTACTACAATTGGAGTTTTGAAATAAATTTTAGCAAATTTTGGCGGACAGTAGCCGACAGGTAAGCTGTTGTAAGTAAAAAACTTATGCGTATAAGTGCTTTTGCAGTAAATAGTTAAAATCGGCCTAATTCTTTTCTTACAAGCAGGATGTCGTAGGTTCGAGTCCTATACTGCCCATTCACCCAAACCTTTACAACCTGAACTTTGGATAAGACCTTGTTTTTTGGATTACCGAGGCACATCGAGCAATGTGGCAAAGTAAAAAACCTCGATTTTGCTCAAATTTGCTCAAAAACAAGCTATTTTGAGCTAAAAACAATGATGCCAGCATTTATAAACCTTATTATTTGCTCAGAAAACGTGTTCCTTATCCAAAGTTCAGGTTGCAAATAATGTTTCGCCGCTACGAGCCCTCCCATTAATTAACCCGCATATTTGTATGCACTGCTGAAAATGGGCATGGTTTTGCAAAATCTGCTGCGAGAAATGGCAAAATTTTTAGGAATATTTTGAGGAAAAACCTTGTTTTCAGATAAAAAAACACTTCTGGAGATTAAAGGTCTGCAAGTTTTTTGCAAAAAATTGAAAGTTTTTGCGACTTTTTGATGATTTTTAACGATTTTAACCGCGGATTGGGCGGATTTTCACGGATTTTGATGGGTTTTGATTGGTTTTTTGTAAGTTTTATTCAGGAGTAAACAATTCGGGAAAATATCAGTAGCCAGTATTCAGTAGGTAGATAGTTACAGTTGACGCCCGTATCTTCAGTATATCAATTCTTACATCACTTCGGCTTGTGGCTTTCTGATACTGTTATCAGCGTCAAAGGCCTTTTTGATAAATTTGTTAAACGGTGCTGCTTATGAGCTGGTATATAAAAAGCGTCGCCGACTTTGAGTTTCCATTTTCCCTGACTTATTATTTCCAGTTCGGCTGGGCTGCCGGAAAGGATAGCCCCTGCCAAATCATAGTCGTGCTGTTCCCATTCACTCTGTTTTTCGGTTGGGGCGATGGTTTCGTGGACGAGTATAAAACGTCTTTTAGCCGTTTTGGGCAGAAGATATTTATATGTTCTGTTTTTGTCGGCAAGGCTCAACATTTCTGTTTGAAGGCAGACAGGAGCGTCCGCGACTTTCTTAGACATTACAAAAAAATCCGCCAAATCATATCCGAGTTCGCTTAGAATTTTCCCTAACGTTGCCAGGGTCGGGCTGCTTGTGCCTTTCTCTATGGCCACCAGCGATGCCGGCGAGATGTCGGCCTGTCGGCTCAATTGGCGCAGGCCGATGCCTTTTTCCGTTCTTAGTTTTTTTAGGGTGCTGCCGAGATTTTTTGTGTCCATAAAATATCCATAAGAATGTTTGATGTCTGATTATAACTATTGGCTGCAAAATAATCCATTCAAATCTATGGCAACCCGTCCAAATTGCCAAAATCGCCGTTTTTTTCTTGACGCTGATGTTTTGATGTGTTATTATCTACAATAACAGTGGTTATATAGGATAAACAGCGTTAAAAAGTATAAAAAGACGATTCTGAAAATGGAGCAAAAAATGGCTGGGCAAAAATTAGCGATTGAAGGCGGTTCAAAGGCTGTCGATAAACTGGGACCATTCCCGACCAAAATCGGCAGAGATGAACTTCTCGAAGTGCTTGACTTGTGGCAGATGTCGCCGGAAAACACATCTAAAATAAAAGCTATTATCGAAGGTGAGAAAAACCTTAAAGGGCCTCATCTTTTCCGGTACTACAATCCCAGGCCGAGCAAGGTTTTGGCCGCTGAAGGCGCAATGAAAGAGCTTATCGGCACAAAGTTCTGTATGGCGGCTAATTCCTGCACATCGGCGTTAGTATCGGCGTATCGTTCGCTTGGAATCGGTATGGGCGATGAAGTTATCGTTCCCGCTTATACGTTTTTCGCTACGTCAGCGACGGTCGTTGCCGCAAATGCGATACCTGTTATCGTAGATGTTGACGAAACGCTTTGTTTGGACGCGAAAGCGATTGAAAAGGCAATAACCAAAAGAACGAAGGCTATTGTTCCGGTTCATATGAGAGGCGCTCCGGCGCAGATGGATGCGATTATGGATGTCGCCAATAAGCACGGCATTCCGGTAATCGAGGATGTTGCCCAGGCCGCAGGTGGTTCATTCAAAGGCAAAATGCTCGGCAGTATCGGCAAAATCGGGTGCTTCAGCTTTGACTATTACAAAATTATCGTAAGCGGAGAAGGCGGATTCTATACCACAAACGATGAAAGGCTTTATACGAGAGCCTTGAACTGGCACGATTGCGCAGCTTGCTGGAGACCTGACAGATTTGGCCCGGAAAAGGAAAATGAAGATTTGTTCTGCGGCGAAAACTATCGAATGAGCGAACTGGAAGGCGCTGTTGCTTTGGCTCAAATCAGACGCGCAAAAGCTATCGTTGCAGGACACAGGTCGGCTAATCACAAAATTAAGAACGCTATCGAGAAATTCAAAGGTTTGTCTTTCAGAAGACTGGCTGATGAGGCCGGCGATACCGGAATATGCTTAGTTATGTTCCTGCCTGATGCTGATGTAACCCAAAAGGCTCTGCCTGCGTTAAAAGCAGAAGGCGTTCCGTGCGGCGGTATTTATGATTCCAAGGTAAGAGATTGGCATACCTATAATTACTGGGAACATATTCTCCAGTACAAGTCAGTTGCAGCCGACAAACTTCCGTGGAGCGGAGTGCCGAAAAACGAGCTGCCGAAATACACAAAAGATATGTGTCCCAAAACTCTTGAATTGCTTTCAAGGGCGATTCTTATTGATATAGACTATAATTTCGGCGATGAGGAGTGTAATAAGATTTCGACGGCGATAAATAAAGTGTTGAATGTTTACATTGGATAAAAAGGATTACGGTATGGCTAAATTAAGCGTATGCGCAGAATGTTTTTTTACGAATCTGCCTTTTGAAAAAAGAATCGAAAAAATAGCCGGCATTGGCTACAAATATATTGAATTCTGGCACCCGGAAGGCACGTTCGATGGAAAAGGTGTTGATTTTTCAAAGCCGAAGGACGCGAAATCTCTGAAGAAAGCCGCAAAAGATAACGGCATTACAATCAATGATTTTGCGTTCAGTGCCTGGGACGGTTCGATTGGTGGCAATGCCACCAATGATAAAGACCACGCGAAGTATCTTGAGCAGACTAAGAAAATGCTGGATTTTGCGAATGCAATCGGCTGCAAAAAGGGCATTATACTTTCAGGTATGACGCAGAAAAATATGTCCAAAGACAAAATGCTCGCCAATCTGACAAAGGCTTATGCAAAAGCGGTTGAGTTGGCGGAAAAGGCGAAAATAACTCTTGTGCTTGAGCCGCTTAATAGTTTGGTTGACCATGCGGGTTATTTTTTTGACGGCACTGCGGAAGCGGTAAAAATTATCCGTAAAATCAACAGTCCGAATCTAAAACTTCTTTATGATGTTTATCACATGCAGATTATGCAGGGTAATATCATTGATTTTATCTCTAAAAATATAGACATCATCGGACATTTTCACTCGGCTGGCGTTCCTGGTAGGGCGGAACTTTTCGATACGGAAGTGAACTACCCGGCAATCATTAAAAAGATTGACGAGCTTGGTTATAAAGGATGTTTCGGGCTGGAGTATTTTCCGAAATTAGACCACACAATATCGTTAAAGAAAACGCTGAAATATCTAATATAAGGAGATTTTACAATGGCGGGTAAATTTAAATTCACATTCGGGCCGTGGAACATTCATCAGGGCGCAGACCCGTTTGGGCCGGTGGTAAGAAAAGAAGTCGCATTCGGCAAAAAGCTTAAAATGTATAAGAAGCTCGGATTCGACGGTATTCAGTTTCACGATGACGATGCTGTGCCGGATATGAATGAGCTTTCAAACGAACAAATCATTAAAAAGGCGGCGGCTCTTTCGAAGCTGCTGAAAAACGAAGGATTGGCTGCGGAATTTGTCGCACCGCGGCTTTGGGAAGACGCCCGCACGATTGACGGCGGTTATACGAGTAATGACCCGAAATGCAGAAAATACGCAATCGAAAGAAGCAAAAGAGCGATTGATATTGCTGATGCACTCGGTATAAACCTAATCGTTTTGTGGCTGGCTCGCGAGGGAACATATATCAGGGAATCAAAAGACAGCAAAGTTTCCGTTGACAGGCTTGCAGATGCGATGAACGCTATGCTCGATTATAATCCCAATGTGAGAATCGCTATTGAAGCAAAGCCTAATGAGCCGATGGACCATACTTATATTCCGACAATCGGCCATGCGATTGGTCTTGGTTTGCTGACCCACGATGCATCGAGAATGGGCTGTGTAATCGAATCGGCTCACGCGATTTTGGCGGGGCTTGACCCGTCTGACGAAATGGGCTATGCGCTTGCTCATAAGAAATTGTGGTCTGTTCATCTTAACGACCAGAACGGTTTGAAATTTGACCAGGATAAATCTTTTGGTTCAGTTGATTTGCGAAGGGCGTTTAATCAGGTTCGCATTCTCGATAAGCACGATTACGGCCAAGATGGTCAGTTTGTAGGTCTGGATGTTAAGGTTGTCAGGACGCAGAAAGACGATGTCGCGACAAAGCATTTGAGCAACAGTCGGGAGATATTCCTGAAATTGCTCAAGCTGTCAAGAAGTCTCAACGATGCGAAGGTCGAATCGTTAATTGCTCAAAGAGATTATGAAGAACTTGACCTTTTGATAATGAAACATTTGTTAGGATAGAGCTATGAAAAAGTTCAAAGCAGGTATCATTGGCACAGGTTACATTGGGCCGGCACATATAGAAGCACTGCGCAGGCTTGGCAATGTTGAAGTTGCCGCGGTTGCCGAGGCAAATCAGGACTTGGCAGAAAGCAAAGCCAGGCAGTTGTGTATCCCAACAGCTTATGGCAATTATAAAGATATGCTCAAAGATAAGAGCATTGATGTAATTCATAATTGCACGCCGAATTTTATGCACCTGCAGGTTAATAAGGATATTTTAAACGCCGGCAAGCATTGTGTCAGCGAAAAGCCGTTGGGAATGAATAGCAAAGAATCGGCAGAGCTTGTTGCGCTTGCCAAAGAAAAAGGCTTGGTCAACGCGGTGAATTTTAACTACCGTTATTATCCGCTTGTTCAGCAGGCAAGAATGATGGTTAAAAACGGTCAGCTTGGCAGAGTGTTCGCCGTTCAGGGTTGTTATATGCAGGACTGGCTGCTGTACGATACCGACTGGAACTGGAGGCTTGAGCCGAAGTATGCTGGCGACAGCAGGGTAATGGGCGACATCGGTTCGCATTGGTTCGATTTGATTCAGTTTGTAACCGGAAAAAAAATTGTAAAAGTTTTCGCGGATTTATTGACGCTTTATGAATATCGTAAAAAACCAAAAATGCAAATCGAAACATTCTCCGGCAAGGAATTAAAGCCTGACGATTATGAAAAAGTAAAAATAAATACTGAAGATTACGGTCATGTTTTATTGCAGTTCGATGACGGCTCAAAGGGCATGGCCTGCATTACGCATGTTTCTGCAGGCAGAAAGAATCACATTGTATTTGAGCTTAACGGCACGGAGAAAAGCGTTTGGTGGGACCACGAAAGGCCGAACGAGCTTATGATAGGCCAAAGAAACCAGCCTAACCAGCTCCAGATGAAAGATGCCGTGCTGATGGATAAAAATGTTAAAGATTACGCTCATTACCCGGCAGGCCACAATGAAGGTTATCCAAGCGCGGTTAAGAATTTCTGCCGGAATGTATATAGATATATTGCCGGCGAATCGAAAGAAATTGATTTCGCAACATTTGAAGATGGCCATATTGCCGATTGTATAGTGGATGCTGTGATGAAAAGCGATAAGACCGGCAAATGGATTGAGATTGAATAATGAATAAAATTTTCACAAACTCAATTTTGCAGTAATACCAATTTTAGTATTGCAGAGGCTGTTGCATAAATAATTGCTCTTTTAAAAAGTGAATAATTCCAGCTTTTCGGTTATAATCTGTGCAATGGATTGGTTAAACATTCACAAAGGATTATGATATGGCATACAATTTTCTGCCTTGCGACCGAAATCAGTCTTATCTGCTGCCGCCATCTTTGGTTGACTGGCTGCCCCAGGATCATCTGGCGTGGTTTGTCCTCGATGCAGTCGAGCAGATTGACCTGAAACAATTCTACAAAAAATACCGCAGTGATGGCGTTGGCAACTCGGCCTTTAACCCATCTATAATGGTCTGTCTGCTGATATATTCTTATTGCACAAGCGAGCGATCCAGCAGGCGGATTGAAAAACACTGTCAGACTGATGTGGCGTACAAAGTCATCATGGCAAACCAGTTGCCAGACCACACTACGATAAGTCGTTTTCGTAAGGATAATGAGTCGTATTTGAAATCGCTATTCCTCGAAATACTTCGGCTGTGTGCTGATGCCGGATTAGTCAAACTCGGCAAGGTCTCATTAGATGGCACGAAGATTAAGGCAGATGCTTCGCTGGCGTCCAATCGCACATTGAAGCATTTAGAGCAGGAAATAGATAAGATGCTTTCCGAAGCGGCGGCAAAAGATGCTGAAGAAGACAATACTTTCGGCGCTGACAAACGCGGCGATGAAATGCCCGAAGAGTTGCGGAATCGCGACAGCCGTATAAATCGTTTAAAAGCCTGTAAAGAGCGTTTAGAGCGTGAAAAGGCACAAGCTGTTCAAACACAGCAGGACAAGATAGACCGGAGTAAAGTCAAAGAAGAAAGTACTGGCAAGAAGCCTCGCGGCCGCAAGCCCAGGTTGCCCGAAGAGGCTGAGAACAAAGATGCCAAAGCCAATGTTACCGACCCTGACAGCCGGATTATGAAAACACGAAAGGGTTTTGTTCAGGGTCTTAATGCCCAGGCTGTGGTAACAGAACAACAGGTAATAGTTGCCGAAGATGTAACACAAGAGGAAAATGATAAGCGGCAATTACACCCTATGCTTGAGCAGACCGAATCGAACCGAAAGACAGTTGAGATAAAAGAAAAAACAGGCGTTGCTTTGGCTGGTGCCGGATAGCCCCATGAGAACGGTAACTGCTTTCAAGAAGCAAAATTATATCATGGCCGTTGGCGTAATTCTATGACTTCGCCATCCGGCCCCCGCAAATAAACCACCCACACATCTGGCCGAAATTCAACCGGCTCTCCAAGAAATTCGAGCCCTATCTCTTTAAACCGTGCGACATGTTTATGAAATTCATTGACCTCAAACCCGATATGGATAAGGCCGCAGTCGCATTGTCGTATATCTTTTGCTTTATTAACTCCTCTTGGATTGCTATACTCAAATAGTTCAAGGATACCATCGCCAAGCTTGAGATGAACGATACGGCTTTGCGCACCAGGTATCCCAATTACACGAGCAATGCGGTCGTCAGTGATGGTTAGTTCCATTAATACTTCCATACCAATTACATCGCGATAGAACTTCAGCGATTGTTCAAGGTTACTTACCCCCAAACCGACATGTCCGAGACTTTGTATCATACAGCACTCCTTAACAACCCTATTATTTTTCTTTCCAAGCCTTCGCCGCCGCCTGGGCTACTTTTTGATGCACACTCTTATCTAACATATCTGGCAGCAACGACCCTTCCGGCGCAAGCGAAGCAAGCATCTTCGACACAGCAATCTGCATTTCAATCGTTATATCTTTAGCCCTCACATCAAGAGCGCCTCTGAACAAACCCGGATACGCAAGAGCATTATTTATTGTCCTGCCATCGGCAGCGCCGGCAGCGAGAGCCTCGTCAACGCTGATTTCGCCGACCGGATTGCTCAACGGAAAAACCATCGCGTTCTTAGCCATCGCGGATATCATTTCGGAAGAAACCATCTTCGGCTGCGCAACGCCGATGAACAGGTCTCTGTCTTTAAACCCTTCCAGC
>Ga0209211_10010483_pt1 | contig 12067 bp, 12 predicted proteins | sample RifGroA2_FD_183992 | JGI IMG/M metagenome (GOLD analysis project Ga0209211, IMG submission 183992) | Groundwater microbial communities from Rifle, Colorado, USA - Groundwater A2 (SPAdes) (version 2) | ecosystem: Environmental > Aquatic > Deep subsurface > Groundwater | place: Rifle, Colorado... | reverse complement strand
CACCGGAGCTTCCGACGATTTGAGGCACGCCATGGAAATCGCCCGGGCGCTGGTGATGAAATACGGAATGTCGGAAACTATCGGCCCGGTGGCTTGGGGAGGCAGAAGCGAGCCGATATTTCTAGGTAAAGATTTTATGGCGGAAAAAAATTATTCGGAAGCGGTGGCCAAAGAAATAGACGCTGAAATAACCAAAATAATAACCGCTTCCCAAGAGGCGGCCAAAGACGTTTTGCTTAAACACAAGGAGCTTTTAGGCGATATTGCCAACACGCTTATAGAAAAAGAAACGATTGAAAACGAGGAATTTAATGCTATAATTTCCAAGCGCGGAATAAAGCCGAAGAAACTGGAAGTAATCTAGCGCGCGTAGCTCAATGGTAGAGCAATCGTCTTATACACGATCGGTTCTAGGTTCGAGTCCTAGCGCGCGCACCAAGATCAAACTTTCATATTTTTCGCGACCCGAACCATTCAACGGTTTTCTTTAATCCTTCTTCAAAAACCACCTGCGGATTATAACCCAACAACTTCCTGGCTTTAGAAATGTCGGCGCAAGTGTGCCTTACATCTCCCAATCGTGGCGGGCGTTTTTCCAAATTGAGCGTCTTACCTGAATATCTTTCTATCAGTTTTTTCACTTCATTAATTTTTGTTTGACTTCCATAAGCAACATTCAGAGCTTCGCCGTTGAACTTTCGTTTTGATTCCATAGCCAAAATATTTGCCAAAACTACATTGTCTATATAACAAAAATCTCTTGATTGATTTCCGTCTCCTTCAATGAAAGCTTTTTTCTTCTTTGGAAAATACACAGATTCTAGCCAAGCTGATACAACAGTAGAATATGGCGAGTCGCCATATTGGCCAGGTCCAAAAACATTAAAATAACGCAAACAAACAGTATCCAAGCCGAATAATTCACTAAAAATTTTGCAAAACGGCTCCCCGATATATTTTTGGACGGCGTAAGGAGATTTTGGGTCAGGAAAATTCTCGGACTCTTTTGTTGGCAATTTCTTCGCGCCACCATAAACAGATGACGATGAAGAATAGATAAATCTCTTTACGCCATGATTTTTCGCCGCTTCTAAAAGTGCAACCGTTCCAATAATATTAACTTCACTTGTATGGTGCGGGTGTTCGACAGAATAAGAAACTCTGGGCATTGCGGCAAAATGGAAAACGTATTCCGTCTTGTGTTTGGAAAAGATTTTTTCTAAAAGCTGTTCATCCAAAATTGATCCTTCGTAGAAAATAACCGACGATTCAAGCGCATCCTTTCTTCCAGTTGAAAAATCATCGATACCAATGATTTTCGTTTTTGGAAAATTTTTTCTAAACTGCTTTACAAAGTTGCTTCCAATAAAACCAGCGCAACCAGTAACTAAAATTGTTTTTGGAGTGGGCATAATTTATATGTCATTTCAATTTTAAATAATTGTAGCATTTCAATCGGTGTTTTTCCATTTAAACCGCAATGTTCCAAATTTGTATTTTGTTTTTTGACATTTTAATAGACATTAACCGCTAATCTATCAAAAGTGTCAGAAGTGTTTAGACATTACCACCAAACTTGACTTTTGTATAAAAGTATGAAATACTGGCTTTAGTTTGTTTTTTAACGTATTTATATTTTAAAAAAACTTTTTAGGAGGCGCAAAATGAAGATTTTTGGTAAAATTTGGAATTGTATAATTTATTTTCTTGCCTCGTTAGTTTGTCCAACCTTCGGTTGTACACAAGAAGAGTTGGAAGAAATGATGATAAAAAAGGGGTACAGAAAATAATCTCCCGGGGTGTAGCTCAATAAGAGCACCACTTTATTTTTCATAGCACAACTTCCTTTTGTAAAGTGGAGGGTGTGGACTAAAAGCCCACCACCCCGACCAGTTTTTAAGGGGCATAGGTTTCTACGGAAACTTATGCCCCTGTTTTTTTTGTCCGATTTTGCTATTATTGAAACAACTATGGATTTATATGATGAATTTAAAAGTCGGGGTCTGGTGTATCAAGTTTCCAGCGAAGAAGGCGTTAAAAAACTTTTGAATGCGAAAGACGCTTCTTTTTACGCCGGTTTTGACCCGAGCGCCGAAAGTTTGCAGGCGGGGAATCTGCTGATAATAGTTACGATGAAAAGATTGGAGCGGGCTGGTTTGAAGCCTATAGTTTTAGTCGGCGGGGCGACTGGGCTTATCGGCGACCCGAGTTTTAAAGACAAAGAAAGAACGCTCAAAACAGAAGAAGAAGTGGAAAAAAATGTCGGGGCGATAAAAAATCAATTGAGCCGGTTTTTTGATTTTGATAAAACGGCGATTCTCGTCAATAATTATGACTGGTTTAAAAATTATTCTTTCATAAATTTCATAAGGGATATAGGCAAGAAATTCACGATAAGCGAAATGATCGCCAAAGAGGCGGTAAAGAGCCGGATGGAGACTGGAATTTCTTTCACCGAGTTCAGCTACGCCTTGATTCAGGCGTATGACTTTTTGCAAATTAACGAAAAATACGGCTGTGAATTGGAAATCGGCGGTTCCGATCAATGGGGCAATATTACCGCCGGAATAGAACTAGCCAGAAAAACAAAAGGAAAAGAAATTTTCGGCTTGACTTTGCCATTAGTTATCTCCGCCGATGGCAAGAAATTTGGCAAGTCGGAAGGCAACGCCGTCTGGTTAGACGACAATCTAACCTCGCCTTATCATTTTTACCAATTTTGGATAAACACAGACGATAAAGACGCGGTAAAATTTTTGAAGTATTACACTTTCTTAACCTTGGAAGAAATAAAAGTTTTGGAAAATTCAATCGCTGACGCTCCGGAAAAAAGAGAAGCCCAAAAAGCTCTAGCCAAAGAAGTGACGACTTTTGTCCACGGAGAAGAGGCTTTTAAAAACGCCGAAAAAATTTCCGAAAATCTTTTTGGCGGGAAAATCAGAGATTTATCCGAAAGCGATTTAAAGCAAATTTTTACGGATTCGTCTGTGATTAAATTGGAAAAAATAAACGATGTTAATATCGCGGATTTCTTGGTGTCGGCAAAAGTTACTGACTCCAAACGTCAAGCCCGCGAAGATGTTCAAAATAACGCCATAGAGATAAACGGCGAAAAAGTGACTGATTTAAATTATCTTGTCGGAGAAAAAGATTTACTTTTCGGTAAACATATTATCACCAAAAGAGGGAAGAGGGATTATAAGTTTATTTCCCTATAATTATTATCTCGTCGTCGCGGGCGATTTCTATTTTATTTTCGGTCATGGCGCCGAATTCTTCGTCAAGAGAAACTTCTTTGACTTCTTTTTTGCCTTGCTGAAGGTTAGCGATTTTGCCTTCGCCGATTTCCACATTTTTTCTTTTTATTTTGAAAGCCTTGCCTTCAACGAGCTTGCCGGAAAAAACCCTGCCTCCGATGACTTGTTTGTTTTTTTGCCGGCTGAAAGTTTTCAAAATTTTGGCCACGCCGATGATTTCTTCTCTCGGAATCTCCGCCTTTCTTTTGGCGATTTCTTCTTTTAGCCAGTCGCTGATTTTATAAATTATATCGGAAGTGAATGTCGGAATGCCGTTTCGATCTATTATTTCTTTGGCTGAAGGGTCGGTCGCGACATTGAATCCAAGGATAACTGTTTTCTTTGAGGCCTGCCCGTCCGGCAGGCGGGCCGAGGAAAATCTGGCGTCGTCTTCGTTTATATTTCCCACTCCGCCTTTAAGCAGTTCAATCCCCGTTTCTTCGTCTTTGAGCTTCATCAATTCTTTTTCCAAAGCTTCAAGAGAGCCGGCCGTATCTGTTTTTATTATTATTTTTACCGTTATTTTATTTTCTTCGTCAATATTTTGTTTGGAATCTTTGATTTTTGTCTGGGCGGTTTCTTTCATATGAGCCAACGCTTCTTCGGCTTCATTTTTATCGGCATAAGCCTTAAACTCGTCTCCAATAGCGGGCAGTTCATTGAATCCGGTTATCCGAACGGGAGAAGAAAAAGAGGCTTCATCAATCGGTCGGCCCAAAAAATTTTCCAAAATTCTTACCGGCGCCATCGCTTTGCCCGCGACAACGAACATTCCCTTTTTAAGCCTTCCGTTTTTTATTAGCAAAGTGGAAGAAATTCCTCTCTTGGGGTCCATATTTGATTCTATGACGACACCGCCGGCGTTTTGTTTCCCGTCGGCTTGCAGGTTTTCCATATCGGCCAAAATCAGAGCGACATCAAGAAGTTCCGGCACTCCTTCTCCGGTTTTAGCCGATATTTTTGCAAACGGAACGGTTCCGCCATACCCTTCAATATAAATTCCACTTTCCGCCAATTGGGTTTTTATTTTTTCCGGATCGGCGCCGGGTTTATCCATTTTGTTTATGGCAACAATAAAAGGAAGGCCGGCCTCTTTGAGGGTGTTATGCGCTTCTATTGTTTGAGGCTGAACGCCGTCATCGGCGGCTACCACTAGAATAGCAATGTCGGCGACAGTCGCCCCTCTCATTCTCATTTGAGAAAAAGCTTCGTGCCCCGGCGTATCTAAGAAAGTTATTTTTCTTTTCTCCTTTTCGTGTTCTATTTCCGTTTCGTATGCTCCGATGTGTTGGGTGATGCCTCCGGCCTCCTTAACGGTAACGCTCGCTTTTCTTATATAATCCAACAAAGTGGATTTCCCGTGGTCAATGTGGCCCATCACGACGATAACGGGCGGGCGATTCGGCAAGTTTGCGGTTTTTAGAGGTTTATTTTTCATTAAGCTAAAATTATACCTTTTTTATATATTTTTGTAAACCAAACCAAAATTATTTGGCAAGATGACGCTAAAATGTTATTATTGAAATATGGATTTTCAGGACAATCAAAATTTGATTGATAATAAAGAAGAAAAACTTTTGGAGCCGGCGGTTATTACTCCTCAAGCTGTTATTCCCCCTCGACATCCGATGTCGGGGGAGGGTGTTGAAATTATTCTTGAGGTGAAAAACCTGACCGTAAGTTTCGGCGAGGAGAAGGTTGTTGATAATTTAAGTTTTAGTTTAAAGAAAGGAGAGAATGTCGCCATAATGGGGCCCAACGGCGCCGGCAAAACCGTTTTGCTTAAAGCGCTTTTGGGCATATTGCCGTATCAGGGAGAAATAAAATGGAGCGAAAACGCGAAAATCAGTTATGTTCCGCAGAAAATATTGCCGGAAAAAAATTTGCCGCTTTCCGTGGAGGAATTTTTCAGAATGAAAAAAGCGGGAAGAGAACAGGCGAAAGAAGCCTTGTCCTCCGTGGGTATAACGGACGAGCGGTTTCTTAAAAAAATGATAGGAATGATATCTTCCGGACAGCTTCAGCGAGTCATTGTCGCCTGGGGTTTAATTGGTAATCCCAACGTCTTGCTTTTTGACGAGCCGACGGCCGGAATAGACATCGGCGGAGAAGAAACGATTTTCAATCTTTTGAACAAAATAGAAAAAGAAAGAAATTTGTCCATTATTCTCGTTACTCACGATATGAGCGTGGTCTACGGATTCGCGGACAGCGTTTTGTGCCTGAATAAAAAATTGATTTGCCACGGCTCTCCGGCGGAGGCGCTTGGTCAGGACAGCCTGAAGAAAATTTACGGCGAAGGGGTAACTTTTTACAAACATGAACACTAGTTACTTTATAAGTTTGATAACGGCGATTTTTATCGGCGGAGCGGCCGGTTATGTCGGCTCTCTTATGGCCACCAAAAAGATGTCTTTGGTCGGCGATGTATTGAGTCACATCGCTTTGCCGGGCATAGGGCTGGGCTTGCTTTATGGCATTAATATTTCTTTAGGAGCGCTGGCCTCGCTGATTTTGGGAATTATGCTGATATGGATATTGAGTTTGAAAACGGAACTTTCTATGGAATCTCTGGTCGGCGTTGTTTTCGTGTTAAGTTTGGCGGTCGGTTTTCTGATCACTCCCCAAGAAGAATTATTGGACGCTCTTTTTGGAAATATTTCCACCGTGGCGTTGTCCGATGCCATCGCGGCTGTTTTCATAAGCATCGTTGTTTTTATCGCGGCCAGAATGATTTATTCAAAAATGATGCTGGCCTATGTGTCCGAAGATTTGGCGCTGGCCAGCGGGGTGAAAATAAACAAATACAATCTGATATATTTATTTTTGATAGCGGCCGTCGTCGCTTTTGGAATCAAAGTCGGCGGAACTCTCCTGACCAGCGCCATGATAATCGTTCCGGCGGCGGTGGCCAGAAACGCCAGTCGGAATATGAGGCAGTATTCCTTGTTGTCCGTAATTGTCGGTATCGCCAGCGCTATTGTCGGCTTTGCCGTTTTCCCGTTTTTGGCGGAGAGATTCGGTTTGTCTTTTGTCGCCATCGGCCCGGTTATAATCCTCGTCAGCATCGTCTTTTTCGCCGTCAGCCTTTTGTTCAAAAAAAGGTAATGCCGAAGATATACGTCATCTGCCACAATATAAGGAGTCGGCATAATGTCGGCTCAATTTTCAGGACGGCCGATGCCGCCGGAGTTTCTAAAATATTTTTGTGCGGCATCACACCGGCGCCGCCTCATCCAAATATAGAAAAAGTTTCGCTCGGAGCGGAAAAATTCGTGGCTTGGGAAAAACGGAAAGAAACTTGGAGGGTTATAGACGAACTAAAAAAAGAAGGAGTGGAGATTATTTCTTTGGAGCAAGCGAAAGGCGCAGTTTATTTGAATAATTTAAAATCCGTTAAAAAATCGGTCGCTTTAATTTTGGGTGAAGAGGTAAACGGCTTGCCAAAAATAATTCTTAAAAGGTCGGACAAGATAATCCAAATTCCGATGTGCGGCAAAAAAGAATCGCTCAACGTTTCGGTGGCTTTCGGCGTGGCTGTTTACAAACTGGCGGAAATTTTATATACTGGAAAGTAAATTAGTTCTTATTTTACTTCTTTTTCTTTGACAATTTTATAGGAGGAATTGAAATGAGGGCGATAATAGTGTGCGTGACAGTGGCAGTTTTTCTGTTTTGCAAAGCAGTGCCTGGAGAAAATTTTTCCAGGGATTATGTTTTTGAGAAAAAACTTGATAATCTTTTCGAAAATAAAGCGGAAAATCCGGGCGAGATTGGCGAATTCCTGAAGCTAAGTCTTTTAAACGATGAAAATATCATTGAAGTAAAGGTGGATATCACAAATTACAAACGGCAGATTCAAACCGCTATTTCAGAAGTAATGGTCAGAAATAATTTTGAAAAACCTTCCGATGAAGATTGCATCGGAATAAACGAATCATGGAAGGTTATTCATAAATGCTCGGAATTGGAAGACAGGATCTGGATTTTGGTAAAATCCAGGAGGCTCTGGGAAGAAAAAGAGCGAAAAAGCAAGTTGGCCGATAAAAGCCCTCATTCTCTGAATTAAAATCAAACATTCTTTTGTTTGAAACAAAAACCCTTGGCATTTTTTCTGTCAGGGGTTTCTTATTGGAAAATCATTATTTTTCTGCTACACTGTAACCAGTTCTTCCCAACGATGGCCGGCGAAAAGCGCTCACATAGGATATGTCTTGGAGTATAGCTTTGCCGGCCTTCCTTGGGCGGAAACTAATTATTATAAAATAAAAATAAAATTATGAGATACGCATGGGTAAGTTTTGCCATTGTCGCCTTATGGATATCGTCCATAATCCTTATAATGTCGGATAAATTGGTTAATCCGAACAATTTTTATATTTTTCTGGTATTGACGACGGTGGCTGTTTCCTACATAGGTTTTAAATCGGCCTGATTAATTTAAATTTATGTTTTTTAAAAAGGCGGCTTTATTTTGCGAAAGGTTGTTTCATATTTTAAAAACGGCTTTTAAAATTTTGATTAAACCGAAATTGACCAGGCCACAACGCTTAAAGTTGTTTTTTGAGGAATCGGGTGGGGCGTTTGTAAAACTCGGCCAGATATTGGCTTTGCGACGGGATTTTCTCCCCGCTGAATACACTTTGGAACTTCTTAAACTGCTGAACAATATGCCAGTAGCTCCATTTGCTGAAATTCACAAAATTTTTATGGAAGATATCGGCGAAACGGCGGGCAAATTTTTCAAGTCTTTTGATGAAAATCCGATAGGTTCGGCTTCAATAGCTCAAGTTTATAAAGCCGTTCTAAAAAACGGCGAAAAAGTGGCGGTTAAGATTCGCCGTCCCGGCATTGAAAAAGTTTTTGAGGCCGATTTTTTAATCATATCTTTTTTGGCTTCGCTGATTGATTTGTTTAATTTGACTTCTTCGTTGAACGTTAAAGAAGTCGCCGATGATTTCATCAGGTGGACGAAAAGAGAGCTTGATTTCAGGCACGAATCAAATAATGCGGCGGCTTTTTTGGAATACAGCCAAGGAACGCCGACCACCGTTATACCGAGACAATATCAGGAATACACTTCGGCTAGAGTTTTAATTCAGGAGTTCATTTCGGACGGAGTTTCCGTTTTAGATATCGTTTTGGGTAAATATGGCCCGGAACAGCTTATAGAGAAAGGAATTAATCCCGACCGGATGGCCTTGTATCTGATAAAAGACGCCATGAGGCAGTACTTTATAGACGGGTTTTTCCACGCCGACGCGCATCCGGCTAATTTAGCTCTCTTGCCGGGTGATGAAAATTCTCCCTATGGCAAGCTGGCTTATTTTGATTTCGGCATAGTGGGCGAGGCGGAAAAAGAAAACAGACTTATTTTATTGAAATTCGTTCATAGCGTTTCTATTAAGGATATTGAGATGACGACCAAACATTTGCTTGAGTACGGCAAAAAAAATTTTAAGTACGAGATTAATTCTTATTTTAGAGTTGAGCCGAAAAAACAGAAAATCGTTGACGAAATTATGGAAAAGATAGAAGAAATAATTATTTCTGATTTCAAAAAAGAAGTCCGGGAAATTATGGAACCGTGGTTCGGCGCGGTAAAAGACGGCCAAGCGAATTATAAGGATAAATCCGCCGCTTTGTTTTTTTTAAGATTGGTCAAAAAAGCGGAAAAATACGGAGTTCATTTTCCCTTGGATATAATTTTGTTTTTCCGGGGGCTGGTTATTGACGATATGGTGGCTTTGCAAATATCCCCGCGATTTGACATAATGGAAGCGATACAGTCTTTCTTTGAGGAACATTCCGTTGAAGAAGTTGAAGAAATGGTGAGAAATCAGGCCAATTGGAAAGAAATAGATGAAAAAATAGTATCTCTCAACGATGACTGGGAAGCGTTCACGGAAAGTTCAGTAACGCACAGGGAAAAAGTCGCAGTTATAAAAGAAAGAATAATAGAAATGGTTTTTTATTACGCGGAAAGGTATCCGGAGGTAAGAAGTTTACTTAAAAAGCTTTAATTAACATTAAATATCAAAATATATGAAATATCCTTGGGTAGGAGTAACTTTAGCGGCAATGTGGTTCGGTTCGGCCTATATAATAATAAATAATTCGCAGATTGATTCCTCAATGGCTCTTTTTGCGGCTATCATCGGCACGGTTGCCGTGGCCTTTATCGGATTTAGAGCGCCAAAAATCAGGTAATTTAAAATATCAAAAATTTGTCAAGCCTAAACTCCCGAATTCTAGCTTCAAATGCCCGCTTCCATACAAAAACCCTTGTAAATAAAGGGTGAAAACGAAATAGCCGTAAGGTAGAATAATGTTGAAAACGATCAATTATCAACATAGTCACTTACGGCTATGTCGCATAAACATTTTACTCGAGACGATCGGGTCAAGCTAGCGGTCTTGTTAAAAACCGTCATTACCAAGAAAGAAATCGGTAGAATTTTACGGAAGAATCCGACCAGTATCCGGCGAGAGATCAAAAGAAACAGTTATCGCGGGAAATATCTGCCAGGGAAAGCGAAGATGAAATCCAAAGGCAGAAAAACCCACCGGAAAAGAAAAATTGAAAATGATATTTGGTTAAGAAAATACATTCATGAAAAAATGAAACTGTATTGGTCGCCGGAACAGATTGCCGGCAGGTTGAGGCGAGAGAATGTTATCATCTGTCACGAAACGATCTATGGATACATTATTCGCCGCAAGAAATTGAAAAAATATTTGAGATGCCGTAAAGGCAAGTATCGCAGAAGACACGGCGCGGTAGCTCGTGAAAAAGCCCGAGAATACGCTAAAAAGCGCTGGATCGGGGAAAGACCCGAAGAAATCAACCGAAGGGTCAGGATCGGCGACTGGGAGGGCGATACGATCATTGGGCTGGAACGAACAAAAAGAATATTGACGCATGTTGAAAGAAAAAGCGGATACCTGATTGCCGATTTTCTTCCGGCAGTATCCGCCGAGATTGTAGCCGAAAAAACATCGTGGCGGTTCAGAAAATTGCCGAGGATAAAAAGACAAAGCATCACCTATGACAACGGCACGGAATTTTCCGCTCACGAGACCATCGAAAAGAAAACAAGGGCGACGGTATATTTTGCAAACCAGTATCACTCATGGGAAAGAGGCACTAATGAAAACACCAACGGACTGCTTCGCCAGTTCTTTCCAAAGCGAAGTTCTTTTGCTACAGTGAATCAGAAACAAGTCGATCGGGCGGCAAAATTGTTAAATCGCCGTCCGAGAAAAAGATTAATGTTTTCAACGCCTTGCGAGATATTTAATGCATTTCATTCTAGAACTTGAGACTGCTTGGTTTGACTTTGGTTTTTCAGTTATGGTAATATAAAACAAAAGCAATATGAGCACCATAACCATTTCTAAAAAAGAATACAAGGAATTAGTGGAAAATAAATTTCGCTATGAACACCTTCGCCAAGCCATGGAGGAAGATATTTTTGCCCCCCCTCCCGTTAAAAACATCAAAGATATAACTCTAGTTTTTAGAAAAAGCGGTGTTTATAGCAAAAAATTCATTGACAGTTTAAATAAAGGATTAAGCCGTTCTTTGTATTTTAAAAAATGAAAATCCTTTCTCTTCATTCGGAGATTGAGAAGTACCTTAAGGAGCGGAAATTAGAAGAAAAATTTAAAAAACAGAAAGAATTTTTTGAACAAAACCCTTTTTATCCCAGCTTAAATACCGAATTGCTTGAACCGAAGAAAATGCGGATTTGGAGTTTTAGAATCGACCGAAAATATCGGGCAATTTTTATTTTTCTAGAAAAAAACATAATTGAAATCATTGACATTAACGATCATTATCAATAAAGTTTATGCGGATTTTGTTATAGCGCAAGAGCTTTGATTTTTTATTCAACTTATGTCTTTTTTAACCAAAATACTCGGAGATTCCAACAAAAAGTTTTTGAAAAAGTTGGAACCGATTGTTTCTTCCGTCAATGATTTGGAGGAAAAAATGAAAAGCCTCACGGATGAAGGCTTGAAAAACGTGACCTCGGAATTAAGAAACAGGCTTAATGGCGGACAGTCGCTGGATGAAATTTTGTCGGAAGCGTTTGCGGCGGCAAGAGAAGCGTCCCGAAGAACGCTCGGCCAGAGGCATTTTGATGTCCAACTTTTGGGCGGAATTATTTTGCATCAGGGAAAAATCGCCGAGATGCGAACCGGCGAAGGAAAAACTTTGGTCGCCACTTTGCCGGCGTATCTCAACGCCATTTCCGGCAAAGGCGTCCATGTGGTAACCGTCAACGACTATCTTTCTCGAAGAGACGCGGTTTGGATGGGGCAGATTTATAACGCGCTGGGTTTGACGGTCGGCTGTACCAACCACGAAGCTAGTTATATATACGACAGCGCTCATCGAAGTCCGGTGTCGACGAGCGAGAGCGGTGATAAATTAGACAAAGAGAGAGACATTACAGGCGCGTTCCATATTGTTCACGAATTTCTAAAACCTTGTTCCAGAAAGGAAGCCTATGCCACCGACATCACTTACGGCACAAACAACGAATTCGGTTTTGATTATCTCCGCGACAACATCGCTTATAGCGACAGAGATGTTGTTCAGCGCGGGTATAATTTCGCCGTTGTGGACGAGATTGACTCCATTTTGATAGACGAAGCCAGAACTCCGCTTATAATTTCCGCGCCGAGCGCCGACTCGGACCAGTTTTACATAATGTTCAGCAAAATAGCGGAGAAAATGAACGCGGACGAAGATTACACCGTGG
>Ga0209211_10010480_pt1 | contig 12070 bp, 10 predicted proteins | sample RifGroA2_FD_183992 | JGI IMG/M metagenome (GOLD analysis project Ga0209211, IMG submission 183992) | Groundwater microbial communities from Rifle, Colorado, USA - Groundwater A2 (SPAdes) (version 2) | ecosystem: Environmental > Aquatic > Deep subsurface > Groundwater | place: Rifle, Colorado... | reverse complement strand
ATTGTAGTTGTTCGGGCAACATTCTTCAAAGCAAAAATTCGGAGTTGGCGGAGCACATTTTGCTTCACAGCTATTCTCATCCGCCGAACAAATTTCGCTTTCTTTGCAACACGCATACTTGCAGGCGACTTCATCTGCATCACATTTCGGCTTCTTCATGCAAACACCAGTCACCTCATTGCAAATCTGCCATACCTCGCAACATTTTCCGCTGCAAATATCTTGCTCCATCGGACAGCATTCATCATCTTCATCTAAACAATTGAATTTCGGCGGGCAATAATGATTACCGCAATTCATTGAATCCTTAAGTACACACGCGTTTTCGCCGACCACAGCACAGTCATATCCATCCGGACAAATTTCTCCTCCAGGACAGCAGCTCTCTGCCGTGGAATGACAACCGCACATGTCGCAGACATTGCCAGTGTTCAAGTCACAACTTTTCCCTTGACAGCAACTTTCACCGAGCTGAAGACAACCACACTCTGCGCATTCTGTCACGCCGTCGGGGCAACATTGATCCAAACAGTAAACGCTGTTGTAACAACAACTTCCGCCGGTTTCCAGCAAGCAATAATGTTTGAATTTATCCGTGGCTGGATTTTTCGCGAATCCGCAACAAGTAGCACCGTTTGACAAAGTCGAATCGCAGTCGCCATCGTAATTTCCAAATGAAACGATCACGCGTTCCTTGCCGTTTTCATTAACTTCACATTCAGCGGTGCAAAGCGATTTGAATCCAGAAATCTCCGGCTCATTACTTTTAAAGCAAATCGCTGTGTAAAACGGGGAATAACATTCGCCACCCTCCGGACATTCATCCAAATATGGCGGCGCGGAAAAGTCCAACGTTTCCTGGACCTCCGTTATTTCCATCTGAAAAACAGAATCAGAAACTTCGAACAGAAAATTTCCCAGCTCCGTTCCCATTTTCAAATCTGATTTATCCGTTGTCTCCGCGTCTTTTGTCCGAGAAACATACACGCTCCAAACATCATTTTCAGCATCAATTTTTCCTTGACCAACATCGCTTGTCCACGAATTTACGTCCATCGAGAAATCCGGCGTGTCCAAATACTTTTTAGATTTTTTTTCCGCGCAATCAACGCCAAAAAGCAAAACCAAACTGACCATCAGTTCTTTATTTTTCATCCCGCACCTCCTTTCCCTTTATGGGAAAATAAATTTTAATGAACATTTGACAATACTACCTAATATTGTCATTCATAAACATTATACATCAATCATCCTTATTTACTACCTAACAAAAATTCTGTCAACAACAGTAACATCAAAATTATTAAGTACAAAAACTGTGCTTATGTTCTGAGCGAAGACGCTGGCTACACGCTCGTTACGGTTCTCAAAACAAGCTAGCAATTCATGATTGCTGGCTTTTTTAATTAAAAAAGAGACGATGAGTCGTCTCTAGATTTGATTATTATTTTAGCACGGATCGCCCGCTTTGCCGGTGCAAGTGATGGTTCTGAATCTAATTCGAAGAGCTCTTTTGTTGGTTTTTTTTGGATTAGCTACATTGGGCTCATACTGATAAAAATCATATTCTCTCCCGCATATATCCAATGTATCATTTTTCGAAATTTTCACTATCCCGCCGACATCATCATCACTTGTCTCATCACCTTCAGTAATAGAAATATAAATAGCTTCCTCATTCTCTCCCCAAACATAAACCGCTGCTTTCCCAGATGTATATTTCAAAAACTCATAAGCAGCCCATTCATTACGTGGTCCTTTTACGCCTGGCATGTCATAACATTTCTCGTAAAAGCACCAAAAAAATTTTGCCCAACAGATACAGTATTTCCACGGAGGTAATTCACTACAATGAGGCCCGGGCAAAAGCCGCTCGTTATACCCCTTGTTTCCTATGGTTTTTTGCAACCATGATGGATCTATTTGATCTAAAGCTGGGAAGGTGTCTAACGAATGTGCGTTCACGTATATTCTACCATAAGGTCCATGTGGCATATCTTTGCCTTCTAAAGGATCAATTATCCAGATATCTTCGATTATCAATACTTTATCGCCCTTCTTCGGTTTATCCCAATTATTGTCTTCACTGCACGGCGGACTGACCAACTCTATTTGGTAAACGCCATCTGGACCAATATTAGGACTCAACCCGGCAGGGACAAACTCAAAACCATTAAAAACACCAACTCCAACCAATCCTGCCATCATGCCCAACTCCACTAAATAATCAACCCAGTCTTGCTTAAATACTTCGTATGGAATTTGTTCAGGGATCATGCCAGATTCATTAGGTTCGAGAGTCCCCATGTCTGTCGTTGGAATATCATAACAAATTTGACCAAATGGCACACATCCGTTTATGCAACTGACCGGCGTTGCTTTATCGTATGTGCAACAAGCATAATTTCCTGTGCCGCTTGGTGCGCATTGTAAATTCTTGCATGCTTTACCGATACACTCTGTTGCAAACGCGCTATCTTGTTTACCGCAACAAGATACGGTTGTTTTTGTCTCACTGCAACCATAATTGGGCAAACATTCTGTTATTTTTCCCTTACATTCGTCGTCAAGATCAATCCCATCACAGCAGATTCCTGAACAAAGCGCTCCGCATGATTGATCAATTCCGCAAGCTTCTCCACCGTTACAATAATTGTATTCAAGCCCTTTCCATTTATTATCAATACATGCACCATCAGGAGCGCAAAATGAATTGTCCTTAAAACATAACGTATCACCCATGATCGTATCTGGACAAATTTCAAAACTTGTTGACAAACATATTTTTTCTCCACTAATTTCCTCGCAAGTACTATTTAACGAACAACATTTGGAAACGCATGGTATCGGCGCTGCCCACGGACAACATGATGGTTTGCTTTCAGTGCATTTTTCAGAAACTGCACAAAAGTCGCCGTTTTCACATTCCATGGCTCCGTTCGGTATGCAATTTTTTCCCTTTTCACCGCATATTTTCCCTGGTGAACACCACTCGTTCACATTTGTCCCCCAGCAGTAATCACCGCCCGGCGGAATGCAAACGTTTTTTGCGCCATCGTGGAAACATTTAAAACCGAAAAAGCAACATTTGTCGCCACATAATGTTTTTTGATCAGTTGGACAACACTGTTTATTGTCGCCCTCTTCTGAACAAGTTGTTCCCGGCTTGCAGGCCGCTCCAGTTCCGCATGGTTCCCAACCAATTGGATCGCAGTTACCATTTTTTGTGTTGAATTTTGTACCGACATCGCAATATTTTCCATTACCAAGGTATTCCGCATCAGAAGGAATGCACGCTTCTCCATTATTTATGCAATCCCAATCACTCGGACAGCAAAGCATTCCGCAACTCTGATTAGCGTTGATAAACGAGCAACACGTTGGCCCGGCGCAATAAGTTCCTGGTTCGCAAATATGTCCATCATCGCAAGGATCACTACCATCTTCCGCGCAAATACCAAAAATTTCTATCGCACAAAATTCTCCAGGATCACATTCTCCATCACCACACGGTTCAGCGCCCGGATAAACACACTTTTTTCCAAAGCCGGTTTCCATGCAGGTAAAATTTGCAGGGCAACAAATCTTGCCACATCTCTGCGGCTGGCCTTGCGGACAGCAGTCGCCTTCTTCGCCGATGGAACAAACTGATCCCGACGAACATACCTGTCCATTAGCACAGATATCGGCTATTTCCGGAATGCAATCAGAAAGATTATTTGGCGCGCAGTCCTCGCCGGCAACACAAACAGCGCCGTTGCAGTACTGACCGCCTTTGGGCAGACAAACTGACTTGTCTGCGTCAACGCAATTTTCGCCTGGATAACAACACGTCTGTCCGCACTCAAGCGGCTGAACTTTCGGACAGCAAGAATTTTCCGTACAAATTTCACTCTCTTCGCAGAGTCGATCTTTTCCAAAACAATAAAGATATCCTTTTGGCGCGCAATAAAAACGACCCTCTCCCTGCTGGCAAATTTCATCTGCGTTCAAATCGCAAACCACGCCGTCTCCGCAATATCCCTGATCTTCGGAAACGCAATAATATTCTTCGGTATCATCAGCCAGATAACATTCGTTTTTCTGACAAGAAACGCCCCGACCGCAATATTCCATGTTGTCCGGCAAACAAAAACTAAATTCTTTATCTTCCACGCACTCGCAGTCAGCCGAAAAACACTGCCCCCCACATCCTTGAGGCAAACTGTTTGGACAGCAGATACTATCATTAACACAGACAAAGTTCAAAAGACAACTACCCCCTTCACCACAACTGACATAACCAAAAGAATCAGAATTAAACGCCTTGACCACTTTTTTGTTTTCGCACGCAACACAGCCAAACAAAATAAAACTGAAAACTAACGCCATCTTTTTCATTTTACGCCTCCTTGTCCGCCGTAGCCCGCAACGGGGCGAAAGCGGATTTTGTTTGTCAATGAACTCGTCCCCTCTTTCAGCTAAACACTTTTGTTTGGCTGAAAGAGAAGGAGGATCGTTATGTTTATCGACCCTCTTTAATTCGATCGTTATTAAATCAGCTTTCAAAAAAATGATGCGTCAGGTACATCCTTATAGGAAATGATTGAAATTTGATATTCTTCACTGCATCCACATTCGTTTATCGGCGATCCTGATAAACAACAAACATCTAATTCTGGAAATTCATCGGGGTACCAAATAATCGAACAAAAAGGTAACTTGGCACGACTTTCGTATCCTGATGGGCAATATCCGCTTCCCATACAATCAAGTCCTTTTGTTGCACACTTAAAATTACCACTACAAATCGGATGGCACTCATCTATTTCATAGGGATTATCACAAATAAACCACGTATAATAAGGCCATCCATCACAAGTACATTTCCAGACACATTCTTGGCAACATTGCATATTATCACAATACTCAAAGCTCGAACACACCTCCGCGTTGTCTGGAATGCACACATTTTTACCAGCCACGCATTTCTGCCCTGAAGGACACTTGAAAAAATTGCCGCAATATTCTTCATCACCCCAGTCATCTACACAGAAACCGCCATTATCAGCCTCGTAACATATTTCATATGCATGACAACATATACTGCCACAAGTCTTTGGTTTTGATGACGGACAGCATTGCTGCGGCCCGCTGGAACACGCGTAGTTAGGATTGCACATGTAACTGCCGCAATCCTGATCTATTGTATCAAGACAGCCAGAGCCATTGCTCCAGCAAATCTTTGTTTCAAGACAGGTTGTTTGCCCGTCAGAACAGCAGAAGTAACCGTCAATCACACATCCCCCGCATTCTTCCTCGCAATGCGTTCCGCTAGGACAACAGTATCCTGCGCACGGGACTTCTTGATTGGTTGGGCAACAACCGTTAATTCCATTGCCCTCCCCGACACAAGTTTCGGTCGCTGAACAAATAATATTGCCATAGCCGCATTCTTCAGCTTGATTATCCTTGCCACTTTTCGCAGTAGACCCAACCGGACGGTAAACAATCTTGTGTTTCCTGCGAACAAGTGTTCCCTGCCGGGCAACAATAATCGTCGCACGGGACAGGCGTGCCTGACGGACAACAAGCCGGCAATGCGTGTGTGCAAATCATTCCCGGATTACAATAACATTCATCCGATTCCGGACAATCTTCCGCGCCAAGAGGTTTGCAGGTTTTCCCTGATGCATAACAACTATTGTTCTCAATACATTTTTGAAGCGGGTCGCACCAGGTTTGATCTTCACAATTACACATTTCCGCGCCTTCCGGCAAGCAAAAGCCACCTTGATCTTCGCATTCACAAGAATAATTATTAGGGCAACATTCATTTTTACAATACACTGGCGATGGCGGCTGACACTTTAATTCACATCCTTCTCCATCTTCAGTGCATTTCTTGTGCTCAAAACAGCAGGTATATTTGCAATTTGTGTTATCAGGATGGCACTTGGGCTTGTCTACGCAAATTTCTTTTTTTTCATGACAAATATGATCTTCAGGGCAACACTCCTCTCCGCACATAATAGAGAAACCGTTATCGCAACAAAATTCAGCGGGCAGGCACCAGGTCTCTATTTCCTTAGTTTTTTTCATCATAACTTTCCCGCAACAACCAGCCAACACCAAATCATCACACAATACGTCATCTAAATCTGATTTAAATTCTTTGTCTAGAAATTGAAACCCGCTATTGCATGCCTTTGTGCAAAATGATTTAATCCCTGAAATCTGCAGGTTTTCGCCTTTTTCGCAGATTGAATCTTCTGGACATTCATTTTCATTTGGACATTCATCAATAATGTTCACTGTTAAAGGCAGATCATTCTTGCTACCATCCGCTGACAATGTTATGTCAGAAAAATTCGCCGGAGAATTTTCCTTATCCCCACAACTCATAGTGCCGATAATCACGGCCATTCCAAAAACACACAGCACCACCAACTTGTTTCTCATCCCGCACCTCCTTTCCCTTTATGGGAAAATTAAATGTAAAGAACACAATTTGACTTTATTGCACAATATTGTCCTCTGCAAATATTATACATCAATCATTCTTTTTTACTACCTAACCAAAATTCTGTCAACAACGCAAAACTTTTAAATCATTGCGCAAAATTAGCTTAACTGATATAATAGGGGCGTTAGGATAGTTAAGATTATTAGGACGTTTGGGATTATTAAAATATACAGCTATTTTAAAACATGGACATTGATCCTCAACAGTCCAAACTATCCTAAACATCTTAAACATCCTAACAATCCTAATCATCCTAATTACATAACACCATGTCTCAACTGAAAATTTTAATGTTTGGCGACATTGTCGGAAAAATCGGCCGCAAAGGCGTGGCTGAAGTTTTGCCGAAACTGAAAAAAAAATATAAACCGGATCTAATCATCGCCAACGCGGAAAATCTGGCGCACGGCAATGGCGTGACTGAAAAAACGTTGAAAGAAATGATGAACGCGGGCATTGACTTTTTTACTTCCGGCAATCATGTCTGGGAAAACAAAGCTGACATTGATCAGCTTTTAACCGACAAAAAGTGGCCGCTGATTCGCCCGGCGAATTATCCGGAAGGCGTGCTCGGCGATGGTTATAGAATAATCGAAGTCGGCGTTTATAAAATTTTAATAATCAATTTGATCGGCCGCGTTTTCTTTCGCGATAATTTCGATTGCCCGTTTCGCAAAATGCAACAAATACTGGCTGAAACCAAAAGAATGAAACCTGATGCCATCATTGTTGATTTCCACGCGGAAGCAACTTCAGAAAAAATTTCTTTTGCCCGGCACTTCGACGGACAGGTCAGCGCGATTTTCGGCACGCACACTCATGTGCAAACCGCCGACGAACAAATCTTTGAAAGCGGCACTGCTTACATCACCGATGTCGGCATGGCCGGCCTTAAAAAGTCAAGCTTGGGAGTGGAACTGCCAACCGTGATCAAGAAATTCCTTGATCAAACGCCACAAGCCTTTGAGATCCCTGATCATGGCGCTTGCCAAGTTGATGGAATTTTTGTTATAATTAAGACGGAAACAAAACAAGCGGAAAAAATAGAACGAATCAAAATGGAAGTGGAAATATAATTAATTAATCATATAACGCAAATTATGAATAAAGTTGAACTCGCCGCCGTCATCTCTGACAAATGCGGCGTTACCAAGAAACAAGCGGAAGACATGCTGGAACTTCTCACGGAAACCATTACCAGTACCATCAAAACCAACGGCGAAGTAACCCTCACCGGCTTCGGCACTTTTTCAGCTCGCGTTCGCAAAGGCCGCGAAGGCGTCAATCCGCAGAATCCTTCACAAAAAATTACCATTAACCCAACCAAGGTCGTTAAATTCAAAGCGGGCAAGACATTAAAAGACGCCTTGAAGGCCAGCCAGTCTGTTGTTGCTACTCCGGCCGTTTAAGGTGTTTTTATGCAGACATGGAGACGGGTTTCAAACCCGTCTTTACGTTTTCATTTAACAAGCGAAGATGATTGTGATACAATTACGATGCTACAAATTACAAATCACTACATACGTTACAAATTGGTTTAAACCGCTTTGTAATCAACAGATCCGTGGTTATCCGTAGATTCGTAGTAAATTCGTAATTCGTAACCTATGAATAACAACTGGTCAAAACATCTCGACGAACTGGAAGATTTTTATCATCCGGACAAAATTTTCGCTGATCAAAAAGTAAAGCCAACCAATGATTTTGAAATCCAAGACCATTTTTTCTCGCCGAGCTTCACCGAAGAGTCGCCCATGCCCGAAGAGGCCAAACTGTCCGTGGATATTTTTCAAGATGAAAAAAACCTTTATGTCGTGGCGCCGCTCTCCGGCGCGAATTTGAACAATTTAACGGTGGCGCTCGAGCGAGATATTTTAACCATCCGAGGCGAGCGCGATCACGAACTGTCCGGACAAGGAAAAAATTATTTGTACAAAGAATGCTACTGGGGAAAGTTTTCCCGCAGTTTGATTTTACCCGTTCCGATTGATGGAAAAAAAGTAGAAGCAATATTAAAAGACGGCGTTCTGCGAGTTATCTTGCCGAAGATCGAAGAAGAAAAAATCATTTCCATCAAAATCAAAGAAGAGGGCTACTAATTAAAAATATGAACAATTTTTTGCGCGGTACAATCGATCGCTTCGAAGAAGACCAAGCCGTCATCATTCTGGATGATGGTCAACAATTACTTTGGCCAAAATCAAAATTAACCGACGACACGCTGGCCGGGCAAGCGATAAATCTCTATTTGAGTGAAGATGATCTTGGTACAAATGAAAAAAATAAATTAGCCAAGGATGTTCTGAATGAGATATTACAAGGAGAGTAAATAATTATACTGACAACAAAGTAATACAGATCTACATGATTGCTACTGATTACTTAAAATGCCTTTAAGTTTTATGTCTGATTCTTTGAATTTAACAACCGCTTCCTGCCAAAAGCCTCCTTATCTGAAGTGGCTAATTATTTTTTTCTGCGCAATTTTTGTTTTAGCCGCGATTCTAATCGGCGCTTCATTTGCTTTGGCTTATAAATACGAAAACAAAATCTATCCGGGGATTAAAATAGACGATGTCTCGCTCGCCGGACTGACCGAAGCGCAAGCAACGAATATTATCAGCGGAAAATTTAAACAAACTTACAACGATGGTTTTACTTTTGTTTTTGAAAACAATACCAAGCAAATCGCCAATGACAATATCCTAAAATTAAACCTCGAGAGCATGACTAGTCAGGCGTACGCGCAAGGTCGAAATAACGATTTATTAAAAAGACAAATCAAGCTGTTGATTTATCCTGTTTTCAAGAAAAAAATTCCTTTTGATTATCAACTTGATAAAAATTTATTGAAAGAAAAACTGATCGCTGATTTTGCCCTCCTGGAACAGCCGGGACAAAATTCGGAAATAGTTTTGAATATTATTGACGCGGAAAAACAAACCTATGATCTTTCTTTCACCGGTTCAAAAATCGGAGAAACGTTCAATTTCAATGAAGCGATTAATTTACTCGACAAAAAAATAAAACTTTTCAAAAATCCAACCATTTCTCTGGCCCGCACCGCGGATTTCCCTAAAATAACCACTGAAAGCGCCATGGCTAAAACTGACAGGATCAAACAACTTTTGGCCCTGCCGGAAATTGAACTTGCTTTCAAGGATAAAACCTGGCCAATAAAATGGGCTGATTTTTCTCATTGGCTGGCGCTCGGACTTCATTCCGACGGACAAACGGACGTGGTTATAAATCAAGAAATGATCACCGGCCAACTTGATGCCATTGCTCAAGAAATAAATCAAAAAGCAATTGACGCCAAATTACAAATTAAAAACGGGCGCGCGGTTGAGTTCCACGCCAGTCAATCGGGACAAACTCTTGATATTGAAGCAAGTCTCGCCAGTATCAATGAACAAATTCTAATTAACTCAAAAACGCAAATAACCTTAACCGTTAATGTCACCGAGCCTGAAATTAGCGTGGCTACAACCAATGACCTCGGAATAAAAGAGCTTATTGGCACGGGTTTCTCCACTTTTTCCGGCAGTCCGACGAATCGCCGCCACAACATTGGCGTTGGCGCGGCCACGTTGAACGGCTTATTGATTAAACCGGGTGAAGAATATTCTCTAGTCAAATCGCTCGGAAACATCGATGCGCAGGGAGGGTACAAACCGGAGTTGGTCATTAAAGAAAATAAAACAATACCGGAATACGGCGGCGGCCTCTGCCAAATCGCTACCACGGTTTTTCGAGCTGCTCTTTCTTCAGGCTTGAAAATAACCTCCAGAAAAAATCACGCTTATCGCGTGCCGTATTATGAACCGGCAGGAACTGACGCCACTATTTATGATCCCTTGCCTGATGTAAAATTTATCAACGACACCGAGCATTATATTTTGATTCAAACAAAAATGTGGGGCGATAATTTAACCTTTGAATTTTGGGGCACGCCTGATGGCAGAATAATTTCGTTTGAAGGACAAAACAAAACCGACAACATAAAAGAATTAAAACCGAAAATATTTAACGTCACTTCACCGGGACCGGCCAAGGAAATTGAAACCAGCGAACTTAAACCCGGAGAGAAAAAACGAGTTGAATACGCGCACCAGGGCGCTGACACGGTTTTCTACCGATACATTAAACGCGTTGACGGCGCCGAGGAAAAAGAAACTTGGTCCAGCCATTACAAAGCTTGGCAGGCGGTTTGGCTGATTGGCGTTGATCCGACAAAAATTCCGCCGATTGAAACCGCACCTTCCGCGCCACTTATTGAAACAATCTCCACTTCGCCGGAAACTGTGGTTGAATAAAAATAAAATTTAAAATTATAAAATCCCGTTGTCCAAATAAACAACGGGATTGTTGTTTCAAAAACCACCTTTCAAGGACAGACAAGAAATTTTTGTTCAGGCGAAGCCGAGCGTGAGCCTGGCTTTACCTAAAAACAAAAATCCCATGCTTGTCGTGTCTGCCCCTGAAAAGAGATTTTCATATTAGTATAGCAAATCTGATTGTTTCGTCAATACTCTATATTAGCACTTCCAATAAATTCTGTCAATACCTGACAACAATTGTGATATTTGGCTAGTTTTAGAATACTATTTTAACGGCATAATCAACAATATTAAATGTACAATTCCACCTCCTACCACTATACCATTTGCCGAACAAGTGAACTAGGGTCAATTTATACGCATATTATCCTCATCATATCCACAACACAATACAAACAAATAAAAATAAAATTGTAGGGACAGGTCTAGACCTGTCCCTACAATTTTATTTTTATTTGTTGTTTATATTTTTCAAATTATTTTATCAATCAATCCATACTTCAACGCGTCCTCGGCCGTCATGTAAAAATCACGATCTGAATCTTGCTCAATCTTGCTAATCGGTTTGCCCGTATGCTTGGCCAAAATTTTATTTAAATTATCTTTCACGCGCAAAATTTCTTCCGCCTGAATTTTAATATCGCTGGCCTGTCCTTGCGTGCCGCCCATCACTTGATGAATCATAATTTTTGAATTCGGCAGAGCAAATCGTTTTCCCTTGGCGCCGGCCGTGAGCAGGACTGATCCCATGCTCGCCGCCAGTCCAACGCAAATCGTCACCACCGGCGGCTTGATGTACTGCATAGTATCATAAATCGCCAAACCGGCTGAAACTGAACCCCCCGGAGTATTGATATAAATTTTAATATCTTTTTTCGGATCTTCGCTTTCCAAATATAAAAGCTGGGCAATCACGGCATTGGCCACTTGATCATCAATGGCTGTGCCGAGAAAAATAATTCTTTCGCGGAGCAAACGCGAATAAATGTCATACGCTCTTTCGCCGTAACTTGATTTTTCGATGACGGTTGGGATGAGATACATAATATTAATAACATTAGTTTTAACTGAATCAATAATAATACAAATAGTAGTTTCAGTCAAAATTATTATTACTGCTCATGAAGGTTCAATCGTTGACCGCGTTTAGTTTTTTGTTAACCTCAACATTTCTTCAAAATCTTCTTTGGTCCAGTCAGGATAAAACTGTTCCCGCGTTTCCGCC
>Ga0209211_10010478_pt1 | contig 12073 bp, 13 predicted proteins | sample RifGroA2_FD_183992 | JGI IMG/M metagenome (GOLD analysis project Ga0209211, IMG submission 183992) | Groundwater microbial communities from Rifle, Colorado, USA - Groundwater A2 (SPAdes) (version 2) | ecosystem: Environmental > Aquatic > Deep subsurface > Groundwater | place: Rifle, Colorado... | reverse complement strand
CTGCTTCTTTAGTTGTCTTTATTCTTTCCTTTATTCAAGATAAAAGCCTGATTGAGAGTTTTATCTTTGCCGTAAGCCTGGCTGTTGCCGCTGTTCCCGAAGGACTACCGGCGGTTATGACCATCACTTTAGCAATTGGAGTGGAGCGGATGGCCAAGAAAAAAGCCATTGTCCGCAAACTCAATGCCATCGAAGCTTTAGGATCAGTTACTTTAATTGCCACTGATAAAACCGGCACGCTGACGGCAAACCAAATGCGGGTTAAAAAAATCTTTGTTGAAAATAATGTCTATGAAATAACAAACCCTCCTCTTTTAACCAATCATCCGTTTTCCAAAATCGTCCTTAACGGTATTTTGTGTTCTACGGCAACGCTTGTGACAAAGGTTGATCATGGAAAAGATTTTGATATTATAGGCGATGCCACCGAAGGAGCTCTTCTTCTCATGGCTCACAAAGTAGGAATGATTCCCGAAATCGTCCGAAAAAAGTGGAAGATTATTGATGAACTTTCCTTTAATCCGGTGACCAAACGGATGACAGTTATAGTCAAAAGTCAAAAGTCAAAAGTCAAAAGTCAAAATTTTGTTTTTACTAAGGGAGCCCCGGAATCTATTCTTTCAATCTCCTCACAGATCTTAATTGGAAATAAACCAACCCCTCTTAGCCCTCAACATATTAGTCGGATTGAGAGCGAATTTGAGCGTTTTGCCAGACAAGGTTTACGGATGATTGCTTTTTCTTATAAAGAAGATAATAGTAGTGACCTTGAAAAAAACCAGATTTTTTTGGGGTTTGTTGGCATTGCCGATCCGGTCCGCGAAGAGGTATTGACGGCGGTAAAAAAAACTATAGAGGCAGGAATAAAAGTAATCATGATCACCGGTGACAATCCACTGACCGCCGAAGCCATCGGGATTGAAACCGGAATCATCAAAGCAGGAGAAGATATCATGACCGGTCATCAGCTTGATAATTATTCTGATCAAGAGTTAATGCCGATTTTGGCAAAAGTTAAAATTTTTGCCCGTACTTCGCCCGTTCACAAATACCGCTTGGTTAAACTTCTGCAAAAGCAGGGAGAAGTAGTGGCGGTCACCGGTGACGGGGTTAATGACGCATTAGCTCTTAAACAGGCAGATGTGGGGGTGGCCATGGGAATTACCGGCACTGATGTGGCCAAAGAAACCGCCCATATGATTATTACCGACGATAATTTTGCCACTCTGGTTGGCGCGGTAGAAGAAGGAAGAAACATTTTTAATCATATCAAAAATGCCATAAAGTATCTTTTGGCCTGCAATATGGGTGAGGTAATCTATGTTATTGCGGCCGTTATTTTTCAGCTCCCAATCGTCACCGCCCTGCAACTTCTTTATATTAATCTTGTCACCGACGGACTACCGGCCATCGCCCTGGCCTTTTCACCAAATGACAGTAATATTATGAGAGAAAAACCAAGGCGGGTAATGACGATTTTGGGGAAGCATGATTTTAAGTATATTTTTTTGGTTGGTGTTGCCACTGCAGTTCTTGCCTTTTTATCTTTTCTTCCTTCATTCATCTTTTCTCAACAAAAAATAGCCGTCACTCTTGTATTTACTTCAATCATTACTATACAACAGTTTATCCTCGTTGACATATGGCTTTCTCAAAAATCAATTCTTACTCATTTTCATCTTCTGAAAAAACCAATTTTTATTCTTGGGTTTTTCTTTCCTTTTATCCTGCATCCTTTTATTATCTATCACCAGTTTTTCCAAAACGCATTCTCGGTTACCTCTTTGTCTTTTTGGTACATTATTTCATCCATTTTTATATCTCTGCTTATTTTTATTCCTCTGGAGTTATTTAAAAAAAATAAAATTTAACAAATTATGCCAATTAAACCGCTTGAAAGAAAAAATAACTGGTCGATTTTTATAAAACTGATGTTTCTCAGTGGATTGGTGGTTAGCGCTGTTGCCATAGACAAAGTCTTTTTAAAAAAAACTAAAGAGATTCCCAGTGTTCTAGGTAAAACTCAGGAAATAAAACTACAAACTCAGGAAAAATTAATTAAAAAAATTCAAGAAAGCAATTTTATTAACGATTCAATAAAAAAAGCCGAAGAAACAGGTGGAGTAGTCTTGGGGGAGGCAAAGTCTTTTGTTTCCGATGTTATTTATAGTAGTTCAATCGGCAAAGTAGTTGAGCAGATTGACAAGCTGCCGAAAGATCAGCAAGAGAAGATAAAAGAGCAGATATGTAAATAAAAATGATAAATGACAAAATTCAAATGTCAAATCAATAACAAATATCAAATAACAAATGTTTTAAACATTTAAAATTTGTAATTTATCATTGATTTGTTATTTATCATTTGTCATTTGAAATTCTTCTTTAATTTTGCTATCCTTTTTCCACTATGGAAATAAAATACTTAGGCCATGCATCTTTTCTGATAAAAACTAAAACCGCTAAAATCGTTACCGATCCTTATGATTCGGAAATGGTTGGTCTTAAGTTTCCGAAAACCGCGGCGGATATTGTGACCGTTTCCCATCAACATGGCGATCATAACCAGGTGAAAAATGTTTTGGGGTTAAATGGAGTGGCTCCTCTAGTGATTGATCTGCCCGGTGAATTTGAAAAAATGGGAGTCAGGATTTTTGGGTTTCAATCTTATCACGACAAAACTAAAGGCACAGAGCGGGGTGAAAATATTCTTTATAAAATTGAAGCCGAGGGGATTTCAATTTTACACTGCGGCGATCTGGGAGTAATTCCTGAAGAAAGTTTTCTGGATTCAATCGCTGATGTTGATATCCTCATGGTGCCGGTTGGAGGATTTTATACGATAGATTCTGACGAAGCGGTTCAATTAGTGAAAAAAATTGAACCGGCAATTGTTGTTCCGATGCATTATAATCACTCTCGTCTTAACCAGAAAAACTTTAGTCAGTTAACTGGGGTTAGTGAATTTACCAAAAAATTTGGCATTGAAAATCTTGCTCCGATTCCAAAATTAGTCTATAAAAAAGAGGAAATAGAGCAGGAGATGAAGGTGATTGTATTAGAATTGACCTAATTAACCTAATTATTCTAATTGATCTAAATAATACCCAATAACCAATATTGGAATTTGGACATTTTTTAGGTCAATTAGGTCAATTAGAAATTAAAAATTTAATTCATGGCTACTTCAGATACTTTAAAAGTCCCTCCCCATGATCTTGATGCGGAAAAATCAGTCCTTGGAGCGGTCCTGATTGACTCAGGGGCAGTTAATTTAGTGGTTGAATTTTTGAAGTCAGAACACTTTTATAGCCGCGAACATCAGCTGATCTATTCGGCGATGATTACTCTTTATGAGAAGCAGCAGCCTATAGACGTTGTCACCATTCAAGACGAATTAAAAAAAACCGACTCTTTGAAACAGATTGGCGGTAAAAACTATCTATCGGATTTGATTAACACGGTTCCAACCTCGGCCTATATTGAACAGTATGGTCGGATCGTTAAAAATCACTTTGTCAAAAGACGGTTAATTCAAATGTCTTCCCGGTTGGTCGAAAAGTCTTTTGATACCAAAGGTGACGTCAAAAAATTATTAGACGAGGCTGAAGTAGAGATATTTTCTCTTTCCCAGGAACATCTTCATCGGGACTTTATTGAGCTTAAAGATGTGTTGGCGGAAAGTTTTGAGCGCTTGGAAGAGTTTGTCAAAAAAGGTTCTCATTTGAGGGGAGTCTCGACGGGATTTAGTGATCTGGATAATAAATTAGCCGGAATGCAGGATTCAAATTTATTGATTTTGGCAGCTCGCCCGAGTATTGGTAAAACCACTCTGGCTTTAAATATAGCTCTTCAGGCGGCCACTAAAAACAAGATTCCAGTCGGGTTTTTTTCGCTGGAAATGAGTAAGGAAGAGTTAGTTGACCGTTTACTGGTTGGTCAGGCTGATATTGATGCTTGGAGATTAAAGACCGGCCGGCTATCTGATGATGATTATAAAAGATTGACCGAGGCGATGGGGGACCTGTCTGAAGCACCGATATTTATTGACGATACGCCAGGGGCCTCGATTTTGGAGATGAGGACTAAAGCCAGAAAACTAAAGATGGAAAAAAATATTAAACTTTTAATCGTTGACTATCTTCAGTTGGTTGATGCCGGCCGCCGGTTTGACAGCCGGGTGAACGAAGTCTCATTTGTTTCCCAAAATTTAAAAAATTTAGCCCGTGAACTGAAGATTCCGGTGTTAGCTATTTCTCAGTTGTCTCGGGCCGTTGAACAGAGGGGTTCAAGAAGGCCTCAACTTTCTGATTTAAGAGAGAGCGGATGTTTGACCGGTGACTCGTTGATCATGCGTGCTGATACAAGGAAATTAATAAGAATAGAAGATTTAGCAAAGAGAAAACTACAAATTACGATCCCAGTTTATTCATTGGAAGACAATTTAAAACTTTCCATAAGAAAAATGATAAAAGTATTTTCAAGTGGGGAAAAACAAGTATTTAAACTTAAAACTAAAAGCGGTAAAACAATTAAAGCTTCAGCCAATCATCCTTTCAAGACATTGAATGGATGGACTAAATTAGAAAATCTAAAAGAAAACGATAAAATAGCAATGGTTAATCAGACAAATCTAATGTCTTTTTGCTACCCTTGTTGGAGAGACTCTATTAAAATAAACCAAAAAAGCGGCCACCAAAGCGAAAATCGCCACCGTCAATCCTCCAATTGCGTATGCCAATTCGAATGTTATCATAGTTCTTCGGATAATTTAGTAAATTGTAAACTTAAAAACCAACAAAACAAAGTCAATAATACACCAAATCCTACTACAAATGCTAAACCCTTGTCAACAGAAGAGATGAGAGGAGAGATTACCATTATTCCTAAGAATACTTGGCCTGCATTATCAAAAACATTAGCAACCCGTAAGCAGACTTCTTTAGTCAACATTAAGTCTAATTTATCAAAAAGTCAGAGCGGAGTCAACGGATATTATTGGGATAATATAGTTTCTATAGAGTCGGTTGGAATTGAAGAAGTCTATGATGCGACCGTTGAGGAGACGCACAACTTTATTGCCAACGATATTATAGTGCATAATAGTATCGAACAAGATAGCGACGTAGTTATGTTTCTTTATCTTGAGCAGGAATCTGAGGATATCTTGGATCAAAACAAAAAAATAATCAAACTTTATATTGCTAAGCATCGTAATGGAGCGACCGGAGAAATGGATCTGATGTTTAGAGGCGACCGCGTCAAGTTTTATAGTATGGAAAAGTAAAAATCTTCCGTCACTCAATTTTATGTCATCCCCGTGAAGACGGGCCTGCCTACCGGCAGGCAGGGATCCAGTCTATAATTAACTTTATCATGATTATGAATATCGTTCTTATAAGGTATATTTAGCTTAGATTCCCTCCTTTGAGGGAATGACACCTTTTAAAAGCATACATTTCTAAATTAGTGTAAGAAGCAATAATTTAAGCTAACAATCTAAGTTATATTTGATATTATAAAGTTATAAATGAAGAAAAATACAAAAAAACAAGTTATTAAATCAGCCCGAAAGATTTCGTATCAGGTACGGAGTTATTCTAATAGAGAGATACAAGAGTTCTTAGAAGAAGATAAAAAAGAGATAAAAAAATTAAAGGCTTAAAAATCGTTTCGCCAAAACAATTAATAGAAAGGCTTTAAAATCCCTTGACATTTAATATCTGCCTCTTTATAATCCTATGGTGGAGGAGAGGATAAAAGAGAATTTCTAATTTTTAATTACTAATTTCTAAAAAAGCATGGAAAACCATAAAAAAAATCTTTTGCACAGACTAAAAATTGCTCACGGACATTTAGAAAAAGTTATTGATATGGTAGAGAAGGACAAGTATTGTCTGGATATTATTCAACAGACTCAGGCGGTGACCAGTTCTATAGAAAAAGTAACCGAGATGATTTTAGAAAATCACCTGAAAACCTGTGTTAGGGAGTCGATTGTTAGTGGAAAAGGGATTGACGAAAAAGTGGCCGAGGTGATAGAAGTTTTTAAGAGAAAATAACATGATACGAATACCGCGAATAAAGAAATGCGAATGTTGCGAATATACGAATAAAAAAATTATATGAACTCAAAAATACTAATAATTGGATTAATAATATTTTCGCTGGCAGCGATTGTTGGCAGTTATTTTTTCTTAGCCGGCGGTCAGAAACCTCAGCCTACAATCACTTCTTATTCAGTCTCAGATAAAGAAAGACCAAAGGTTGAGGCAAGAACTACTTCCTTTGATCTGGGGAAGATGAAAGTGTCTGAGGATAAATCAGCCAACTTCAAGATAAAAAATATCGGTCAAAAATCTTTACAGTTGAGCAATGTTTCCTCAAGTTGCAACTGCACTTTTGCCCAAGTGATTATTGATGGCAAGGAATCTGATTTATTTGGAATGCATAATATTTCCGATTTTGCCGGAGAAGTACGGCCGGGGAAAGAAGCGATCATAAAGGTAATTTACCGACCTTCCATTATGCCGGTTTATGGACCGGTTGAACGGGAAGTTTATGTATCAACCAACGATCCGGAGAACGCAAAGCTGGTGTTCAAGATAAAAGCAACAGTAAATTGACCTAATTGACCTAATTTCTAATTAATCTAAATAATTCCCAATAACCAATTATTCCCAATTGGAACTTGGACATTTTTTAGGTCAATTAGAATAATTAGAAATTAGTAATTTATGAACAATAACTTTTTCTTCGGTATTTCCTTGACCGCTTCGTTTTTGCCGGCGTTTTGGCTTTATTTGCCCCTTGTTGTATCACATTTTTATTTCCTTCTTATTTAGGAACGGTTTTCAAAAGCGGAACAAAAGTAATGCTCTATACCTTGGTATTTGCTCTGGGTTTATCAATAATCTTGATTCCGGTTGCTTTGGGATTTAGGTTTATTATCTTCTTTTTTGACAGTTGGCACAAGCAAATTTATTATTTTGGAGGATTGTTTTTGATTTTTATGGGATTTATGACAATTAAGCCAATCTTTCATCTTCCCCAACTTTTTAAGCAAAAAAGTAGTTTGGGAAAAGACGTCAATCTTATTTCCGTTTTTAGTCTGGGAGTAATGTCAGGGCTTTCTTCTTCTTGTTGCGCGCCGGTTTTGTTTGCCGCCGTCACTCTGACCAGTTTGTCACCGACTTTATTTCAAGCCATAATTGTCTCTTTAGCTTATGTACTAGGGATAGTTTTTCCGCTTTTTATTCTGTCTCTTTTTTACAATAAACTCACAGGAAAAATTTCCGGTTCTAATCGGGAAAAAATCTACAAAGTTTTTCAAACTTTAGGAGCAGGAATTTTTATTATTTCCGGAATTTTTATTTTAATCTTTAATTATTACAATAAGATCCAGATGTATCAGATGGAAGCTTATACTAAGCCTTTGCGCTTGATGGTTTTTAATATCTCAAAGTATTTCCAAAATCCGGTCATTGATATATTAATATTTGTTTCAATAATTTTTATATTTTATAAGTTGGTCGTCAATAAAAAATGATCAAGAAAAGTTTTGTTGTTAAAGGAATGCATTGCGCCAGTTGCGCCACCAATATTGAGAATTTCTCTAAAACATTACCCGGGGTGAAATCAATAATTGTCAGTTTTACAGCTCAAAAAGGTACTGTCTCCTTTGATGAAAAAATTGTTGGCATTGAAGTCATTGCCAAAAAGATTGCCGTCGCACTGGGATACAAAATCTTTCCGGCCGAAGAAAGAAATCTGGAAGAAGAAAATCGTTCATATAAAAAAGAGATTAAAGAACAGAGGAATTACACAATTTTTTCCTGGCTTTTGGCTATCCCGATTATGTTGGGAACATTTAGGGAATTTTGGATTTTTAGTTCCTTTGTGCCGGAATTTTTGGCAGACAGCTATATACTATGGTTGCTGACGACGCCCTTAATGCTTGGGCCGGGCCGGCAATTTTTCGTCGGTACGTACCGCGGATTAAAGTACGGATTTACAGATATGAATCTTTTGGTGGCCACCGGCACCGGCGCCGCCTATCTTCTTGGAGTAGTTAATACGCTTTTTCCAAACATAGGCTTTGGCGGGGGAGAAGTCGCCTTTTTTGAAACGGCGGCCCTTTTGATTGCTTTTCTTGTTCTTGGACGCTATCTTGAGGCCTTAACTAGAGGCAAGGCCTCCGAGGCAATTAAAAAACTGATGGGGTTAAAAGTAAAGACGGCCAGAGTTGTCCGTAACGGGATTGAACAAGAAATTTCCATAGAAAAGATTCGCGTCGGCGATTTGGTTGTGGTTAAACCCGGAGAAAAGTTTCCCGTAGACGGGATTGTTCACAAAGGTTATTCGGCGGTTGATGAGTCGATGATCACCGGAGAAAGTATTCCGGTTGAGAAGAAACAAAATGATATGGTCATTGGCGCGACCATCAATCTGTCTGGCTTGATCTGGTTTAAAGCTACAAAGATCGGGAAAGATACGATGCTTTCGCAGATTATCAGTTTCATTGAAGAGGCCCAGCTGGCCAAACCACAGATTCAAAAATTAGCCGATAAAGTTTCCGGCAATTTTATTTTTATTATTCACATTTTGGCCCTAGCCGTCTTTTTATTCTGGTTTTTTATTGGGTATGACGCTTTTTTTGTCCTCGGTGCTAAATTTCTGCTTTCGAGTATCTCCTTATCTGCGGTGCCTGTTTCAGTTTTTTCCATATTGCTGAGTATCACTGTCCTGATTATTTCCTGTCCATGTGCGGTCGGGTTAGCCACACCAAGCGCCATTGCGGTCGGTACGGCCAAAGGAGCGGAATACGGCATTTTGATAAAAGGAGGCGACGCTCTGGAGCGGGCCTCAAAAGCTGATACGGTGGTTTTAGACAAAACCGGAACTTTGACCAAAGGTAAACCCACGGTAACAGACCTAGTGAAAATTGGATCATTAAACATAGATAAAATATTGCAGATAGCCGCATCGGCGGAAAAAGGATCAGAACATCCCTTGGGCGAGGCGATTGTAAAGGACGCCCTGGCAAAGAATTTAGTTTTAGACCCGATTTCCCACCTTCAAGCGATTCCGGGTCACGGCATTAAAGCCATTTTAGAAGGAGGAAAGAAAATTTATTTGGGCAACCGGCGGTTAATGAATACTCAAAAGATTGTCTTAAGCGGTTTGGTCGAGGAGAAAATGCAACAACTGGAAAAAAAAGGGAAAACAGTCATGGTTTTGGTCGTCAATGGAGAGATCGAAGGATTAATCGCCGTTGCCGATACTTTAAAGGAAAATTCGCTGGCGGCCGTGACGACTTTGCAAAAAATGGGATTCAAACTGCTGATGATTACGGGTGATAATCAAAGCACGGCCAAGGCGATTGCCAAACAGGTCGGTATTCAAAATGTCTTGGCCGAGGTCTTGCCGGAAAATAAAGCCTTGGAGGTAAAAAAACTGCAGCAGCAGGGAAAAATTGTCGCCATGGTAGGTGACGGCATCAACGACGCGCCGGCTCTCACCCAAGCCGATGTTGGCATCGCCATTGGCAGCGGGTCTGATATAGCTAAAGAGGCCGGACAGATAGTATTGGTTAAAGAGGATTTGAGAGACATCATCAACGCCTTTGATTTGAGCAAAAAAACAATGAGAAAAATAAAAGAAAATCTTTTTTGGGCGTTTATATATAATATACTGGGTGTTCCACTAGCCGCCGGCCTGTTGTTTCCATGGTTTAAGTTCTTGGTAAGCCCGGAATTGGCAGCTTTATTTATGGCATTCAGTTCCGTTTCAGTAACTTTAAACACATTGCTTTTACGGCGGTACAAATTTAAATATCTATGAAAAATAATTTGAAAAATTTAAACATTTCCTTGGCGACGGCGGTTCTTTTCAGTTTTTTCTTTGTTTTTGCGGCCAATAATAAAGAAGGTGTCACAAAATTCGACATCTATTTGGGGGCAGTCTGGGTTTTCATTTTATCCTTTATAATTGTACTATCATTAGTGCATATGTTCAAAAAAGACAAACAGGAGTAAGAGTTCACAAGTCTTGACAAGGAATAATTATGGAACGATGAATCGTTCCACTACTATAGAAAACATATCTTTGTCAAAGAGCGTGAACTCTTACAAACAAGACTAATTCATAAAATCTTAATCTTTTTTTTCTATAATTAGAATCAATGCAAATTATTATTAATAGTTACAAATTCGCTTTTTCTAAAAAAGCAAAAATATAAAAAACCTATGTGCGGCGGATGTGGCGGCGGAAAGAAAAAATAAAGAGTGAAAAAATGAAAAAATTTATTGGATCGATTGTTCCGTTTTTTTTATTTCACCTTGTTTGTTGCGGTGGCTTGATTATTTTTCTGGCCGCTTCCGGCTATCTTCTTTTGGCCCGTCAAGAGGGAGATAAAAAAATATTTCTTATCCCGCTTCTTCTTGTGGGAGGACTTTTCTTTCTTTTGTATCAATATTACGGAAGATGCTGTGAGAAAAAGGGACATAAGAACATAGGAGACCGTTTATTATTGATCGGCTTTTATGTGGTATTTTCGATTATCTTTGGTATTGCTTTTATGATCTATGTTTTTATTCCTTGGTGGATCCCCGGTTATAAAGGAGGATATCTTCTCCCATGATCTTTTGCGAGAAATTTTCTTCCCTCTTCAAGAAAAAATCGGCTGATTTTTTCTATAAGTGTTTTTGGTTTTTTTTCGATGACTAATGGTTCTATTGACTTTAGCAATTTTAAAGATTTTGTACTTTCACTCCAAAAGCTAAACTCAGAAAATTTTATCCCGAATTTGTCATTTGCCAATTGTAAAAGTCGAAGAGCGGTAAAACCGCCCTCATTGATAAGATAGTAAAGATCAAAAAGATCCTTCGGCTCGTTACGATCAAAATAGGCCAATGTTTTATTAGCGGCTATGTCCTCTATAGAGTCGATATAGATATCCATCTCTTTTCTGAGAGGTTTTAACCGTTTTTTTTCATGATTAAAATAAACAAATTCCAGCTTGACTGGATTTTTTGTTGTGACGGTAAACTGCCAACGGTCAAATATTTTTACAGCTAAAATGTCTCTAAGATTAAATTTTTCTTTTACCATGTCAAGAAAAACTGCCAATTCATTATATGAAAAGGGTTCGTCGCTAAAAAAATCAAGGTCGATTGATAAACGGTGATGAAGATAAAAAGCGCTTAAGGCCGTCCCGCCGGTTAGATAAAACCTTTTGGACAACGGGGAAACGGACAAAAGTTTAATCAAAATTTTTTGGTTTTCGTTAAGAACGGTCATTTTTATCTAAAAAGTATTGGATAAGATTTTCCTTGCCAACGTCAATCTTTCCTTTCATTAAAGGAAAATTTTTTTTAAGAATAGTCTTATCTATACCTGTTATATCACCGGCATTTATTTTTCTCACTAAATACCATTGCCATTCTTCGTTGGTTTTTGGTTGCCAATTTTTGCCAATTTTATAGTCCCAGATATTCATAAAAAGATTATAGCATAAAAAGAAGATAAATTGTTACCATAGTTATTTAGCTGCACCTGGTCCCAGGAACTGAGAAGCCGGGGCCGGATTAGTAATTGGATTATAAATTTTGGATCCAATTGAAGTATGAAGAATAGAATTAATTAATATATAAAGAGCTATAATTACTCCGAACACAAAAACATACAAAAAAAATTTTCTAAATTTATCTTCCATACAAAAATATTAAATGTGTCATTCCCGCCTTTACTGTCTCTGTTTCCAATCATAATTGACCGTACTAAGATAGGGCAAGAGATTAATATATTGGTTTTGGTCAAAGATGATAAATAAACTGGGTTTACTATTATCAGTCCAAGAACGACTGTTGTTTAAGGTTGTTTGGGCAACCAGATTACCTTTGATCTTTAAGCCCTGATTAGCGGTTGAGCCAGTGTTAACTGTTTGAGCGATAAAAATTCCTTCAGCATAGTTAACAGAAGCAGTAAAGCTAATTGTTTGGGCTAAAATTGCTAAAGCGGCATTAGCCGGTTGAAAGTTGGGCATATCTAAAGTCGCGGTTCCGGTGACAATGAG
>Ga0209211_10010477_pt1 | contig 12073 bp, 6 predicted proteins | sample RifGroA2_FD_183992 | JGI IMG/M metagenome (GOLD analysis project Ga0209211, IMG submission 183992) | Groundwater microbial communities from Rifle, Colorado, USA - Groundwater A2 (SPAdes) (version 2) | ecosystem: Environmental > Aquatic > Deep subsurface > Groundwater | place: Rifle, Colorado... | reverse complement strand
CCCGACCGTAATTTACGGCCTGGGCGAAACGTTTGACGGCAACCTGCGCAAACGCGACTTGCTGGCCGATACTGCCTACAATACTTATAGTCGCGGGGGCTTGCCTCCCACGCCGATTGCCTTGCCGGGCATGGCCGCGCTGCAGGCGACTTTACACCCGGCACAGACCGACGCGCTATACTTCGTGGCGCGCGGCGATGGCAGTTCGCAATTTTCCGGGACGCTGGAACAACACAACCGGGCAGTTAATCGTTATCAGAAATAGCAGCGTGTTATGCTGGAAACTACTCGACTTCAGTTTTATCAATACTGTGCAAATGATCACATCCTTCCATGCGAAATACTTCGCGCATGACCTTACGCGACGGCATGGAGCCAATGATGTGGGACGCCTGTCACAATCCCTGTTCGATGCCAGTGTCGATCTGAATCCGCACCAGATTGAAGCCGCCTTATTCGCATTAAAATCCCCGCTATCCAAAGGCGTCCTGCTGGCCGATGAAGTGGGGCTGGGCAAAACGATTGAGGCCGGAATTGTCCTGTGCCAATACTGGTCTGAACGCAGGCGGCGGCTGTTGGTTATCTGTCCGGCTTCTCTACGCAAGCAGTGGGCACTGGAGCTAGAAGAGAAATTCAATCTGCCTGCGGCCGTGCTGGATGCCAAAACCTGGCGCGATGCGCTCAAAAAAGGTCAATTTCCGCTCAATCAGAAAGCCATCGTCATCCTGTCGTATAACTACGCCAACAAGATGCGTGATGAGCTGAAGGCCGTTGCCTGGGATTTGGTGGTCATCGATGAGGCGCACAAGCTCCGCAACGCCTACCGGGAAAGCAACAAGATAGGCCAAGGCTTGCGCTGGGCGACGGAAGATTGCCGCAAGCTGCTGCTGACCGCGACACCGCTGCAAAACTCATTGCTGGAGTTGTATGGCCTTTCCACTCTGATCGACGAACACTTGTTTGGCGACGTGAACGCCTTCCGCAGTCAGTATGTCTCGGCGGGCGGCGACCTGGATGGCTTGCGCCAGCGTTTGGCTGGATTTTGCCGGCGCACCCTGCGCAATCAGGTCACGGAATATATCCGCTACACCGAACGGCGCGCCATTACCCGGCCATTTCGCCCCACCGATGATGAACACCAGCTCTATGAGGCGGTAAGCGCATTTTTGCTACGCCCTAACAGTTATGCCATTCCGCATCGACAGCGGCATCTCACCGAACTGATACTGCGCAAGCTGCTTGCGTCCTCTTCGCTGGCGATTGCCGGAACGCTTGAGACCATGAAGGTCAGGCTGGAGGCCCTCTATGCCGAGAAAAATCGCGATGAAAAAATCCAGGATGATCCCGACTTTGCCGAACAACTGATCGCCGAGGAAGACATCGAGGAAGACTTGCTCGACGAAATACTGGAAATCGACCCACCCGAAGAAGAAGGCAATGTCCCCCAGCCAGCCATCGACCGCAAGCAGTTGAAAGAAGAAATTGACTTGCTGGCGCAATTGGTTACTTGGGCGCGCAGCATTGGTACTGACACTAAAACGCGTAGTCTGCTGAGCGCATTGGAAATCGGTTTTCAGCAAATGGCCACAACTGGCGCACAACGTAAGGCACTTATCTTCACCGAATCACGCCGCACCCAGGCTTACCTGAACGAGTACCTGCAAGCCAACGGCTATGCGGGCCAGGTGGTGCAATTCAGCGGTACCAACAACAGCCCTGACGCCACGGCAATTTATGAAAACTGGCTTGCCGCCAATCAGGGAACAGGCCGTATCGCTGGCTCCAGAGACATCGACATTCGCACCGCGCTGATTGAACATTTCCGCGACCAGGCCAGCATCATGATTGCCACCGAAGCGGCTGCCGAAGGCGTCAACATCCAATTCTGCTCTCTGGTCATCAACTACGACCTGCCGTGGAATCCGCAACGGGTGGAGCAACGGATCGGCAGATGCCATCGTTATGGGCAACAGCATGATGTGGTGGTGATCAACTTCCTGAACGAACGCAACGAAGCCGACCGCCGCGTGCTGGAACTGCTGACCGAAAAATTCAACTTGTTCAATGGCGTTTTTGGTGCATCCGATGATGTGCTGGGCAGTATTGAATCAGGCGTGGATTTTGAAAAGCGCATTCTGTCCATTTACCAGCAATGCCGCACCCCCGCCGAAATTGATGCTGCCTTCAAAACGCTGCAAGCGGAAATGGACGAGCGCATTCAATCGCGCATGACCGACACCCGCAAAATGCTGCTGGAAAATTTTGACGAGGATGTGCATGAGCGGCTGCGCGTGCAGTTGAGCGATGCAAAAGCCCAGCTCGACCGCTTCAGCAAACGCTTCTGGTCGCTCACACATTTCATGCTGCAAGAACGGGCGCAATTCGACGATGCCGCGCTGGTCTTTGATCTCACCGAGCCGCCGACACAGGATATTGCGGCAGGACGTTACCATCTCATATCGAAATCAACACCCAGCGCAAACAGGCCGCACACTACTGAAACGGCGGAAGAACAACGCGCAGAATATGGTGCCTATCTGTATCGCCTCTCGCACCCGCTAGGCGAATTTGTCACCGACCATGCCAAAGCCCTGGACACGCCAGCCGCACGCATCGTGTTCAATGTCAGCCAACACCCCACCCGCCTGCATCTGATAGAAGCATTGCGCGGCAAGCGCGGCTATCTCACCCTGACTGCACTGGCGATTGAAAGCTACGAACGCGAAGAGCACCTGCTTTTCTCTGCCGTTGATGACCAAGGTTTGCCCCTGGAGCAAGAAACCTGCGAGAAGCTGTTCAACTGCATCGCAGAAAATGCAGGCCCGGCCAACATCCCCGACACGATTGTCCAAAGGCTCGCCGCCGAGGCGCAGCGCCATACCAAGGCGACCATCAGCCAATCGCTGGAAGCCAACAATATGCATTTCAACGAGGCGCGTGAAAAGCTGGAAAAATGGGCGGATGATCTGGTGCTGGCTGCCGAAAAGGCACTGAAAGACACCAAGGAACAAATCAAAATTTTTCAGCGTCAAGCAAGGCTTGCCACCAACCTCGACGAGCAGCATGAAATCCAGCAAAAGATACAAAAACTGGAGAAGCAGCAACGCCGCCAGCGGCAAGAGATTTTTCAGGTCGAAGACAGCATCATCGAAAAGCGCGATGCCCTGATAGAATCGCTGGAACGCCGCCTCACTCAAAAAACCGAATCCGAACGGCTATTCACCATCGAGTGGGCAGTCGTGTAATATAGGTTTTCCACATTGGCTGCGAGCCACAAATCAGGAGCAGACAAGGCCATGCCTGAAATATCGCGTTTTTTTGGCATCGTGATTTACATGAACTGGCGCGAACATCCGCCGGTGCATTTCCATGCCGTCTATGCAGAGCATGAGGCATTGATCACGCTGGATGGGAGGGTTTATTCCGGCAACCTTCCCGCCAGAGTCTTGTCGCTGGTGCGGGAATGGCTGGCTTTGCACCGGGACGAAATAGAACAGGATTGGAAGCTGGCGCAGGAACGCAAACCGATTAACCCGATAGCACCCTTGGAGTAATGCCATGATCTTGCACACCACCGAAGTCACACCCTTGCCGGGATACCGGCTTGCCGTTCGTTTCAACAATGGAGAAAACGGCATCGTTGACCTATCCGCTGAACTGACCGGCGACATGTTTGCACCACTGCGCGACCCGGAACTTTTTGCGACCGCCTATCAACATCCAGAAATGCGCACCGTAGCCTGGGCCAACGGTGCCGACCTGGCACCTGAGTTTTTGTTCGAGTTGCTGGATGGTCGGCAACAACAAGCGGCGTGAGGTTGCCAGTAGCGGCGGGATGGGTAGTCAAAAATTGGTTGACGGTTTTATATGTGCTCTCTATTATCAAGCCAACAACACCCCCCACGCATTCCGTAAGATTTGCGCACCATGGGGGGTTTCTTTTTTCATGGATACCTTGAATGCCTAAGCAGAAATGTAGGTTGGGTTAGGCGCGGATTTTTGCGCCGTAACCCAACAAGCCAAATCAATTATGCCAACTGCCTGTATTGAAAACCGGGTTTGTTGGGTTACGCGATAGAGCCGCTAACCCAACCTACATGACTAGCCAGTCGAAAATCGAATACCAGCAACACACCGACGGAACACCCCATGAGCAAATACGACGACCTCGTTAAGAAGCTGAAAGAAATATTCCAGATCGACCGGCCTGAACTGGATTTTGGCGTCTATCGCATCCTCAATGCCCGAGCGGGGGAGATTAACGACTACCTGGAAAATCGCCTCAAAGCCAAGGTGGGCGAAAGCCTGGCGGCTTCCGGTGCTGCCAACGTCGAAGGCCTGCACAAGGAACTGAAAGAGAAGGAAGCTCAATACCGCGCCGACGGCATTGATCCCGATACCGTGCCCAAGGTGCGTGAGCTAAGGCAAAAACTGGCCGAATACGGCATCTGCACATCCGAACATGAAAACGCCGTGTTCACGCACCTGCTCACCTTCTTCTCCCGCTACTACGACAACGGCGACTTTATCAGCCAGCGTCGTTATAAAGGCGACACCTACGCCATTCCCTATGCCGGTGAGGAAGTGGTGCTGCACTGGGCGAACAAAGACCAGTATTACACCAAGAGCGGCGAAAACTTTTCCAATTATGGGTTCAAGCTCGATGATGGGCGCAGCGTGCGTTTTCGCTTGGTCACAGCAGACACGGCCAAGGACAACCGCAAGGACAACGACAAGGAACGCCGCTTTGTCCTGATCGACCCGCATCTTCCGTTCGCCCTGAGCTTGTCGAAGGGTGAGGAAGGCGACGAATACGAAGAAACACTGTTGCCCGTGACAGAGGAAAACGGCGAACTCGTCCTGCGCTTTGAATACAAAACCATGCCCAAGGGTACAAAGCAGGAAGATTTAGTACGCGATGCCGTCAAAATCACCCTCGACATCTGTAGGTCGGGATTCATCCCGACAATTGGCACCAATCAAGAGAGCGTCGGGATGAATCCCGACCTACACACTGACTGGCACGCAGATCTTTCCAAACGCGAACCCACCGAGAAAAATCCGCAGCGCACCCTGCTGGAAAAATGCCTCACCAACTACACCACCAGGAACACGGCGGACTACTTCATCCACAAGGATTTGGGCGGCTTCCTTCGCCGCGAGCTGGACTTCTACATCAAGAACGAAGTCATGCACCTCGACGACGTGCAGAATGCCGAAAAGTTCGCCGACATCGAAAAGAGCCTGCGCCTGATACAAACCCTGCGCGCCATCGCGCTGGACTTGATTACCTTCCTCGCGCAACTGGAAGACTTCCAGAAAAAGCTCTGGCTGAAAAAGAAGTTTGTCGTGGCCACGCACTACTGCATCACGCTCGACCGGGTGCCGGAAAGCCTTTATCCCGCGATTGCCACCAACCCGCAGCAATGGGAACAATGGGAAATGCTGGGGATGCTGGAAGGCAGCAAAGCCGACCTATTCAAGCAAGCCAAAGCGGGCAGCGTCGAATACCTGAAGGCGCATCCATACCTGATGGTGGACACCGCCCTGTTTGATGCGGAATTCAAATACGCCCTGCTGGCTGCGGTGGACAATCTGGATGAAAGCCTCGATGGCCTGCTGATACATGGGGATAATTTTCAGGGCTTGTGGTTAATCCAGGAGCGCTATCGAGCATCGGTATCTGACGTATACATTGATCCGCCTTACAACACGGATGCAGCTCCGATAATCTACAAAAATGGCTTTAAGGATTCAAGCTGGCTCTCGCTGGTTTCCGACCGATTTGATGCCTGCAGGAAACTTGAGCAAGATTCGACAATAACGTGCATCACTATTGACGATGTGGAAATGCACCGTTTGCAAGTTATGCTCGAAGAATTGCGGCATCCCGCACTGGGGGTAGTTGCTATCAAGAATAATCCTGCCGGAAGAACCGGAACCGTTGGTTTCTCGACATGCCATGAGTACGCCATGTTCTTTGGGAATCCGGAGACGACCAATGTTGGCAGGCTTGAGCATTCCGAATCTCAAAAGGCACGATACAAAGAATCCGATGAGCTGGGCGCTTTCGAATGGACAAACTTTCGTAAACACGGAGGCGGTAATACGTACAGGACGGAACGACCTCGCCAGTACTATCCGATCTACATCGATGGTGAGTCGATTCGCATTCCAAAAATGGAGTGGGATGAGGTGCGTCGCGATTGGAACGTACTTGAACAACCAACGGCCAATGAAGTCACTTTGTATCCAATTGACGAAAAGGGTAGACAGAGAATTTGGGATTTTGGAGCTGATACAGCCAAAAAGAACCTCAAGCAACTACGCGTGAAGCCTGATGCAAAAGGGCAGCCTGCGGTTTATAGAAAGTGGCGCATCAATTCCGAAGGATTGCTGCCGCAGACAATCTGGGACTCATCCAAGATGTCCGCCGCAGCCTATGGAACGAATTTGCTTACCGATATTTTCGGTGAGACGCACCGGTTCTCATTTCCGAAATCTGTGTTTGCTGTGATGGACTGCCTACGCACGACAGGTGCCGCGAAAGAGAAGGAAAGGCTAGTTCTCGACTATTTTGCGGGTTCAGGTACTACTGGACACGCAGTAATTTCTCTCAATCGTCGAGACAGTGGTAATCGAAAATATATCCTCGTAGAACAAGGCGATTACTTCGATACCGTGACCAAGCCCCGCATCCAGAAGGTGGTCTATTCCGCCGACTGGAAAGACGGCAAGGCCACCGCCCCGCAGACCGGCATTTCCCACGCCTTCAAAGTCCTCAAGATCGAAAGCTACGAAGACACGCTGAACAATCTGCAACTGCGCCGAACGGCGCAACAGGAAGACTGGATAGCCAGCCAGCCGGAAGCCGTCCGCGAAGATTACCTGCTGCGCTATCTGCTGGACATCGAAAGCCGTGGCTCGCTGCTGTCGGTGGAACAGTTCAACAAGCCATTTGATTGCAAGCTTAAAGTGGCAGTGGATTCTGCGGGCGCATATCAGGAGCGCACCATTGATCTGGTGGAAACCTTCAACTACCTGATTGGTTTGCGTGTGAAGCATATCGACATGCAGCGGGATAAAGGCTTTGTGTTGGTCACAGGCTGGCTGCCGACGGGTGAAAAAACGCTGGTCCTGTGGCGCGACGTGGAGCAGGTGGATTACGAAACACTGAACCGCCTGTGCGACAAGCTCGCCATTAACCCGGCGGACAGTGAGTTTGATGTCGTCTATATCAACGGCGACCACAACATCCCCGCCGTATTCACCAGCACCGAAGCCGAAGGCGGTGTTACCAAAACCCTGAAAATCCGCCAGATTGAGCCGGAGTTCCTGAGCCGCATGTTTGCGGTGGAGGGCGTTTGAACATGAGCAAGCAATCTCCTCCAGATCTTTCTTTTGATCTTTTGGTTAACGCCATCAGGCAAGTTGATGCCGAAATGGTGGCGCAGGCTGGTCGCGCGGTGAATTTAAGTTTGACGTTGCGCAACTGGATGATTGGTTTCCATATCGAGGAGTATGAGCGCGGGGGCGTAGATCGTGCCGAGTACGGCGACAAGTTGATGGACACCTTGGCCGCCAGGCTGACTCAACTGGGCATATCGCGTTGCGATCGGCGGGAAATTTACCGCTACCGTCAGTTTTATCTGATCTACCCGCAAATTGTGGAGACAGTGACTCCACAATTGCAGTCTTTGCTTGGTTGGCGCCATTCAGGCGTTGCCGATTCTTCACCCGCTGTCGCTGCCCCAACAATTGTGGAGACGTCTCCACAATTGAGGATAGATGGCAAGACGCTGATTTCCCGGCTCTCGTTCTCTCATATAGCGGAGTTGCTCAACTTGGAAGATTCCGTCAAGCGCACCTTTTACGAGATGGAGTGCATTCAGGGAAACTGGTCGGTGCGAGAGTTGAGGCGGCAGATTCACAGCCTGTACTATGAACGAAGCGGGCTTTCAACGAATAAGCAGAAACTCTCAGAACTCGCCCAGCAAGGCGCAGAAAGGGCAGTACCCGCTTTATCCGTGCGCGATCCCTACATTTTTGAGTTTTTGGGTCTGACGCCGCAGGAGGTGATGAGTGAATCCCATCTGGAAGATAATCTCATCAATAAGATTGAGGCATTTCTGCTGGAACTGGGGCACGGCTTTTGTTTTGAGGCGAGGCAAAAGCGCATTCTGATTGGCGATGGTCACTATTTCATTGATCTGGTGTTCTACCATCGCATTCTTAAATGCCATGTGCTGGTCGAACTGAAACTAGCCGAGTTCAGCCACGAGAATATCGGGCAGCTAAATACTTATGTGAGCTGGTATCGCAAGAACATGATGACCGAAGGCGATAACCCGCCCATCGGCATTCTGCTGTGTACTCAGAAAGACCACGCCTTGGTGGAATACGCGCTGGCCGGTATCGACAATGGGGTTTTTGTGTCGAAGTACCTGCTGGAACTGCCCAAGAAAGAGGAAATGCAACGGTTTATCGAAGCGCAACTTGCCGCTGGAAATTCGGCGGGGGGGAGCGAAGAATGAGCACGCACAGCTTCCACAAACAACTGGTGCTGAACCAATGGATGATGGGCTTTTTCAAAGGCGGCACCTTGCAAGCCCTGAAAAACCGTTTGGGTGAAGATCGGCACGAGGGGATTGACGAGGACGGTCAAACCGGATTTTTCCACGAGCTGCACCAGAATCTGTTTGAAGTGGATCGCATCAGCGAACAGGATTCGCGCCGTTACGACTTGAACATTGTCCAGCATTGGAATGCCATCACCGAGCGGCGCAACAAGGTCGAAGGCACGGTGCTCAACATGAAGTATTTCCAGTATCTCTCGCTGCTGTTCACCGAGATTTACCTGGACTGGTATTTCAAGCAGAGACAGCAATTGCTGGATGGTTTGAATGAGGGGATGCAGGCATACAACGCCGAACAGGAAACCGAGCATCGCTTTCAGCCTTTTGATGCGGACGAACTGAATAAGCTGGCATTCTGGAATGCCACGGGCAGCGGCAAGACGCTGCTGTTGCATATCAATATCCGCCAGTATCTGCATTACTTCCAGAACGGCCAAAAAAATGCTTACCCGGACAAGATCATTTTGCTCACGCCCAATGAAGGCTTGTCGCGCCAGCATTTAGAGGAGTTGCAGCTCTCCGGTTTTGGTTTCTGCCGTCTTTTCGATAAAAACCGCAGTGGCGTTTTCAAGGGCACGATTGAGATCATCGACATCAACAAGCTGGGCGATGAGATGGGCGACAAGACAGTCGCGGTCGAAGCCTTCGAGGGCAACAATCTGGTGCTGGTGGATGAAGGGCATCGTGGTACAGGCACGGCAGCCGGGGCATGGATGAGCCGCCGTGAAGCGCTGGTGCGGGGTGGTTTTGCTTTCGAGTATTCCGCCACCTTCGGGCAGGCGGTGGCAAAGGGCTTGACGGTGCTCAAGGCTGAAGATGACCTCATCAAGAAAAAAGCGAGGGTGCTGTTTGAAACGACCAATCTACGCAGGCTTGATGAATCGCAGAAGCAGCAGTTGACGCTGACCAGCAAGGAAAAGCGCAAAGCGAGAATCCTGGCGACACGGGAGATTTATGCCAAGAGCATTCTGTTCGACTATTCCTACAAGTTTTTCTACGAAGACGGCTATGGCAAGGAATCGCTGATCCTCAATTTGAAGGACGAGGATTATGAACAAGCGGATATTGCCCGCCAATACTTCACTGCCTGCCTGCTGAGTTTTTATCAGCAGCAATTCCTGTGGAGCACAAACCGCGACAAGCTAACCGACTTCAATATTGAAAAGCCGTTATGGGTGTTTGTCGGCAATACCGTGGCGGGTGAAGATTCGGACATTTTGGATGTGCTGAAATTCCTGGCAGGATTCTTGAATGATGCAGCACAAACCAAGCAGTGGTTAAAAGACTTGCTGGCGAATACACCGCGCCTGCTGGATGCCAAAGGCCGCAATACTTTTCATGACCGCTTTACGCCACTGATGCATTTCAGTGCCGATGATGTCTATGCCGACATTCTCAGGAAACTATTCAATGCCGAGGCACGGCAACGTTTGAAGGTGGTCAACCTGAAAAGCAGCAAAGGCGAGCTGGCGTTGCGTGTGGGCGATGCAGAACCGTTTGGTCTGATCAACATCGGTGATGATGCCGGTTTTTTCAGGGAAGCCGAGAAGACCGAGAATCTGGCGTTGTTTGACACCGAGGCGGATGACTTTGGCGGCTCGATGTTTGGCACGCTAAACGGCAAGGATAGCCAGTTGCATGTGCTGATTGGCTCGCGCAAATTTACCGAAGGCTGGAGCAGTTGGCGCGTGTCCACCATGGGCTTGCTCAACATGGGCAAGGGCGAAGGTTCGCAAATCATTCAGTTATTCGGGCGCGGTGTGCGGTTGAAGGGCAAGGAGTATTCACTCAAACGCAGTACGCCCGGCCAACGGCCAAAAGGGGCGCATCTGGAGCGGCTGGAAACGCTGAATATCTTCGGTGTGAACGCGGGCTACATGGCCACCTTCAAGGAATATCTGAAAGAAGAAGGTATCACGCCGTCAGATGAAATGATCGAGCTGGATTTTGAGACCCGCCCCAACATGCCAAAGGCCAAGCTCAAAACGCTGGCGCTGAAAGACGGCTACAAGGACAACCAGATCAAGGGATTCAAACGCACCCATTTTCCGTGGCTATATGAAGTGCCTGCCGAGTTTGAAGGCAAGATCAATAAGGTGCATATCGATCTGGATTTGTATCCCAAGATTGAAGCCATGAGCACGCAGGATAAAGCCAGTGCCGCAGCAGAGGCCAGCATTCGCAATAAGGGCAAGATTGCCAGCGAGACTATGGCGCTGTTTGATTTCGACCGGATTTACCTGGCAGTGCAGGAATTCAAGCAACTGCGCAGTTGGAGCAACTTGCGGCTGGAGCGTGCTCGTTTAATGGATTTTTGCCTGACACGCGATGACTGGTACACGCTCTATATCCCGCAAACCGAGCTGAATATTCGTAACATCGCCGACATCGGCAAGCAGGAAGATATTCTCATCCGCTTGCTGCAAGACTATACGGACCGTTTTTACAGGGCGCTGAAAACGGCCTACGAAGGCCAGTTCTACGACATCGTGAATGTCAAAGAAGATGACGACACCTTGCTCAAAGTCTATCACTTCGAGATCGACAACAACGAAGACGGTGAAGAATACGAGAAGAAGCTTAAAGTGCTTCAAGCGCTGGTGAAGGACGGCAAACTGGGCGAAGCGAGCCAGTGGAATGCTGGCCAGATGGTCGCTATATGCTTTGATAGCCATCTGTATTATCCCTTGTTCGCCATCGAAGGTGCCGTACCATTAAAAATGCGCCCGCTGGCATTTGATGCTCCCAGCGAAATTCAATTTGTGCGTGATCTTGAAGTGTTCTACAAGTCGCCACTTGGTCAGCAAATTATTGGCAAACGCAGCCTTTACCTGCTGCGCAATGCCGACACCAAAGCCAAAGGGCTGGGCTTTGCCCTGGCAGGCAATTTCTACCCGGATTACCTGCTGTGGTTGGTGGATGATGTAACCGGCGAGCAGTGGCTGAATTTCGTTGATCCAAAAGGGTTGCGTCAGATGAACCTTAACGACCCCAAGCTTGGGTTGTACAAAGAGGTGAAGGTGCTTCAGGAAAATCTGGGTGATCCGAAGCTGACGTTGAATGCCTTTATCGTTTCCGGGACGCAGTTTGCAAGCCTGCTGAATGTCTCCTGCAAGCAGGCAGACCTGGAAGAGCGGAACGTGTTGTTTATGCCTGATGGCGGGCAAGTTTATTTGAAAAAAATGTTTGAGCGGATTGTATAAGACACGCGCAAAAAGGCTGCGAGATGAGTACATTATTAAATGATGATGAACAAAGCAAAATTCATAACGTTTGAAGGCGTAGACGGGGCAGGCAAGAGCACCCATCTGGCGTGGTTTGCCAGCGAATTGCGGCTACGCGGCCCCGATGTGCTGGTCACGCGCGAGCCGGGCGGCACGCCGATTGGCGAGCAACTGCGCGAGATACTGCTGCACCAGCCGATGAGCATCGGCACC
>Ga0209211_10010473_pt1 | contig 12075 bp, 10 predicted proteins | sample RifGroA2_FD_183992 | JGI IMG/M metagenome (GOLD analysis project Ga0209211, IMG submission 183992) | Groundwater microbial communities from Rifle, Colorado, USA - Groundwater A2 (SPAdes) (version 2) | ecosystem: Environmental > Aquatic > Deep subsurface > Groundwater | place: Rifle, Colorado... | reverse complement strand
ACTTGTGTGCGAAGCACACGACCCCCCGTGGTTAACCTTCTGGCATTGGTCAGGCGTCACCCCCTATACATCCTCTTACGAGTTCGCAGGGAGCTGTGTTTTTGGTAAACAGTCGCCAGGGATCTTTCGCTGCGGCCTCTACACCACTTTAGCCTCAACTTCTACGTTTGAGTGCTTAAAGTTCTAATTCACTAAACGGTCAATACTCCTCCAACTGCGATTGCATCCATCACGCCTCCCCAGAACCCCTTGGCAACCTCAAAATGTCTGAGATTGCCCGAAGACACCAACCCCTCGCGAGCAAGTCTTTCAAACTGCTCAAAAGTGATGTGTCCGCGGGTTCCATTTTCAAATGTGATGCACGCATACATGACGTTGCCGTTCATGGTATCGCACGTTGGAGTTATGTACTTTATTGACTCATTCAGCAGATCGATACTAATTTCCGTAGTATCTTTTGCCACTTGGTCATCTCCTCTTTTCATTTCATGACGTGAGTTGAGGACAAAGTGGTGCAGAGGCAGACCTTATTCCGAAGTTACGGTCGCTTCTTTGCCGAATTCCTTGAGGAAGAATCACTCGTTCGCCTTGGTCTACTCGACCTGACCACCTGTGTCGGTTTTCGGTACGGTTTCATTGAAGTTGAAGCTTAGAGGATTTTCTTGGAAGCGTGCTTTCCTGGATGAATCATGGCGTACCATGACGTCTCCGCTCTCCTTGGGCTTATGCTTGCCGGATTTCCCTAACAAACACCCTTAGAGCACGGACGCAAATCCAATAATGCGCCCAGAATACTACGCTCCGTCTCCCCATCGCACTTCAATAAAGTCATGGAATATTAACCATGTGTCCATCGCCTCCCCCTTTCGGGATCGGCTTAGGCCCGACTAACCCTTCGCTGATCTTCATCGCGAAGGAAACCTTAGTCTTTCGGCGTGCGGGACTCTCACCCGCATTGCGGTTACTTGTGCCAACATTCTCACTTCCGTATGCTCCACCATGGGTCACCCCTTTGGCTTCATCGCGAACGGAACGCTCTCCTACCGCTTATGAGTTTCATAGAAGACCGAACACAAATTTTTTAATTATTGCGTTCGGAATAGTGATGTGATTGGAATAATTTCCTTTTTCGGGAAGCCGTCCTTGCATCGGATACGGCACCGTGGTGCAGCTTGCCACCTGGAAGGTTCCTAGGATTCTTCCTTTGTATGGTTATATGTGCCTGCCTGTAGGTTCCGGGGACCTTGCGAGTCGTACCGGCTGTCCTAACCACGTGATTCTCCAACCACAAAAAATTTCAAGGTGATTCCCCGTCGCACGGACCGGAAATTCCTTTGTACATGGCGGACGGCACTAAACCTTGCCGCAAGATCAGATCCTGCGGCAGAGCGCCGTCCGCCCAGTAGAGCGCACTTTGACCGGGCATGCTGATCCCGGCGTACTATGCGCGCTCTCCAAGCGGCCCATTCAGGTGAGATGTCACCCTTACAGACTGTGCTGGCTTTTTAGGCCGTCAGTCGAAGTCCCTTTTTTTCAATTTTTTCCTCTATGAAACTCACAAGCCCTCAGTTTCGGTACTATGCTTAGCCCCGATTATCTTCGGCGCAAGATCTCTAGATGAGTGAGCTGTTACGCTTTCTTTAAATGGTGGCTGCCTCTAAGCCAACATCCTCATTGTCGGAGAAATCTCACCTCCTTAAGTGCACTTAGCATAGATTTAGGGACCTTAACTTGAGATCTGGGCTGTTTCCCTTTTGACCAGTGAAGCTTAGCCCCCACGGTCTAACTGCCTTGCTATTAACTCTTGGTATTCGGAGTTTGATAGGAATGACGAGGTTTCCCCCTATTCACACCTTCCAGTGCTCTACCCCCAAGAGGAACACAAGACGCTAACCCAAAAGCTATTTCGGAGAGAACCAGCTATTACAGAGTTCGATTAGCTTTTCACTCCTTACCACAAGTCATCCGATAGCGTTGAACGACTAACCGGTTCGGGCCTCCATCTGTGTTTCCACAAACTTCACCCTGCTCATGGCAAGCTCACCCTGCTTCGGGTCTCATGCATACTACAGACGCGCTATTCACACTCGGTTTCCCTATGGCTCCACCCTAACGGGCTTAGCCGCGCAATATACATGAACTCGTTGGCTCATTCTTCAATAGGCACGCCGTAACGGACATCGCGCTACGCACGATAGTCCGCAAAGCACAAAGCACAGTTACCAGAGCACAAACGAAATTTGTTTGTGTTTTGGGATTTTGTGTTTTGGGATTTGCGGCATCACACGCACTGTGATGCCCGCTCCGACTCCTTGTAGGCGTATGGTTTCAGGTCTATTTCACTGTCCTCACCGGACTACTTTTCACCTTTCCCTCACGGTACTAGTTCACTATCGATCTGAAGAAGTATTTAGCCTTACCGGTTAGTTCCGGCAGATTCACTCAAGCTATTCGTGTCTTGAGTTACTCAAGAACAACAACAAAAGAGTTGTATTATTTTCGCGTACGGGACTATTACCCCCTGGGGTTCTGCTTCCCAGCAGATTCCGCTAACAATACAATTTGTGACTCTTCTCGTTTTAAAAACGACGTTGTTGCCTTACAACCCCCGATACCACCTCCATCACCCGTTTGCACAGATGGTGAAGGTGAGATCGAGTTTGGGCTCATCCCCTTTCGCTCGCCGCTACTTCGGGAATTCCTTTTGGTTTCTTTTCCTCCGGGTACTGAGATGTTTCACTTCCCCGGGTATGCTCCCTGATGTCAAGCATCAAGGTAACCGACAAAATCGGTTGGGTTCCCCCATTCGGAAATCTACGGATCAAAGGTTGCTAGTCACCTCCCCGTAGCTTATCGCAGACATGCCACGCCCTTCTTCGCCTTCTTCAGTCTAGGCATCCTCCATACGCCCTTAGATTTCCTATTAGGAAATCTAAAAACCGCTTACTTGTTTTGTTTCTCTTAATTTACCTGCTATGACGTTGTCAAAGAACACTCGCGTAATTACAGCCACCAAAAAAACCGCTCGCGCGGCTCGGAGTAGTCAGCACTAAGGTGCTTGGCTACCGCCCCCGCATAATTGGTTCCTTGATAATGCTACTCATAATCACGTAGGGAGAGTATAGCGAACCCACTATGGAAGTCAATAGTCTAGAAAAGAGGGCTTGAACAAAAGGGTTAAAAACACAAAACCCGCCTAAAGGCGGGTTGTTGTGAACAAAAAGAATGTGAGATTATTTGCCGCGAACTTCGCCTCGCAACCGTTCAACGTAATCTGCCGCTGACTTCTGTCCGCCAAGACCGAACGCGAGTCCGAATCCGAGAGAAAGCGCGACGATAACGCCCGTGAAGAGCGTTTGAACGAATGCGGTTGCAACACCAAGTTGATTGAGTGCTGCAAGGATTGCAAAGATCCAGATGGCCCACTTAGCAACGCTGCCAAGAAGGTTTGCTGACAGCATGTCAGCCGCCTTTGCTGCTCCTGCGACCACGTTTCGTGCTACTTCAGCGATAACCGCTGCGACCAAGAGAATGAGTACGGCAACAATGACCTGTGGGACATAGAGCAATACAACTTCCTGAAGGAAGATATTCACCTGGGTCAATCCGAGCACTTCAAGTGACGCGACCAGGAAAACGATGATAATGAACCACTTCACGAGGCCACCGAGAAACGCGCCCGAGTTGAGGTTGAAACCGGCTCGGTTGAACGTGTCTTCGAAGCCTGCGCTGCGAAGCGCATTATCTACCTTGAGGGATCCAACAATCTGCGCAACCACTCGTCCGAGTACCGCACCGATGATCCAGCCGATGACGAATATGATCAACGCAACGATAAGGTTCGGCACGAACGCAGCGATGCCAAGCCAGAGATCCTGGAATGACTGCTGGAGCACCTCAGTCCATGTTTGTAATAACATACAGTAATTTTTTCCTGCCCTAATAAGGCAGGTGCCTAGGCTAGTATAAACGCTATTGTGAATTCTTCATTAACATAAGTCCCACCTGCGGGACTATCGACCGCCCTCGCCCGCGGCGAGTACGAATACATCATAGCATTGATTTGCGCCATATTTTCCGCCTCCTGTGGAAAAACGAATGCTAAAAACGGCTCCCTAGAGCCGTTTCCCTACCAATGTATGCGAAGATGAGTCATACCACTCACCCAGTCGGTTCAAAACGGTCTGATGAGGGTAATCAAAAACATCACGAATCAATTTATCGTAGATATTCAAGCGGTATGCAAAATCACGCGTGTCAAAAACCGCATAGCGTAGCTCTTTGCCGAGTTCTGCTTCGATGTGTTTAACCGCTGTCTCAAGTCTCCCTCGGTCAATACCGTCCCCCACTATTAGTAGATCGAGTCGGCTATTCCAGTCTTGAATAAATGCCCCTGCAAGAATGATGAGCTTGCATTTGCCGACGCCGCCAAGCTTCTTGACGATATCGTTTTGCTGAACCGGAGCGGCAGTGAGGAGGAAATTGCGAAGTGCCGAAAGATATTTAAATTTTTGATCGAGTGTCCAGCCGCGAACTTTTTTCTTCACCGTTTTTTTCCGCTTTCCACTTCCCGTCACCGCTTCAACAAAGAAACTTTTTCGTCGGACCAGTCCAACCTTTTCCATCATTGCGGTTTCGCTTCTCATAACCGCAGGGGTGACGTGCGCCCGCCTTGCGATCTCCCCTGTCTCGAAATTCTCCCCCTCGTTGAAAAGAAAGAGGCGCAATAACTTTACCCGGGCGGCGCTTCCAAAGAGTTTAGACAAAACTTCCATGCGGGTATTGTACCCCCCTCTCCACGGAAAGCAACCAACACAAAACCGCCCCGATATCGGGGCGGTTTTGTATAATTCTCCTATTACTTAAGCGTAACTTTGCCACCTGCTGCTTCTATCTTTGCCTTGATTGCTTCGGCCTCTTCTTTCTTAACTCCTTCTTTGAGAACTGCCGGTGCCCCGTCTACCAAATCCTTGGCTTCTTTGAGACCAAGTGCGAGGACTTCTTTGACTACCTTGATGACTGCAATCTTCTGTTCACCTGCACCGGTAAGTTCGATAGTGAACGCGCTCTGCGCTTCAGCCGCTTCACCTGCTGCCGCAGGAGCAGCAGCAGTGGCCGCAGCAGAGACGCCGAATTTCTTCTCAAGCGTCTTCACAAGCTCATGCAACTCAAGAACCGTCATATTTTCAACTTCTTCAACCAATTTCTTAAACTTCACAGGGACTTCAACAGCTTCTGCAGCTGTATCCTCTTCTTTGATTACTTCGTCTGCCATAGTATTAGTTATAAGTGATAAGTTTTAAGTGATAAGTTATAGTGAACGTACTTCCGACTGATTCCTTACACCTTACCCCTTGCTTGTGCAATCTGATCAAGCGCTACCGCCAAGCCCTGGATGGGCGAGTTGATAACATTCACAAACATGCCGCGCAAGGTTTGAAGCGGCGGAATCGATGCGATTGTCGTCATTTCAGCCGCGTCCATGAATCGGCGCTCGAAAATACCGCCGAGAATTGCGAGCTTGTCTTTGTGCTTCTTGGCAAACTCGTACACACCGCGCGCAGGAGCAATTGCATCCTCTCCCCACGCAACGGCAAGTTCGCCCTGAAGTTCTGGGATGTTGCCCTCAACTCCCGAGCTCTGGAGCGCTCGCTTAGTAAGCGTCTTTTTCGTAACCAAATAGCCGACTTCCTGATCTTTAAGCGCGCGACGCATGTCATTCGTGTCTGCAACTCCCAGTCCGTGGAAATTGACGAACACAACCGCTTTTGCGTCTTTGAGTACGCCTTCGATCCGCTTCAGCGCTTCGGTTTTCTGTTGTCTTGTTTTTGCCATCTTAGAGATTCTTTGCGAATCTTGTAATGAGCTTAGAAGCTCTTAGACCGAGCACCACTTTTGAAACAAAGCTTTGGTGATTAGTAGGCGATCAGAGAAAACTCAATCTCTGCAGTAACCACCATTTTCTTCTATCAAAAGTGGTGCTCGGTTAAGTATTTGTAGTCGCTCACTAACGCTCGCGAACAAATACTACATCGACCCTGACGGTCTGAAGTGTCACCCGCCGGAATTTCCGGCTTTGAGAGTAACCTCGGCAGGTCTTAAAGCTAGCTTTAAGCTTTTAGCTGTCAGCTTTTAGGGGAAATCCTGAAAGCTGAAACCTGATAGCTGTAAGCTGAACGTGCCTGCTGTCTTCAGTCCAATGCGGCAACTGTACGCGGATATGTATAAAAAGTCAAATCGTCCGAGACAAAATAAAAGGCCGCCGACCGCACAAATTGTGCAGCGGCGACCCCCGAAAAATGAACAACGTACGAAGTGTAGCGAGAGAGTTTTTCTCGAGTTAGAACCCGAAGTTGAGAATCGGGTACCGCGCGAGAAACTCCTTCCCCACCGCCGAGTCTTTCGCGTATTGATAGAGAGAGATTACGGTCAGTGCGGTTGCGACGGCGAGCCCCATCGTGCCAATCCAGCCGAACGCTTCAGCTGAAACGAATTGCATCGAAATCGGTCCGCCGCGTGCGAGCAAGAACCCGAACGCGATCATCTGTGCTGTGGTCTTCACTTTGCCGCAATACTTGACGGGAATTTCCTCAGTCGAAATCTTCCGCCAGTAGGCGACAAGTAGTTCCCGGGCGATGATTGTTGTGATGAAGAGCACTTCGAGAAGCACTATCCACCAGAAGTACTCTAGATCCCACGAGAAGACTGGCCCGCCGAAGACAACGAGCAGGGCGACCGTGCCGACCCATACTTTGTCGGCGACCGGATCCCATACCACGCCCCATGCGGAGCCTTGGTTTGGAAACGCCCGGGCAATACGCCCGTCAAACCAGTCGGTGAAGCAGATCGTAGTATAGGCGATAACCATCGCCCACTCGAGCCCAACAGCCATCTCTGACGACATGAGCCACCAACCCCGTCCCATTGCGTGCGGCCGGGCAACGAGCTCTTGGAAAACGAACCAGAGCACAATTGCGGGGCCAGCGAAGAGTCGGATTGCAGTCAGTTTGTTTGGAATTGTCGGCACCCAGTCTTTCCTGAACAGTGCCGGTAGTTGAGAAAAGAACGTCCAAATCGTCAGTCTCATTCAACACCCCCTCGACGCTAAAGATCCAATGATACCTCACGCCACTAAATCACAGCACCAATGAAGAGTCAATGAAAAGATGAAAGAATCTTCATTCTCTCATTGAGCAATATGAGGGTCGGTATAATTTTCTACGAACGACGAGAAATTGTACTCATATGACTGAGTCCAAAAGAATTATTCTCCATTATTTATATTTATTCCTTTTATTACTTCTGTTTTATGTACCTATCTTACAAATTTCACGTACGACGATTTTGTAAGACAGGAGTCCTCTGCGAAATCCTACCTCGTACAATTTTCTTACTCGTTGGCTTTTTTCTTGAGGGCTTCAGCGCGCCAGCCAATCATGTTTGAAAGCACTTGGAGAAGGGACCCGACCCCTGCGATCGCAAGAACGAGGATAGGAAACCACGCGTACGGTGTCAGATAATAGAAGAAGGTTGTGGCGAGCGCCGCCCAGATGCCGAAGCACCACGGGCACACCAAAAGCTCGTGCGTCGTCCTCCACGGGCCGCGCACAAACTTTTGCCGCACGATGATAATCTCACCGTTATCTCCTGCAAATACTTCTTTGCGCATGAACCAATCGCGGACAAATTCGGTAATCTTGTCGTAGACAAAAAGCCGCGTCAGGCGGAATGAGGCGAGAATGACGAGAATGAGATCAAAGAGGCCGATGCTTTGCGGGAGTTGCCCGAGTTTAAAGAGTAGAAAACCCGCCCCTGCAAATACCGCGGCAAAAAAGACCGCAAAGAAAAAATTCCACACTCCCTGATCGTCTTTCATCCCGATAGTGTTAGGACACCGGTTTATACAAACCGTTCCGCCAAGATTAGATTTTGAATAAATATCGACATGTTTTGAAGCTGGATCACAGTGTCCGACGGTTGCCTTGTGGCAACCGAACACTATCGGGATTCATGAACAAAGTATAGCTTACAATAAAACGCGTGTGAACGGGATAATTGACAATGGCACCCCACGACCCTACAGTGAGGGCAGGATGTAACCCCCCATGAAAGGAGGGAGATTCGATGAGTACGATCAAGAAAAGACGAGCGGTTTCGACACCGATTGTCGAGAACAAGATTCTCGATCTCGTCATATCTGTCGAAGTACGGGGTATTCCCCATGGTTACTGCGATGTCCTGCTTCAGGGGCGTCGGTGTGGCCTGCGGGCATCGTATGCCGTAGCTGGAATTTTCTCACGGCCGAATCCGGAATCCCGCAAGGGAAGGATTTTTGTAAAGCACCAGATCAGCAGTTGCGATCGGTGCAAAGAAATTGCACGGGAGGAGGTCAGGAGCCGAGCGACCGGTAGCATGAATGAATACATGCAATCTCTCTCACAGAAATAAAAGCGCGGATTAGTTGGAGGACTAATCCGCCTTTTGTTTTTCACTCTGCACGCTTTGTATCGTTTTTTCTTTTACTTCCAAATCCTTGTCCTTTCAAAAAACACATTACCACTTTTTTCACCATGGTGAAAAAAGTGGTAATGTGTTTTTTGTCGTGGGTATATATAAAAATAGACCCCCGACGGAGGTCCTCAAAACGGTGAGGAATCCTCCGAAGGGGAATCTGGTGTTTCGCGATTACTCGCGCTAGCCGTCAGGGCTAGATTGCGGAGCCGCCGTCGATGCGCTCGGTGTTGTCGAGTGCGCGACTGATGATCTGCTTCCACTCTGTGGGCGATGCAGTTGCGAACGGGCTGATGCCCGTTTTTTCGTGCTTCATGGTCGATTCTCCTCTGTTCGACGTGGCGGAGCCGCCCCTATAGGGAAGCCCGTCTCTTTTACTTTACTCCGCACATTTCATGAAAGCAAGGATTTTTCCACACCTAAAAACAATCAACCGACACCCCAGGGGGTGTCGGTTGATTACAAAAAATGAACCTCTGCAAGAAGGGCGGTACTTGGTTGGCCCTTCTGCAGAGGTCGTACGCTTTGCTTTGACTGCCATATGATGCCCCATTGTTGGGGGCACAATCTCCCGACAGAGAACGACAGGTTGATGATAAGCACTTTTAGTATACCGCCACAGCCAAGCCCAGCAATCCTGTTTTCCACACCACTAAATTCCCCCTCCGGGAGGAGGTGGCGGAAATAGAAGCCAACTATTTTTAGACCCCGGCGTACCAGAAATTGCATTACCAAGGGCGTCAGTTGTGCTAACCACGACACCGATATTGTTCCCCCAGTTGGTAGTGTCGGTTCCCGCGCTGTCCGGATCTTTCCGTTCCATGGAGTGAGGAGGTGTGTTGTTATTGCCAGCGCACCACCCACTACAGGATACAACCGTGGGTGTCGCATCGAGAGTGACGTTGACGCTCTCGCCAAGAGACTGTACGAGAGATAATTCTTCTCCGGCATTCCCTAAAGCGCCAAACGGCGCAACCAGATCCTCGACGACGCTTGTTGTCGTCGAGGCAGTTCGCTCTACCAAATAATATCCTTCCGATGAAACAGAGCCAACAAGTAGCTGGTGCGATTGAAAAGTTCTATCCACTCGTCAGAAGAGTCTGCCACGGTTCCCGCCCACGCGATTTCGTTGATGACCATCGGCATTTCAAAAATCTCAACATCTATCGAAGAGGAGGTCGCGCTATTCCCCAGCGTATCGTACGCAACAACCGACAGTGCTGATGTAGACCCATCTGAAAGCTCACTCGCGTAGGATGTTTCCGTCGTTGTGGCAACAACCTCATCGTCTACAACAATTTCGTAATAAGAGATATCCTCGGCCGAAGAGCTCCAAGAGGCGTTGACGGTGGTGCTTCCAGATAGACACCCGTCCGACCGCAGAGAGTATGTGCACTGAAGAATTTCAAAAGAATCCACTGTGGGGCCCGTGGTATCCACCTCTATTGAAATTTCCGAGGGGGAGGACGAGAGCCCTTCTGCATCGGAAGCGGTGAATTCAATTGTCGTCTGACCTTCCGGAAGTCCTGAAAGTGTCAGTTCCCAATCCCCGTCCTCGTCGGCAGTCGTTGTATCACCAGAAAAATTCTGCGAGATGACGAGAAGTGGAGTTGAAGTCCCGGAAAATGTGACTTCGGTTGTCCCGAAAAGGGAATTGTTTGAGGGAGATGTAATTCCTAGGTATACGGGCTCGGATTCTTCTTCGGGCTCTGGTTCTGCCGCCTCACGCTCACGCTCAAGTGCCTCTGCATATGCGCCGCTATCTCCGCCAAATCCTACATACGGTACTCCGAGGGGGAACGGGTCAGGGACAGTCGGAGCATTGGCAGGGAGAGTGTTAGAAGGCGTGGTTGGAACGGGCTCCTCAAAAACAGCCGGACTTTGTGCAGTCTCTTGCGGCGCTTGTTTCTGCTGTACTTGAGGAGCCACGGCCACAGCCACAGCTGTGGCAGAAATAGATTTTGCTTGAGCCAGCTTTACGCGCGCGACAAATTCATCAATTGCGGGGTCCCTACTAACGGCTACCGCACTGGAAACTGCGGAAAGATTATTTCCTGCAGAAAAATCCCCTTTCGATTTTCTTTGTATGGAGCTGGCGAAATCTCGAGCGGCACTGTACACAGTGTTTGTTGCGGCCGTTGCGCTCGTTACCATCTTTGAGCTCGCAGCCGCAACTGCCGTCCCCGCCGTAACAGTCGTGTCCCGCGTAACGCGCGCAAATGGATCAGCGACGGCAAACACCGCCTTCTGTGTTTTATATGACATTGTAGTGGGAGGCAGTTCAAAGCACCCTTCATCTCCACCAGATGGCTGTCCCGCGGACAATCCTCCAAGAGCTGTCACAATATTTGAAACTACCTTGCCCGACGCGCCCGCAAGGTACTCGCCGCTGAATGAGTGCCCTCTCCATAACTCATCGGCTTCAGGGCGAGAGAGCGGGATGAGAATGTTCGACGGAAGCGGCTGATTCGCACCCGTTCCGGCAGTCCACTCACGCACGCGCGTAATCAGATTGTCGTTTGCGGAGGTGAGATAGTTCCCACCTCCTGCAACCATGTTCGCCGGAGTCGCCACGTTGTATACGGCAATAGATTTCTCCGGAACGCCGTGTTGGATTAAATAAGTGTACAGCTCGTTTGTATAAAAAGTCCCCTGTGAGTGCCCGACCAACAAAATCTTCTGCGTCGTCACTTCCGGATGAATCTGCATCAAAATGGTCTGCAGATCAAAACTGCTGATTGAAGACCCAAGCGCCTGCGACATCACCTGCACCGCATCCCCCAACCCCGCCAAATGCGACGGGTTGTAGCCCAAACGAAATGTTACGTCTTGCAAGTTTGATTTTTCCGCAAAGACTCGTTTTAAAATACTAAAATCAGATTCTGCCTTGACTCGATCTGTAAAAATCCCGTTAGTAAAAATTACTGTATATCCCGTTTCTCGACACTCTATCGCTTGGGCGAAATTCGGAGTCAGTAAAATTGCTATAACAAAAAGCGAAACTCTTGTAGCTTTAAACATAACAGATCTTATAGCTCTACGTCGCACATATCACCACCGCCGCCAGCGTACGCCGCTTCGAAACGATCAGCTTCTTCTTTTTTCTTTAGACGCTGATCTGAATCAAAAATAAGACCGTCTACATATTCTCTCCATTCATCGGATTTGTTTATTTGATCTTTAATGTCGGTGTACTTTTCAAATGCAACATCGACCAAACAACCGATTCCTTTTCCTCGGTGTTTAATCGCAGCGACCCAAGTCTCTGAGTTAAATACACTTGTTAAATATACCTGTTGTTCTTTTGCATACTGCAACATTGCCGCGCGGATTTTGATATTCTCATTCCCCGGATACCGGTCAAAAATCGCCCGCTCTACATCATCTCGGATGCCGTTTTTGTTCGTATCAATTCCTTCAATTGTTGCGTCTGCAAGTGTTTGGTCAGGCCTCGGTGGCAGGCGTTCGCCCGTCACATCCGCCAAGGTAATCTTTTGTTCTTGAATATATTTGACTGCTTCAGCCGTCTTGTCTTCTTCAATCACCGCCGGAATACGATACAGA
>Ga0209211_10010472_pt1 | contig 12075 bp, 8 predicted proteins | sample RifGroA2_FD_183992 | JGI IMG/M metagenome (GOLD analysis project Ga0209211, IMG submission 183992) | Groundwater microbial communities from Rifle, Colorado, USA - Groundwater A2 (SPAdes) (version 2) | ecosystem: Environmental > Aquatic > Deep subsurface > Groundwater | place: Rifle, Colorado... | reverse complement strand
TATGGCAATACAACGGATTGGTGAAGAGGCATATGTACGGGAAGGTTTTCAGACAAATAACAAAGTAAATCCCTTCCGCCTGTCTATTGTAGATTATTTAATGCTCCACCCATTTGATACCTCTCGGATTGGTCAGGCAATTCATGACAACATGATAGACAAAGATATAGGTATCCAAGTGGAATTTGCGGCAGATTTATTAGATGTTAGATATCCGTCTAAAGAAAAACAAATCGATGCGGCTGACTCGTTGCAGGAACAACTCCAGCATGTTATCGACAGTTTGACGCCTTGTGTTTCTCTCACAAAAGGGGCATTCCATGCCTTATCCCATGAAGATGTTGAATTTTTATATCAAAATGCCCAGAAAGTTTGGCTGCCTGATGAGAAGATAACACCTAAAGACCTTACGAAGTTGCTGTCTTTATCTCAAAATGTCGATCTTTCAAAATTGTTTGAAGCTGTCTCATTATTGTTGAACAAACTTATCCTTCTAAATTTTGAACAGCGAACAGACTCGAATACATCTCAAGATGTAGCACAAACTAAAGTATTACCATTTAACTTGCCAGAACCTATTCGATGTCAAAATACACAAAACAATTTATGTAGTAATGGTAAAGATGCAAAGGATTTTGCCGGAGATATCCTGTTTATCCAGGATACAAACATTGGAAAAATTGTAGTGGGTGGGACAGGTACTTCTTATTATTACGCCGATGCGGCAGTAATTATCGACCTTGGAGGCGAAGATTATTATTTCAATAATGCAGGCGCATCCAACAAGGACATCCCTGTCTCTGTGTGTATTGATTTTTCAGGAAATGATGTTTATAACGTTGCAAATTCATTCGCTCAAGGTACAGGAAGATTCGGTATAGGTCTCCTCATGGATTTTGACGGAAATGATAAGTATTTGGGCCAAAATTTTTCACAAGGGTCGTGCCTCTTTGGAATTGGGTTGCTATTGGATAATAACGGAGATGATTTTTATAGCGGTCATGTATTAAATCAAGGAGTTGGTTTCTTTGGGGCAGGACTGCTGAGCGACCTCAAGGGCAACGATGTCTATTTTAGCGGACAATTTGCCCAGGGTGTTGGATTTACAAAAGGGGTTGGTGCATTAATAGATGCTCGTGGAAATGATTTTTACTTCGCGGGTGGCAGGTATCCAGATTTCAGAGACCCAGAAAAATCATTTCAATCCATGTCTCAGGGAATGGGCATGGGCATCAGGCCGGAAGAGTCCATTGTTGGCGCATCTGGCGGAATCGGCATACTCATCGACCAAAAAGGGAACGATCAATATCATGGAGACTATTTTTCACAGGGCAGCGGGTACTATTTTTCATTAGGATTACTCCATGACAATGAGGGTACTGATAAATATTATGCCGGTCGCTATGCTCAGGGTGCGGGTGTCCATTCAGCTATCGGCCTATTGGAAGACAAATCAGGAGACGACACATACGAGTGCTCTTTTGGCGTCTCGCAGGGATGCGGCCATGATACCGGCATCGGGTTTCTGGTTGATTATAGCGGGAACGATGCTTATCGCAGTGAAACTTCTTCACAAGGTATCGGATTGGAAAAGGGCATGGGAATTTTGGCCGATTTTTGTGGGGATGATAGTTATCGTGCAAATGACAATAGTCAGGGTTTTTCCTCTCCTTCAAAAACAGAAGACATTATCGGTATCGGAATGTTAATTGACAATCAAGGAAACCGCGATACTTTCCATGATACTCTACAAGAAAATCTGTTATTGTATCGAGCGAATGTGGGACTTTTATTAAATAAATGAGTAGAATGTAATTTCGGATTGCGGAATTCTGATTTCGGATCTATTGTTGAGGAAGAGGCAGACGAAACCTTGTTTTGGCTTGAGTTGATAAAGGAAATGGAAATTGTTGATAAAACATTGCTTAATTCTTTGATGCAGGAAAATAACGAAATAATCGCCATTATCGTTTCATCTATCAAAACTGCTAGAAACAATAAACAAATCCGCAATCCGAATTCCGCAATCCGAAATCAATTTGGCACAAAATAACGCAAAGGGATTCAGGGAAAATCATTTTGAAGGCAATAATGGGTATTATAATTATATGCAGATAGGTTTTGTCGAACGAAAAGGACACGTCCTTACCAGACCCACTCTAAAATGCCTCAGTCAGGTGGCCTCGATTAATCCGACCCTGGGCTGCATCCATCAATGCGCTTATTGCTATGCAAGAGGTTACTCGATCTATCCTGGTGACGGCAAAGTATTCGTTTATGGAAACATGCCCGAAAAATTAAAGAAAGAATTGGCCTCGCGTCGGAAGTTACCTGTCTATGTATTTTTTAGTCCAACCTGCGATGTCCTCCAGCCTATTCCACAGGTACTCAAGGTAACGTATGAATTAATGGAAGTTTTGCTGGAATATGGCGTTGGTATAAACCTGCTTACCAAAGGGAGGATTTCCGCAAAATTTCTTCAGTTGTTCGGACAGTACAAAGAATTGTTGCACATTCAAATCGGCATCACCACCTTAAATCGATATATTCAAAGAAAGATGGAACCGCACGCCGCAACACCTCAGGAAAGAATTCGGAATATAGAACGGCTATGTGCAGTAGGCATTACGCCGGAAGTAAAATTAGACCCCTTGATTCCTGGTTTGACCGATACACAATCGAATTTAACAGCCTTGTTCCGAACGCTTCAGGGATTTGGGGTAAATTCCACTGGCATCAATTTTTTATTCCTCAGACCGCAGATAAGGAAAAACTTATATAAGGCACTTGGGAATTCACCTTTCTTGCTAAAAATCATGGAGTATTATCAAAACAGTAAGTCCCTTCATTTACTGGCAGAGCAATCCCGTGTAGTTGCCCTTGATGTGGAATACAGAAAACAGTCATACGAACAAATTTCAGAATGGGCAAAAACCTTTGGAATTCACGCCTATGTATGCGGCTGTAAAAATCCCGATATCACAGAAGAACCGCTGTGCGGCATCAATTGGGGACAGCATTTTAAAAAGACCTCCATACAGAGGAGTTTGTTTTAGTATGATCTGTTCAAAACTATAACAATGAAGATTCCCACACAAAGATATTTATGCTCAATATTCTTCATTCTTCTCCAGTTATTCTTTTTGCAATATTCCATTTTTGCTATTCAGATTTCAGGTGTTGTCGTTGATACAAAAGGACAGCCGATTGACGAAGCAGTTGTCCGTTTTCAGGAAACACGCATTTCAACTTTTACCGATCAAAAGGGACGATTTACTATAAACCTTGATAATACTATCAGTCCAAAATATATTACTGCCTGGAAGGCTGGATTTTACAATGGCGGTCAACCTTTTTCAAAGAAAGTCAAAGAATATAGCATTCTATTAAAATCTATCTCTCCGATTGATAATGAAAAATATTCATGGATATCCTCTTCACATAATCAAACTATTACAACAGACGATAAAACTGAAGAAGAAAAAGCTTGCCAGTCTTGCCATCCGATGATTGTTGAAGAGTGGAAAAATAGCGCTCATTCAACTTCAGCAAAAAATCTGTTATTTTTATCCTTTTTCAATGGAACGAATAAAAATAAACAAAAAAAAATCGGACATGGCTATAGGCTAGACTTTCCCAATTCTCAAGGGAATTGCGCTGCCTGTCATGTGCCGGCTTTAGCCTTAGATAATCCTTTTAATTCCGATCCCAACAAAGCACAAGGAGCAGCGAAGGAAGGTGTATTTTGTGACTTTTGCCATAAAATTGTTAATACCGGTATAGATCGCACTGGCGGATACCCAGGTATTCTATCCATTCAATTTCAAAGGCAGGCAGAAGGCCGTCAGATTTTTTTCGGTCCCTATGATGATTCTTTTCCCGGTGATAATAGTTACCATCCTTTATACAAAGATAGTCGTTATTGCGCTCCCTGTCACAATGGGAGATTCTGGGATGTATTGGCGTATTCTGAATTCCAGGAATGGGCTGAAAGTTCTTACGCTAAAAAGGGCGTCCAGTGTCAGGATTGCCATATGAAGCCAACTGGCAGAATGTCTCGATTTGCATTGAGAAAAGAAGGAGGGGTTTTACGGGAGACAACAACAATCCCTTCTCACATAATTTTTGGTGTTAAGGACAAGTCATTCATGAGTAATGCAATTGGGCTTGATACCCAGGCTACTTTGGAAGATAATATACTAAAAGTATCGGTAACAGTTAAAAATGTCAAAGCCGGCCATCATTACCCCACAGGAAGTCCAATGCGTAATATGATCCTGCTTGTGGACGTAGTTGATAAAAAGGGCAAGCCGTTACCCATGACCAGAGGTGAGAGAATACCCACATGGGGAGGAGTTGGGGCTAGAGAAGTTGGAAACTATGCAGGGTTGCCTGGAAAGGGGTTTGCTAAGGTACTAAAAGATTTAGCGCGCTATCCCGATGGACAAAGGAGTCGCCGTTTCCGGAAAGAATATCCAGCGCCACACTGGCGCCCCACGCTTGTAGAGTCTGGTAATAGGATACCTGCTCATGGGTTTGATACTTCAAACTATCAATTTCTTGTCCCTGAGACACTCTCCGGACATATCAGCGTGACGGCCAGATTAATCTATCGCCGGGCGTATAAAAAATGGCTGGATGAAAAAGGCTTGAAAATAAGCGATATGGAAATTATTCAGAAACAACTAATAGTCAGGAGGTAATTTCTATGAATCTAACAATTTTCGTAACACGTGGAAAGAGGAAAACGCAATTTTTTTTATTCCTCATTATTACTTCATTCCTATTCTTCCATTCCATAAGCCTGGCCCAGATATCTGAAACAAAATGGGTAAACACTGGCGGGCCTCTGGGAGGATTGGGATATGATGTACGTATTTACCCTACGAATAAGAATAGCATGTTTGTTACAGACAATTATGCAGGGGTAGCAAGGAGCGATAACGCTGGGGAAACCTGGTATCAAACCAACTCTGGTATATCTGTAAAAAGCGGTCCTACGGGAGATGCTATCAATATCTTTAGTTTAACCATCGACCCAAATGATCCAAATATCATCTGGGCGGGAACAAATGGAGAAGGTAGCGATTTCGGAGTTTTCAAAAGCACAGATGAAGGAAATTCATGGACACTGAAAACCAATGGAATTACCCTGGAAGATGCCGATGGATTGGTTTTCAGGGGTTTTACCATTCAAAAAGGAAACTCAAATATAGTCTATGCCCAGTCAGAGGTTGTGACATCAAAACAAGGTCGTGAATTCAACATGGTAAAAGGACGCGTTTATAAAACAAATGACGGCGGAGAATCCTGGCAACTTATTTGGGAAGGAGACAGCCTGGCCAGATATCTCATCATAGACCCTACCAATTCAGAAGTCCTTTACATGTCTACGGGTATTTTCGACCGCGAGGCATACAACTCAGATTGTAAAAATAACTCTTCCGGTGGCGTTGGCGTTTTAAAAAGCACAGATGGCGGAGAAACATGGTCTTCTATAAATAATGGACTTACTGATCTCTATGTCGGGAGCTTGAGAATGCACCCATCAAATTCGAAGATTCTCTTCGCTGCAACAGGAAATAACGCATGTTCCGGACAATACGAGGGTAACATCGTTAGCGGGCTGTTCAGGACACTAAATGGAGGTTCATCCTGGACAAAAATTATTGACGGAGCAATCTTAACTACGGTGAACTTTAGTCTTTCCAATCCGGATATTGTTTATGCTGGAGGCGCTTCCGCCTTCTATCGGAGCGAAGATGGCGGGCTAACCTGGAGTAAGTTTGATAGAGGGGGAGTCTGGGGACCACCAGGAATCAGGGCAGGAGTTCCGATTGATGTAACCGTAGATCCTGATAATCCCTATCTTTTATACGCCAATAATTATGGCGGAGGTGTTTTTCGTTCAACGGATGGCGCGGAGACATGGGAAGAGTGGAGCAAGGGTTACTCAGGGGCGGAAATCCACAAGGTTTGTATTCCCGCCAGCAATATATCAACTGTTTATGCAATTGGTCGCAGTGGACCTTTTGTGAGTTATAATTATGGGAACACTTGGAAAGGTATTGCCAATGGTGATGCAAAAAGTTACCCAGAATGGTATTCGGTTGCCGTCCATCCAACCAATTCCAATATTATTTTGATTACTGACGAACATCAGGGGGTTATCTTTCGTAGTACCGATGGAGGAAATGATTTTACAGAAGTATTCAGGCATTCTGGGGCAGATGCGAGCAACCCGGATCAACGACAGGGATTCAAAACTCTGGTTTTTTCTCCTTCTAACCCGAATGTCATATATGCAGGTTTGGCAAGAGACCGAAATAATATCCTTTCTTCTTCTCCTTACGGAACGGTTATTTGTAAATCCACCGATGCTGGTGTTACCTTTTCTGAAATGACGTCTGACATAGATGGTTATAATGTGAACGAATTAATTGTCGACCCCAATAATGTGAACATTGTTTATGCGGCGACATCGAATGGTGTCTATAAAAGCGCCGATGAGGCAAAAAGCTTTACCCACTTTGATAGTCTTCGGAACCCGAATATTGAAGCCCTGTCTGTTGATTTTCAACAAACAAATTATCTAATCGCCGGGGAGATAGAGAACGGTATCTGGATAAGTGAGGATGACGGAACAACTTGGACGGGTCCGCATAACAGCGGATTCAATTCCTCCAATCCTTATATCACTGTGATTGTCTTCGACCCTGATAACTATGATACCGTTTATGCGAGCGATCTATATTCCGGTATTTACCAATCGACAGACAAGGGGAATACCTGGTCGCCATTCCCTGATTCGGAAATGTCGGGGTTAACTGTCAGAGCCGTCAAAGATATCGTAATGAATAAAGAAGTAATTTACGGAGCAACACAAGGAGGAGGGGTATTTCGATATAGCGAACTGACTCTCGCCCTAACGCCGACACCTACGTCTACTCCTCAATCAACAGTTATCCCAACCTCTATACCGACTCCAACGCCCACACCTGCGTCTACTCCTCAATCAACAGTTATCTCAACCTCTGTACTGACTCCAACGCCCACACAGGAACCAATCGAAGCGGGGAAGATATATGGTTCTGTGAAAGATGTCAAAGGTGCTCCCGTCACATCGGTAAGACTAACGCTCAAAGGGAAAAAAACAAAGATAGGAAATAACACCAACTCCGATGAGAAAGGGTACTTTGAATTCGCAGATTTAAAGGCGGATACATATACGATCATCGCAAAGAAAAAAGGTTACAAGAAATCCAGAGTGAAGGTTAAAATCAGCGAAAAAGAAAAGAAAGAAATTGTGATAGAGATGAAGAAAAGCCGGTAGAATAAGGAATATTGGAGAGAACATAAATCAGGGATAAGATGCGTGTGTTCAAAGACAGAAAGGAAGCCGGGAGGCTTCTTGCCCAGAAACTTTCAGGATACAAAGACGTTAATGGCATAGTGCTTGCCATCCCATCCGGCGGAGTGCCTGTTGCCGCCGAGATAGCGAAAGCGCTTGGACTCCCTCTTGATGTAATTATCGTGAGAAAAATTCAGTTACCTGATAACACGGAGGCAGGATTTGGTGCTGTCGGACCCGATGGTGAGGTATCATTGAATACGAACCTTATCAGTCAACTCCATCTCACAGAGAAAGAGGTCAAAAGACAAGTGCAGATAACGGTAGATATAATCAAAAGGCGCAACGAGCTTTTCCGGGAAGGACGGCAATTCCCTCTGCTTAAAGATAAGGTTGTTATTGTTGTGGATGACGGGCTGGCCTCCGGATACACGATGTTCTCCGCCGTAGATTTCATAAAAAGACATAAACCGGAAAAGGTTGTTGTCTCCGTTCCAACAGCGCCAAAAGGAACGGTTGATTTGATCTTGCTCCAGGTTGACGAGCTTGTCTGTCTTAATGTGAGAAGCGGATTTACCTTTGCCGTGGCTGATGCGTATGAGAAGTGGTATGACCTTGAGGATGAAGAGGTAATTTCGATCCTGAGAAGTTTCCGTATTGGGTGAGGTTTTGATGTCCTGCCCGGTTGTTTTATTCGTTTGTTGAACGACTGGATAAATTAGGTCACCTTCGTGACAACTCGAATAAAACAATCCCTCCCTTGATGGGAGGGAATAAGGGAGGGTGATCGCCTTTATTCTTCGCCCCCACCTTTGCCTCCCCCATCGTTCGAGGAACAGATGGTTTGAAATTCCTATGCGTCAAATTCAGGAGATTCAGAATTTCTTGGGGCCTTTTGATCAGCGCCTGAGCGCCATTTTCCAGCAACTCCTTTCCAGTCCGAAAACCCCAGAGCGCTCCTACTGGAAACATATCAGCCGCCACAGCCGTTTTCATATCAATGGCAGTATCGCCCAGGTAGATAAAATTTGAGGGTGGAACATTCAGGCATTTAGCTATTTCCAATGCACCAGACGGGTCTGGTTTGAGAGGTAATGAGTTGCGCTGACCGAGAACTATGTCAAATGCCCATTTCGGCAAATATTCAGTCACGCATAGTTTTGTGAATTCGTCTGGTTTGTTGGACAGAACCGCCATTTTCAGGCCGTGTGTTACCAGTGCATCAAGCATTTCTGGCACGCCATCGTAAGGCCTTGTTTTGACGTTCCAGCTTTTACCATACTCTTCCCGAAATGTCTGAACACAGACACCGATCGTGTCATCGTTCCTCTTATTCTCTGGTAGTGCACGTTTCATGAGGACGGTAGCCCCGTCACCAACAAAATAACGGTAAGTGTCCAGTGGATGAGTGGGAAAGTCGTATTTTTCGAGTACACGATTCGCCGCATTGCCCAGATCTTCCAGCGTATCAAGCAGCGTGCCGTCGAGGTCAAAGAGAATGGCTTTGAAGTGCATAAAGAAACCTTTTAACTGATAATTTACCATTTTTGTAACAATTTAGCGGTAGGGGCAGAAAATCTTCTGCCCCTACAATGCCACAATTTCCACTTGCGATTAAGAGATAGAGGTTTACAATGTATCATTATCATAAATTTTTTAAAAATGATATGCAAATGTATTTAAACATGCGGACACTTTTTCTTTCAATAGCTGCTTTTGCACTACTGGCAAGTTCCTTAAGGCAATCAGTCTATAGTAAGGAAGCGAGGGAAGAGTTAAGTGTGGGTGAGCGATTCCATCACGATACTTCTTTGACCTGGCGTGGCGTCATCGGAGATGTATTTCTGAGTAAGCCAAAGAAGCCGCCTCAATATAAGAACTATCCTGATTCGAAGATAATAAAACTGCCGAAACCCGCATATCGTGGAATACCCCTTGAAGAAGCCATCGGGAAGCGGCGTTCCGTCCGCAATTATTCAAACAAGCCTCTTACCATGTCTCAATTATCCCAGCTACTATTTTCGGCACAGGGCATAACGGGCAAATTATATGATCAATCGTTGCGAACAGCGCCTTCAGCAGGCGCTCTTTACCCACTTGAGGTTTACGTAATCGCCAACGATGTGGAAGACCTGCCTCGCGGCATTTACCATTACGCCGTGCTGAACCACTCACTGGAACTGGTAAAATCCGGTGATTTCAGAAAAGAGATTACCGCCGCCGGACTAGAGCAGGAAATGTTAGGCGATGCAGATGTTACCTTTGTGTTATCAGCCGTCTTTGACCGGGTTTGTTACAAATATGGTGAACGCGGATTTCGTTACGCATACATTGAGGCCGGGCATATCAGCCAGAACATTTATCTGCAGGCAGTTTCACTGAGATTGGGCTCTGTAAGCGTAGGGGCGTTCCTGGATGAAGAGATTAATAAACTTATTGGTATTGATGGCCGAACAGAGGCCGTTATTTACCTGCATGCGGTAGGTACGTTATAAATATTCCTTTCTTTGCGCTCTCTATGCCTTTGTGGTTAGACCGACATTTACTGCGGCGATATTGTATAAAAATGAAACGAGATGATATTAATTACATAATCAGTATCCTGCTTATATTTTCCATTTCCATTACAGGCATTGTGGGGTATGTGCAGTCACGACTCGAACTTCGCAGGTTTGTTCCACACCGCTATTTTGCTTATGCCACGCTGATTCTTGCTGCCATCCATGTAATCCTGAACTGGGGAAAGCTATGGCGTTACCTATGCCGAAAATTAAAAAAGCATTAATCCTAAACCAACCACGCAAGAATATGTAGGGGCAGGTTTCAAACCTGCCCCTACGTGATCTCAAAAGGTATGATACAACGTCATTTCAAGGAGAATATGATGGATTTTACAAATGACAATCGACTTTCCTTAATTCAAAAGATATCTGGAGAAATGGATGGTTTGGGGCTTGAATCCGTCAAGCCTGCAATTCAGAGACATATTGAGAAAGCGAAAACTATCAAGAAATCTTTAGATTTAGCCCCATTGATCGAGCATACCTTATTGAAGCCAGAGGCAACACGGAGGGATGTTATGAGGCTTTGCGAAGAAGCAAAGCGATTCCATTTTCGCGGGGTCTGTGTAAATCCTGTCTTTGTAAAAGAAGCCCAGAAACAACTAACAGGGACGGATTGCTCGGTTATTACCGTTGTGGGGTTTCCTTTAGGTGCTAACATAACGATCACCAAGGCGGAAGAGACGAAACACGTTATAGAATTAGGCGCGAACGAAGTGGATATGGTTATTCCAATTGGTATACTGAAGGAAGGCGATTACAGAGCCGTTTGGCAGGATATCCGTGCAGCCGTTGAAGCAGCGGGGTCAATCCCGGTAAAGGTGATTATCGAAACAGGGCTTCTGGAAGAAACGGAAAAGATTGCCGCATGTCTGTTGGTTAAGCGGGCAGGCGCTGCGTTTGTCAAGACTTCTACAGGTTTTTCTGTCCGTGGTGCGGCAGTAGAAGATGTCAAATTAATGAAGGCAGTTGTGGGGGACGGTCTCGGTATAAAGGCCGCAGGCGGAATTCGTGATTTTCAAACAGCCCGTGCTTTAGTGGAAGCCGGGTCAACCCGATTAGGCTGTTCAGCGTCTGTAGCAATTGTAACAGATTTGGTAGCGTAATCGTCTCGGTTGCCCACCAAACGCAAGCACTAAGTATGTATCTGCCAGGCCTTTGCTGGTTCAATCGTCCTCGATTGAACCGAAATGTTTTGGTTCAGGCTACAAGCCCTGAACCAGCACGAGACATGTGGCGTGTGACGAATGACGTGTAGCAAATGACGGGAATGCCGCTTGTTACCTGTCACTTGACACTCATTATTTTGGTGTGGTATTTTCTGTTATTTCTTCTTCGCGCCAAGCAGGCTATATTGCCCGTTTTCAAAGCAGAATACCCCAATAACACGGGGCATTTCGGGATTTTTAAAGGATACGGCAAATTTAAAGCGTGGATAGCCAACAGTTGAAGGATTAGGTTCTGCCTCTACATGGGTCAAATGTGCTTTATGTTCGAAGCCAAGGATGTTCCACTGAATTCCCTTATTATCGGGAAACTCAGCTTCCGCTAACTGAACAATATTATCCTTCAGAAATGATTCCCTCCTTGCCTCTTCGCTGATAAAGGTTGTTTCCTGTTTCGGTGGCGATACGATTTCTGGCTTCATTGCGGTACTTTGTTTCGGTTCTTCCAAACCTGTTTTCTCGGCCTCGCCAACGATGGTTGTTTCCAGTTTGGGTTGTGGTGTAATGTCAGGTTCCGCCTCACTGGTCTGTGTTATTACTTCAAGACCTTTCTGCATACTCCCGGCCATTGACTTACCCATTTCCTCAAAACCCTTCTTGAATCCTTCTTCCAAAGCCTTGCCAAGTCCCTTCATCATCTCACCCATTGCGCCGCCAAACATGGACATCATGGTCTGTTCAGCATCGACCTTCCATTGCCCTTCTTCTTTTACGATAATAGTCTGCATCTGGACTTGAAATTCCGTCGTCCCGTCATTTGTTTGCATGGTAGTTTCAATGGTGGTCTTGTTGTCTTCAATTTTAATATCACCAAAGGTTACTTTGCAAGTGGCAGTAGTATCCTCCTCTTTTATGTGTAATTTGTCTGCGCTTCCTTTTGTTACAAACGACCTTGCCGCTTGAATATCCTTTGCATTCATCGCATCCCAGAATCCCT
>Ga0209211_10010471_pt1 | contig 12075 bp, 11 predicted proteins | sample RifGroA2_FD_183992 | JGI IMG/M metagenome (GOLD analysis project Ga0209211, IMG submission 183992) | Groundwater microbial communities from Rifle, Colorado, USA - Groundwater A2 (SPAdes) (version 2) | ecosystem: Environmental > Aquatic > Deep subsurface > Groundwater | place: Rifle, Colorado... | reverse complement strand
TGATCTTATTCTTCCGAAAAAATATGGTTTTGAAGTGCTTGAGGAATTAAAAAAATCACCGGACACCAAAGACATTCCGGTCATCATCCTTACTCTTCTTGGCGAAGACGAGGATATAAAGAGGGGGCTGGAACTTGGAGCAAATGATTATATCGTGAAGTCGAGCCATGCTGTCGCTGAAATTATTGAAAAAATAAAGAATTTTTTTGCGAAAAAATTTAATCCCCAAATCGAACAAGAGGAGAAATGAGTTTTTTACGGGTAAAATCGGCGTTAGCCGGTTTTACTTTGTGTATTTATGAAAACCTGAATTGCCGTGTAGATGGAAACTTGAGATTGGGGATGGTGTCTTGCTTTTTCGATAAAAAATATTATTATATTATAATCGTTCGTTGACAATTGAATTTCGGGAATTTTCCCAAGGAGATTGGTATGAATGTTCTTAAAAATATTTTCAGGAGGATGTTTTTGAAAAAGAGCGGATATAAATTACCAAAGGATTACAGCGCCAAGTTCTTTAAGAGCATAAAGAAATATAAAGTTTATAATATTGATATGCATCCGTATTTACGGAATTTTCTAAAGCCGGACAATAAAATAAAATTCAGCGATTACGAGGTATATTTGGTGTATAGTAATAACGGCGGATATGGCAACTTTGAAGGTATTTATCATGACGCTAAGTATAGTTTTATTTTGGTGAAATCCGGGTTAGAAAAAGTTTTTATAAAACAAAAAGCCTTGGCGTGCATAGGATTTGACTTGGGGCTTGATCGTGGTTTGGAAAATTCTATTATTATAAAGCAAATTCAAGGAGTGTCGGGAGAACAAAATGATTTAAGTTATTTCCATTGGACCAAAATGCTTTTGAAGATTTGCGTTGATTGGGCAAAGGACAACGGATTTAAAAACGCGTATGTCATAAGGGCGAAGAATAGCAGTTGGTATATCGCCGAAGGCGAAAGAAGCAAGAATATGTTTATGAGGTATGATGTTACTGCTCGCAGGTCGGGATTTAAGTTTGATAAAAAAAAGAAAATGTATTTTTTACCCCTATCTTAAAAATGAAAAAAAAACTGGCGTTAATCAGTTTTTATTTTCGTATGTTTAAGGACACTGGAATTTATCGTAAGCCGTGAAATAAAGGAAAGCAGTTCCTTTTTATTTTACGGCTTTTAATGATGCTTTATCGGTTCCAGCCGCGCCTGAAAATGCCGGAGTATCGGCGGTTCGTAAACTAATTTCAGTCCTTTGATTTTGTCGCGTTTTTGCCAAACCTTTTCAATCACGGAAATAACGTAATCAATATGTTCCTGGAAATAAACGCGACGCGGGATTGTCAACCGGACGAGTTCCAGCGCGGGATAAATATTTCTTTTCGTTTCCGGATCACGGCCCGCCAGCAATGTTCCGATTTCCACGGCGCGGATTCCGCCTTCAAGATAAATCTCACAGCAAAGAGAGTGTCCGGGAAATTGTTCTTGCGGAATACGCGGCAGAAATTTTTTAGCATCAATGTAAACGGCGTGACCGCCGAAAGGTTCAATAACCGGAACGCCGCGTTTTTTTAATTCTTTGCCGAGATAGGCGACTTGGCCGACGCGATACGCCAAATAATTTTCTTCTATTCCTTCGTAAAGTCCTTGCGCCAGCGCTTCAATGTCATGCCCCGACATTCCGCCATAACTGGTAAAACCCTCAAATAATATGCTTATGGGAACAAGTTTTTGGTAAAGCGTTTTTGAACGCACCGCGATAAAACCGCCCATATTGACGATGGCGTCTTTTTTGGCGCTCATCAGAACGCCGTCAACGCAGCCCATCATTTCTTTGATAATTTCTTTTATTGTTTTTTGAGCGCAGTTTTTTTCCCGCGTTTTTATAAAATAAGCATTTTCCGCGTAGCGCGCCGCGTCAAAAAATAAAAGTAATTTATTTTTCTTGGCGAGCGTGGAAACGGCTTTGATGTTAGCTAAACTAACCGGTTGCCCGCCGACGCTGTTGCATGTTATAGTTATAAGGAGATAACTGATGTTTTTTTTATTTTCCGCTATAATTTTTTCAAGTTTTTTAATATCCAGGTTTCCCTTAAAAGGATGATATTCAGACGAATTATCGGCTTCCGAAATAGTAACGTCAATGGTTTTTCCTTTGGCCCATTCAATATGGGCTTTAGTGGTATCAAAATGTTTATTGCCGGGAACGATGCCGCCATTTTTTACCAGAATCGCGTCTAAAACATGTTCCGCCGCCCTGCCTTGGTGTGTCGGTAAAATATAATCAAACCCCATAATTTCCTTTATTGATTTTTTCATTCTTTCGAAACTTTTGGCGCCGGCATAACTTTCATCGCCGAGCATCATACCGGCCCATTGTTCTTGCGACATCGCGCCGGTTCCGGAATCGGTCAAGAGATCAATATAAACATCGCGCGCTTTTAATAAAAAAGGATTAAAACCGGCTTCGCGCAGTTTTTTTTCGCGTTCGGCGCGCGGAATTATTTTTATTGATTCAACTGATTTTATTTTGTAAGGAGGAATTAGCATAAAATTTACAATTGATATTTTTTAATATATTAACTTACTTTTGTTTATTTTTCAATGGATAATAGCGCGTATCATCATATTAAGATTAGTCAATTTGAAGGTCCATTGGATCTTCTTCTTCAGCTCATTGAAGCTAAGAATATGGAAATTACCGTTGTCTCTTTGTCGGAAGTGACGGATCAATACATTTCTTGTTTTAAGGATATAAAAGAAGTTTGTCCCGAAGAATTGGCAAATTTTTTGTCTATAATTTCCAGCTTGATTTTAATAAAATCAAGGGCATTATTGCCGATTCTTGAAATTGACGAAGGAGTTTTGGAAGATGCCGATGATTTGGCAAGGCGTCTGGAAGAATACCGTATTGTCAAAATGCTCGGCAAGAAAATTCAGGAATTGGACAGGCGCGGAGCGATCAGTTTTTCGCGTCTCGCGGATAAAAAATTGCGGCCGATTTTTTTCCCGCCGCGCAACGCGACGGCGAATGTTCTGCATAAATATTTTGACAAGATATTCAAGGAAATTTTTACCGAACCGCAAGTTTTGCCCCAAAAAGAATTGCGAGAACTTATAAAATTGGAAGATAAAATCAAAGATCTCGCGGAAAAAATCAATAGAGGCAGTGTCAAAAATTTTAGCGGTTTTTTGAACGAAAGTTCATCGCGTTTGGAAATTATAGTCGCTTTTTTGGCGTTGCTTCATCTTTTGAAACGGAAAATAATAAAAGCGGAACAATGCGATGTTTTCGGCGAAATCGCGATAAGTAAAATTTAGATGAACAAGATTTTGGATAATAAAAATATTATTGAGGCATTACTTTTCTTTTCCGGCGAGCCGGTTGATTTTGCTAAAATCAAAAAGGGGGTTAAAATAAACGATGCTGAATTACGGAAAATTATCAATGAATTGAAACGGGATTACGAAGGCCGCGGCGTTAATATTTTGGAATTTGAGGGCGGCGCGGAAATGGTGACTTCTCCGGACGCGGCGGAATTTTTGTCCGATTTCGTAAAATCCGAGATTCAGGAGGATTTGTCGCAGGCGGCTTTGGAAACATTGGCGATTATCGCTTACAGGGGGCCTGTCAGCCGGGCGCAGATTGACGATATTCGGGGCGTAAATTCCACTTTTATTTTAAGAAATCTTTTGATACGCGGTCTTATAAAAAGAGATAATAATCCTAATGATTTCCGGTCTTTCATATATTCCATAACATCGGATTTTCTTAAAAAATTGGGGCTGAAAGACATAAAAGAATTGCCGGAGTATGAAAAATATCACCCCGCGGGTGATCTATCGCGGGTATGACAACAAACGCACGGCACCTAATTTATCAATAGTATTAAGCGAAATTTGCAAAAGTTGAGCCGTTTTCTTAATATGGTATACTGTAAATAATTAACTAAACCATAATAAGCATTTTGTATGACCTATCTGCCGCTAATCATAAAAACTCGTTTGGAAGAAAAACTATCCAAACTTAATAAACTTCGTCCTCTGCCAAAATCGGCAGTACAAAAACTACGAGAAAAATTTCAGATAGAAATGACTTATAATTCAAACGCGATTGAAGGAAACTCTCTAACTTTAAAAGAGACTTTTTTGATTATCAATGAAGGAATTACGGTAAAAGGTAAACCCTTAAAAGACCATTTGGAAGCAAAAGACCACCATACTGCTTTAGTATATCTTTATGATCTAATAGATAAAGATAAAAAACACACCACTTCTGAAATATTAATACGAAATTTGCATCAGATTATTATACGGGAAACCGATAAAGAATGGGCTGGGAGATATAGAAACGCTAATGTTATTATTGGCAGAGCAAAACATATTCCTCCGAATGCATTACAGGTACCGCAAAAAATGCGTGATTTAATTATTTGGCTCAATTCACAAAAAAGCAAAATGAACATTGTTGAACTTTCCGCTTTATTACACCACAAATTAGTATATATTCATCCGTTTTTTGACGGCAACGGTAGAACCGCGCGCCTAACAATGAATTTACTGCTTATGCAAGCTGGCTACCCATTAGTTATTATATTAAAGAATGATCGTAAAAAATATTATGATGTACTGGACAAAGCAGATAGTGGCGGATATGAACCGTTGGTAAAATTTATTGCTCAATCCGTAGAACGCTCGCTTGATATTTATCTAAAAAATCTTACGCCTGCGATCCAAAAACAAGAAAAGTTTATAACATTGACGGATGTATCAAAAAATACCTCTTTTTCTGCAAAGTATTTAAATTTACTTGCTAGACAAGGAAAATTGGAAGCACATAAAGAGGGCAGGAATTGGTTAACATCAAAAGAAGCCATTAAGCGATATTTAAAAAATAGAACGCGGCAGCGGAAAATTTCATAAATGTAATAACGAAGAATTAAGAAAAAGGGAAAGAATATAGAATTTTGAGAATATCAAATTATAAATAAATAGTATATAACCATTGCCCGCCTTTTTTTATAAAAATATTTTAATGCTTTTTGCCGCCGTAATAGGCGCCGCGTTGCTCTCGCTTGTTTTGACGGGCGTTTTGGAATTTCCGCGGAAAGACGTCGAATCCCATGAATTATTCAGCGCTTCAATCGCGCCAGCCCGTCTTCCTGTGATGGAAAATGTTTTTTTTGCTTCGGCTAAAGATAATCCAGACTATATACCCATACGCAATTGGATTATTGAAGAGCCGATTTTGGACGCGGTTGCGGCTGTTGCCATAATTCCCGCCAAAAATAAAATTTTATTTAAGGAAAATATTGATGAACAACGACCCATTGCCAGTTTGACTAAACTTATGACAGCAGTTGTTCTTTTGGACAGTATCAATAATATAAATGAAGAAGCGTCGGTTAAGTATAGTCATATAATGGCTGAAGGCGAGAGCGGCGGTTTGGTTGTCGGCGAAAGTTTATCTTTTGTTAATTTATTAAAAATTATGCTGATTGCTTCAAGCAATGACGCGGCGGAAGTAATCGCCGAAGCGGTTGGTTCGCGCATCGGCGGTGATAATAATATTTTAAAGACGCCACGCGATTTTTTTATAGAAAAAATGAATAAAAAAGCCGGCCAGTGGGGGCTTGACGATACGCATTTTTCCACGCCCACGGGGCTTGAGGATGAAAATAATTTTTCCACGGTTAAAAATTTGGCGAATTTAATAATGAAAATATCCGTTGCTTATCCTGAAATTTGGCGCATTTCCGTTATGCCCGTTGCGGATGTTAAAGATTCCACCGGCCTGATCAATCATCATTTAATCAATACCAATAAACTTATTCCATTTCTTGACGATATTGTCGGCAGTAAGACCGGCTATACCGAAGGCGCCAAGGGCAATATAATTATTATTCAGCAAGACCCAATTAAAAAAGATAATATAATTTATATTATTCTCGGATCAAGCGAAAGATTTGCTGCGATCCGGTCCTTGATTGATTGGGTGCATAAGGCGTATTTGTGGTAAAATAAATTTATATGATGCAGGCATTTGAGATAACTAGAATTTTGATTTTAGCGACAGTCGGTTTTTGCGTGGCAATGGCTTTTACTCCTTTGCTTTCCCATTTTTTGTATAAATATAATTTAGGGAAACAGATAAGGAGCAATAAGCCGGTTTTTCACAATTTTCATTCAAAGAAAGAGGGAACGCCGACTATGGGCGGTATTTTGATTTGGGGAACAGTTTTGGTTTTGGCTTTTGTTTTTTGGTTGTTCTCCAGATTTGACATAATAGTTCTTCGGGATTTGAATTTTTTAAACAGAGGAGAAACATTTCTTCCTATCGGGGTTATGATTTTCGCCGCTTTTGTCGGCTTAGGGGATGATCTTTTGGGTATTTTCAAAAAAGGTCCCAATGGCGGGGGAATGAGCGTAAAGAGAAAATTAATTTTATATGTAATAATTGCCGCGGTGGGATCCTGGTGGTTTTATTTTAAACTGGATTGGGATTTAATTTCCGTGCCATTTTTAGGAAGTTTTAATATAGGATTATGGTATGTTCCCACTTTTATTTTTATTATCGTCGCGACCGCTTTTTCCGCCAATGAAACCGACGGTTTGGACGGTCTTTTGGGGGGAGTTTTACTTGTGGCTTTTTTATCTTTGGGCGTTATAGCATTTAGTCAGGGCAGATACGATTTGGCGGCTTTTTGCGGCATTGTAATAGGAGCGACTTTGGCGTTTTTGTGGTTTAATATATATCCGGCTCGTTTTTTTATGGGCGATACCGGCTCAATGTCTTTGGGAATCGCTTTGGGAATTATCGCCATGCTTACCAATACGGCCTTGCTTTTGCCGTTTATCGCGTCAATTTTATTTATTGAAACATTATCGGTTATTATTCAATTTTTTTACAAGAAAATAACGGGCAGAAAATTATTTTATTCCACCCCAATTCATCATCATTTTGAAGCCGTGGGTTGGCCGGAGACGAAAATCACAATGCGTTTTTGGATTATTGCCGGCGTTACGGCTTTTGTCGGCGTTGTGATCGGACTTACGGGGTAAGGTTGTGAAAATTTCTAATTTCTATTTTTTTTAATTCATGTTTATTTTAGACAATATTTTCACTGTTTTTATGTATTTATTCCCCGTTTTATTTATATTTCTGGGTGTTGTTATATTTATGCAGATAATGCAACGGCGCGGGCGGCTCATCAAGTCGCTTAATATGTCTTTGCTTTTGGTTACAATGCCGAAAGACAGCCAAAAGGATGAGAAAACGGAGAACATCAAGGAGCTTATCGGCCAGATTGAACAACTTTATTCAATTTTGGGGAGTATTGGAGCGAAAGATTCTTCAAGGGGTTTCTTCTCAGGACCTTCTTATTTGGGTTTGGAAATCGCTTCAATTGGCAAAGAAATAAATTTTTATATTGCCGCGCCGAAACATTGGCAGGAATCCGTAATTAAGCATATTCAGGGGATTTATCCGAGTAGCGAAGTGCAGAAAATAGAAGATTACAATATTTTTAATCCGCGGGGTTGTGAAGCGGCCGCGCGGCTGTTTTTAAGAAAAGATTATCTTTTTCCCATTAAGACATATAAGCGATTGGAATCTGATTCCATAGGAGAAATTTCCAATGTTTTTTCGAAAATACGGGAAGGCGAAGGCGGAGCGGTACAGATTATATTTAAAAAAGAAAATTCACGGTGGCGTCATCTGGCGCAAGGCATTGCGCGAGAAATGCAAAAAGGGAAAAGTTATAATGAAGCGAAAGACGTGGCCGGTAAAGGCGCGTTCAGAAAAATAGCCGGAGAAATGTTCGAATCGATGAAAAGCGGTGGCGATGCGCAAAAAAACAAATTATCGGAAGAATCAAAACCCGTTACTCCAATGCAGCAGGAAATCATTAAAATGATTGAAGAAAAAGCAAGTAAAATGGGATTCGGCGTTAATGTTCGTTTGGTGTCTTCGGCCGCAACTCAAGAAAGAGCGGATGAATTATTGAGTCAATTGCGGGATGCCTTTTCCCAGTTCGATGATCCGAATTTGAACGGATTCAATTTTTCCAAAGGCAACAAGAAAAGTATAGTTTATGATTTTAGTTTTAGGAATTATGATTCGAAGAACAGGGTGATTTTAAATACGGAGGAACTGGCGAGTATTTTTCATTTTCCGATTTTCGGTCTTGGAACGCCTAAAATAAAATGGCTGAAAGCCAGATCGGCTTCCGCTCCGGTTGATTTGTCCCAGGAGGGTATTATTATCGGTAAAAATGTTTTTCGTGGCGAAGAAACGGAGGTTCGGATTGCCAACGATGATCGTCGCCGGCATCTATATCTTCTTGGTCAGACCGGTACGGGAAAATCCGCTCTTATGCAGGAGATGGTGCGTCGGGATATTGAAGCGGGAAAGGGAGTTTGCGTTATTGATCCGCATGGCGATCTTATTGAAAAGATATTAGGAAACGTGCCGAAAGAAAGAATAGAGGATGTTATTTTATTTAATCCATCGGATTTGGATTTGCCGATCGGTTTGAATATGTTTGAGTATGATCAAAGCCGGCCGGAGCAGAAAACTTTTATTATCAACGAACTGATAAATATCGTGCAGAAACTTTTTGCCGCTTTGCCGGAAGCGTTCGGACCGATGTACGAGCAATATACGCGCAATACGATGCGGCTTTTATTGGACAATGCCGATATCGGGCCATTTACCTTGATGGAAATGCCGAAAATTTTCATCAATTCGGAATTTCGCCATTATTTGCTTTCGCGTGAAACAAACATTACGGTAAAAGAATTTTGGCAGTCGGCCGAGGCGGCGAAAGGCGAACAGTCGCTGGAAAATTTCGCCACTTACATTACGTCAAAATTTGACAATTTTATTAACAATGAATATGTGCGGTTGATTATCGGTCAGTCGCGAAGCGGATTGAATTTTCGCGATATTATGGATCAGGGAAAAATTTTGCTTGTTAATTTGACCAAGGGGCGGTTGGGTGATATTAATTCTTCCCTGATTGGCATGATTATTGTCGGTAAAATTTTATTGGCTTCTTTTTCGCGCGTTGATATGCCCGAAGAGCAGAGAAAGGATTTCTATCTTTATATCGATGAGTTTCAAAATTTCACCACTGAAAGCATATCGTCTATTTTAGCGGAGGCGAGAAAGTATCGTTTGAATTTGATAGTCGCTCATCAGTTTATCGGTCAACTTCAGGAAAAAATTCGCGATGCCATATTCGGCAATGTCGGATCAATGGCGATATTCAGGATCGGAGCCGAAGACGCCGAATTTATGGCAAAGCAATTTAAGACGGTGTTTTCCGAGACGGATCTTTTGAATATTGATAATTTTAACGCTTACGTTAAAATTTTAGTCAACGGTAAAATATCCAGACCGTTTAATATTGAGACATATTCTCCGGAAAAAGGCGTTCCTGAAATCGTTTCATTGGTAAAAGAGTTTTCCCGCAAAATGCATGGCCGGCCGAAAGAACAGGTGGAGAAAGAAATACTGGAACGGTCGCAAGTGGCGGAAAGCGCTGAAGAAGAAGAGGCGATTTAATTTTCTTGAATTACAAAATGCTTTCTTCGCGCCCCGTCCCGCAGTACTGCGGGACGGGGCGCGAAAATTCAAATCTAAACATTTCGTAATTCAAGGTAATTTAACAAAAACTTTATGCGAAATATTTTATCAATAAAAAATAAAAGTATTTTTCAGTTTTTTCGTTTTGTTGCCGTTGGTTTGTTGAATACGGGTATAGATTTCGGCATATTGAATATTCTGGTTTGGTTTTTCGGCATAGCAATCGGGTGGCCGGTAGCTGTTTTTAATATAGTCGCTACGGGCATTGCTATGGTGAATAGTTATTTTTTAAATAAATACTGGGCATTTAAAAAAACCGAAAAAAATAATACCGCGAAAGAGGGTTTTTTATTTGTTATTTTCACTTTTTTGGGTATGGGAATAAATACGGGAGCAGTGTATTGTTTTGTTAATTTTTTTGATCCGTTATTCGGTATTAACGAGACGCTGTGGCTTAATTTAGGAAAAATTTTTGCCACCGTCCTTTCCCTTTTCTGGAATTTTTTCTGGTATAAATTCATTGTGTTTCGCAATAAAGGTAATTAAATATGTCTTTAGTTTTATATCGCAAATATCGTCCTCAATTATTTTTCGAAGTGGTTGGGCAAGATCATATTATCGGCAGCTTGAAAGGCGGTTTGACCAGCGGGAAATTTTCCCATGCTTATCTTTTTACCGGACCGCGCGGCACGGGGAAAACAACGGTTGCCCGCATATTGGCACGGGCGTTTAATTGCGAAAATTTAGCGAACGGTGAACCGTGTGGCAAATGCGGTTCGTGTCGGATGGTGGCAAGAGGCGAAGCGATGGACATTGCGGAAATAGACGCGGCGTCAAATCGCGGTATAGATGAAATTCGCGCTTTGCGCGACGGTATTAGATTTGTTCCCGCTTCGCTCAAGTACAAGGTTTTTATCATTGATGAAGTTCATATGTTGACCAAGGAATCGTTTAACGCCTTGCTTAAAACGCTTGAAGAACCCCCGGCGCACGCTTTGTTTATTTTGGCGACAACTGAAATTCACAAAGTTCCGTTGACTATTATCTCGCGTTGTCAAAGATTTGATTTTCAGCGTTTGGGAATAGACAGGTTGACGGAGCGTCTTAAAAAAATCGCTAAAGCCGAAAAAGCTAAAATCAGCGAAGAAGCGTTGAGATTTATCGGTCTTGCGTCGGACGGATGCATGAGGGACGCGGAAAGTTTATTGGGGCAGATTATCGCTTCCGGCGATAAAAAAATTGAACTTGAAGACGTGCAGAAAATATTGGCCGTTGCTGACAGCAAAATGATTTTTGATTTTTTCGGAGTAATTTTCAGTGGCGACCGTTATGCGTCATTTCTGATTATAAACGATTTGGTTGACAGGGGCATTGATATTCAGCATTTTATGCAGGACGCGATCAGTCATTTGAGAAAACTCGTTTTTATGGCGGTTTGTTCTTCGGGCAAAACCGATTCCGTTTTTTGCGATAATGTTTTGAATGCGGAAAAAGCGGGTAAAGAAGCGCGGTTTTTTGACGAGTGGACCGATACGCAGAAAAAAATGGCGTATTCGCAGGCTATCGGACTGAAGACGGAAAATTTCATCGGTATTTTAAATATATTCGTGAAGGCCCTGGACGATTTGCGCAAATTTCCTTTGCCGCAAATGGCATTGGAATTGGCGGCGCTGGAGGCTATTGAAGAATTGGAAGGAAATTTTTTGGCAGACGATTCCAAAACCGTTGCCGACAAAGCAATGCCATTGAAAGAAAAGGGGCAGTCAATAAAAAATAATCGTATTAACGCCGTTGATAAAGAAAATAAAATAAACGCGAATAAAGATGTTTCTTCAAACGAAGCGGTGCTGGAAATAAAAGAAAAAACTTCGCATAGCGAATTGACAATTGACAGCATTAAAAATCACTGGGATGATGTTTTGAAGGAAGTTAAGTCGCATAATAATTCTTTATTCGCTTTTGTGGGAGCTTCTTTGCCGCGGGAATTGGAAAATAATATTTTGATTGTTGCCGTAAAATATAATTTTCACAAAGAGCGGCTGGAAGAAATGAAAAATAGATTGATAATAGAGGAGGCATTGGAGAAGGTGTTCGGTAAAAAAATAAAATTAAAATTTGTTTTAGATCAGAACTTAACTTTATCGCAAAAAATAAGCGAGGGAGCCAAGGATTTGGTTTCGTCCGCTCTGAAAATTTTTGGAGGGAAAATCGTGGAGTAGTTTCGTTATATTGGGGGATCGTCTAATGGTAGGACAGCGGCCTTTGAAGCCGTTAATTGGGGTCCGAATCCCTATCCCCCAGCCAATTTCGTATTTAAGAAATTGGCTGTGTCTCCTGAACAAAATCCGAACTTTTTACCAACAAAATCCCGATGTGGAATGAATCGTTCCGCCACTGCCTCGCTTCACTCGGCAACACCAAAGAAAAATGTCTCTTGCTTTCTTGATTTGGCGGGGGGGAAATTTTTCTTGAAAAAGGAAAGGACATTTT
>Ga0209211_10010470_pt1 | contig 12075 bp, 10 predicted proteins | sample RifGroA2_FD_183992 | JGI IMG/M metagenome (GOLD analysis project Ga0209211, IMG submission 183992) | Groundwater microbial communities from Rifle, Colorado, USA - Groundwater A2 (SPAdes) (version 2) | ecosystem: Environmental > Aquatic > Deep subsurface > Groundwater | place: Rifle, Colorado... | reverse complement strand
ATCGACCCCGTTGTCATAGACAAAAACTGCCAAGCCGTAGTCGTACAGGGCTCTTTGAGCGAGCCGCTGGGAAACGGTGACCGGCTTGTGACGCTCTTTCTGGTAAACGCCCAGAGCATGCCCGAACAGAATCAGGACCAGGCGTGGATCTTTCAACCGGAGCTCATGGTCCGCGATCCAGAAGGACGCGCCGTGTTTCGTCGCCGTCCGATTCTGAGAGCCGACGAGTTCGACGACGAGCGTGAAGCGTTGGAGATGATCTATCGGTACCGCGTGGAATTCGCGGTCGGGCATGGCGTGTCCGTTCATGCCATGGCGTCGAAGGACGATCCTGAAAGAGCCGTGGAGGTTCGGACGACCGTTCTTCCTCAGAACGAAATCCAAGTTACCGAGACGCCTGGTCTGGATCCGGAAGACCGCCCGGCGATGCGCCGGATGATAGAGGAAGGGCTGCTCGACATGGAGCGGCTCGCCGAAATCGACCAGGATGCATTGACCGCAGGCCTTCGCGTTTTGACTGAAGACTATGCGGTCTGGATAGAGGAACGCCAGGAACTCATCGGTCGCGACGTTCGGGGTCACGACGGTGCCGCCACTGAAGCCATGGACAGATGCGCTCTCGTGCTGGAACGACTGAAGGAAGGCATCGACATCCTTGGTTCCGACGACCGTGCGCTCAAGGCTTTCCGCTTCGCCAACCGGGCGATGGCGTCACAGCGTATTCGTAGCATCTACTCCCTGAGGAGACGCCGTGGGGACGAGATCACCCTTGATGAACTAAACGTCAGAAAAAACAGGTCTTGGCGCCCCTTCCAGTTAGCTTTCATGATATTGTCGATTCCAGCTCTCGTCGATCCGACACACCGCGATAGGACGCAGCCCCTGGAGGCGTTCGCCGATCTGCTGTGGTTTCCGACCGGCGGCGGTAAGACAGAAGCCTACCTCGGCGTGGCTGCGTTCACGATGGCCATTCGCCGACTGCAGGGAAACCTCGGGGGCCTCGACAGTGGGCGTGGTCTCGCCGTAATCATGCGTTATACCCTGCGCCTGCTGACCCTCCAACAGTTCCAGCGTGCCACCGCTTTGATTTGTGCCATGGAAGTTATGCGTCGAGGCAATCCTGAGGTCTGGGGCGAAGAGCCATTCACTATCGGCCTGTGGGTTGGTCAGCGGGTGACGCCCAACACGACCGACGAAAGCCACGCGGCGATAGAAAAAGAGCGTGACGGCAAGTATGGCACCGGCTCGACTCCGGCTCAGTTGACGAGTTGCCCCTGGTGCGGCTCCGAGATCGCTCCCGGTAGGGATATCCGGGTCGATCGGGAAATTGGCCGAACTTTCATCTTTTGCGGTGACAAGTATGGCCGTTGTGAGTTCGGCCAGGCGAAATCGAAGACTCTGGGACTGCCCGTTCTGGTGGTGGACGACGAGATCTACCGGCGACCGCCATCGATGTTGATTGCCACCGTGGACAAATTCGCCATGATGGCATGGCGTGGTCAGGTTCGCACACTCTTCGGCAAAGCCGCCCAGGAATGTCCCCGTCACGGCCTGCTCTGGCCGGAGGCCGACTGCAAAGGCAATCACAAGAAGCGTGGAGCGCTTCCTTCGACGACCGTGCGGCAGATAGGTCCGATTCGCCCGCCGGATCTGATCATCCAGGACGAATTCCACCTCATCAGTGGCCCGCTTGGCACCATGGTTGGTTTGTACGAGACCGCCGTCGACGAACTTTCGACTTGGTCGATCGACGGCAAGCTGGTCCGTCCGAAAGTGATCGCCTCGACGGCCACGGTCCGCAAGGCCGAGGAACAGGTGAACAACGTTTTTCTCAGGAAAGTCGCGGTGTTCCCGCCGCACGGCCTCGACGTGGAGGACAATTACTTTTCGGTGCAGCGTTCTGTCGAGAAAAAACCCGGCCGCCGCTACATGGGGATCTGCTCTCCGGGCAGTTCCCGTCCGGCCGTCCTGATCCGCGTGTACGTCGCCCTGCTGACGGCAGCGCAATCGCTTTTCGAGCGCTTCGGGACCGCCGCAGATCCCTACATGACCGTGGTCGGGTACTTCAACTCGTTACGCGAGTTGGGCGGTATGCGGCGACTTGCCGAGGACGACGTGCAGACCCGTTCCTACCGCGTACAGATGAGTGACGTGAATCGTCCGGGTCTGAGTCAGCGATCGGTTCGAAACGTGGACGAACTGACGTCGCGGGTTTCGAACAAGGAAATCCCCAAAAAACTCGACCAACTGGAGGTCAAGTTCAAGCAAGTTTGGAACGTTGAAAAGCGAGTGTGGGAGTGCAAGTGGGAGAAAGGCGAGACCCGTGCCATCGATATCGTACTCGCTACCAACATGCTCTCGGTCGGGGTCGACGTGAATCGTATCGGGCTGATGGTCGTGAACGGCCAACCCAAAAACACGGCCGAATACATTCAGGCGACGAGTCGCGTCGGACGTGCCTTCCCAGGGCTGGTCTGTACCGTCTTGACATGGTCGCGTCCGCGTGACCTTTCACACTATGAGTCTTTCGAACACTATCACGCGACATTCTATAAGCATGTCGAAGCGCAGTCTGTAACGCCGTTTGCTACTCGTGCGCTGGATCGGGGGCTGACCGGAGCGATGGTGAGTCTCCTGAGGCTCGGTAACGAAACACTCAATTCGAATACCGGCGCTCAGTCGCTCGATAGCTCCGGGAAAGCAGAGGCCACGACGGTACGCAATGTCGTATCCGAGCGTGCGTGGAAAGTGAAGGACAAGACTACTAAAATAACCGCCGATAACATGTGCGCCGACAGAATCGATCGTTGGGTTAAGGAAGCTGTAAAGATTGGGCGCAGACTCGGTTACGAAACGGAGCGAGGTCAGGGAGATATTGCGGCACTCCTCAAAAAACCAGGAGCCTTGGCTTGGGACGAGTTTACCGTCCCCATGTCGATGCGGGAGGTCGAACCCGGCGTGCAGTTGGTGATGGAAACAGCGACGCTCGCCGAACCTCCGAGCTGGCAAGCGAAAGTGAAAGCGGTGAAGTCGGAAGGGAGTGAATCATGAGTTCCTATCTTGTCGGGCGGGTCCGTCCCAGTCAATTGCTCTGGACTTACGGTCCCGGTGCCCTGATTGATCTGCCGAACCTTTCGGTTATAACTATGGGATTGAACCGCTGGAATATTGATCGTTGTCCACCAGTCGAGGAGGCCCGTCTGCTCGCCGCCGTGCGTCGCGTGCTAGGTCCGCAGGTGGACCGACTTCGTGTCCCTCCATTTCAGATGGAAGATTGGGTCGACCCAATGTCCGCCGAGGGAAAGATTGGCGTTCCGGTGCGCCCGTTCCCACGGTGGTCGAGGTGCGTCAAGTGCGGTCTATTGGCTGAATACGACACCGGCTTGTTCGATATCAAAGCCAATCCATATCGCCCAGAACAGACGCATTTCGTTCATTCGAACTGTGAGAAGGGAAAAAATGCGGATGCCGTCCCCGCTCGTTTTCTCCTCGCCTGCCGGAATGGGCACCTTGACGATTTTCCCTGGCACTGGTTTGTACATGGCGGCTCTTCGGTTTGCAAGGGAACACTGAGGTTTTTCGAACGAGGAGCTTCGCTTCAAACCGAGAATTTGTGGGTCAAATGCGATTCTTGTGATGCAGCACGTTCCCTTGTGCATGCCTTCGGACGAGAGGCACAGGAAAACTTGCCAGCCTGTCGTGGACGACATCCACATCTCGACAAATACGAAGAGTGCAACGAAGATCCACGGACTATCCTTCTCGGCGCGACCAATGGCTGGTTTCCGATCACCCTGTCCGTCCTAGCCATTCCCCTGGAAAAAGACCAACTTGGCCAACTGATTCTTGATGGTTGGGAATATTTCGCCGATGCCGAATCCGCCGAAGAGATCAAAGTAATTGTAAGGACTCTGTTCAAGAGTGGCAGCCTTCTTGGAATAGACAAATGGGACCATAGAGACATCTGGAAGGCTGTTCAAGAGAGAAAGGAAGGCAAAACGAACACAATCGTCATATCCGAAGGCGACATCAAAGATCCAGAATGGGATGTTCTGACTTCTGACAACCCGCCTACCGACTGGCCACACTTCCTCAGCCGCAAGACTGACACCCCTTCGGCATATACGGACCGGCTGGGCGGTGTCCTACTTCTGGAGCGGCTTAGGGAAGTGAACGCACTCATTGGCTACACGCGTGTCGAAGCTCCGGAGGAATCGACGGACCCGAATGAGCGTCCGCCGATGGCCGATTTGTGTCGAGGCAAACCGGAGTGGGTCCCCGCGAGCGAAGTTCACGGTGAAGGCATATTTATCAGGTTTGATGAGGACGCAGTTGCACGCTGGGAACGCCAAGATTCCGTCCAGGCCAGGAACAGGAAGCTGGAGGCCGGGCATCGTGGATGGCGCAACGCCAGAGGACTCGACCCCAACGAGGGGTATCTAGGCATTCGCTATGCGATGCTACATACATTTGCCCATCTCCTCATAAGGGAACTCGCCCTTGAGTGTGGCTATAACGCCGCAAGCATCCGCGAGCGGATTTACGGTAAGAGCGATACCGAATCTACAATGGCGGGAGTGTTGCTCTATACGGCCGCCGCCGATTCCGACGGTACGTTGGGAGGCCTCGTGGAGCTCGGAAAGCCTGAAAGCCTCGGCAGGCTTATCGAACAGGCACTCGAACGGGCCACCATCTGTTCGTCCGATCCGCTCTGTTCGGAACACAATCCGGGCATTGACCGTTCCCTTCACGCGGCCTCTTGCCACGCCTGCACCTTCGTTGCCGAAACGTCTTGTGAACGTGGAAACCGTTATCTGGATCGGGCTCTTCTCGTCCGCACCTTGGAATCCGTAGATGCGTCGTTTTTCGGTGCGAATGGAGGCGGTCGTGGATAATCTTCTGGAAGTGATCGCCGAACTGGGTTTGGAGTTGCATCCAGATCGCATCGCGACTATAGCTGCGAAGATAGAAACCCTCGGTTCGGTCGAACAATTCGCCGTGACCAAATCGAGTTTCGGTCCCAACGCGGACAAGGAGATGGTTGGTCGGTTGGATCGGGCGTGGAGAAGCTCGAAAGACATATCGCCACGTGAGGTGGCCTCCGCGCTTCGCGGGGCTGCTGCCACGGCTTCCTTGCAGGAGAACCGAGGAGTGGTCGATCTCGTCTGGACCGGCCCGTCAACTGGTCAGGTTCCCGTGCGCCACACGGAGCAAGTGCTTTGTGAGGTAATCGAATCGGCGAAGAGGAGACTGTTTCTCGTGAGCTTCGTCGCCTACGAAGTGGATTCGATCATACGGGCCTTGCTTGGTGCTATCGGCAGGCAGGTACAGATAGACGTTCTGCTGGAGTCCTCCAGCGAACATGGCGGTAAAGTGAGTTACGATTCGGTCAAGGCCATGCGACAGTCGTTGCCGTCGGTGAATATCTATGTCTGGCGCTCTGGAAAGAAAACCAGAGCAGGACATCTATCCGGAGCCGTTCACGCGAAATGTGCTGTGGCCGATGGCGAACTGGCCTTCATAACCAGCGCTAATCTCACCGCTGCGGCAATGGAAAGAAACATGGAACTCGGGGTTCTCGTCAAAGGTGGCGACCTTCCGTCCGAACTCCATCGTCATTTGGAAGCCCTGATTTCCACCAAGGTCGTCGAAAAGGCTGACGATGGTAACGAAAGTTGAGCATGGAAATAGGAGGGACCGGAATGCCTACAAACGATCAATACAAGATGACTGTCGACCTGAACGTCCTCGATCATCTTGGAATCAACTTGTACAGCAATATCGCCGCAGTCCTGACTGAGGCAGTCGCGAACGCTTGGGATGCGGATGCCGGAATCGTAGAAATCGGAATCGACCCCGACGGCAAGTGGATCGAAATCAAGGACGACGGAATCGGCATGTCGGTCGACGACATGAACAAGAAGTACCTTCGCGTGGGATATCGGAGGCGCGACGAAGATCAGGATTTCGGACGAACTACAGCAAAAGGACGCCCTGTAATGGGTAGAAAGGGGCTCGGCAAACTCTCGCTCTTTTCCATCGCGAAAACGATAGAAGTCCATTCCGCCAAGAACGGTGAATCTCATGGTCTGAGGATGACGATAGACGGAATACACAAATCGGTTCAGGACAAGGAGCCTTTTTACAGCCCTGAGCCTTTACCCAAAGACCAGATTCAAGTCAACAATGGAACCGTGATTTCCCTGAATGACATCAAGCGCCAGCGGCTCGGACGCGGTGCGAAAGCTTTGCGGAAGCGTCTCGCACGGCGTTTCTCTGTCATCGGAGAGGCTTACGGGTTCAAGATATTGATAGACGGTCTTCCTCTCAGCACGGCCGATCGTGGGGACTTGCCTATGGTTCAGTTTCTTTGGAACTTCGGAGACGACGAACCAGACCTCTCTTCAGCCGGGCAACTTCTCGAGAAAGAGGCGCTATCGAATCGACTGGAAGCTTGGGACGACGATTGGAAGGTTGGCGGCTGGATCGGGACCGCACGGCTGCCAAAGCAACTCGACAGCGATGACGCGGGGAATCTCAACAGCATCGTGGTATTCGCCAGGGGCCGACTGTTTCACGAAAACATTCTCGACAAGTTGAACGACGGTCGTCTCTACACCAAGTACCTCACTGGCCAGATCGAAGCGGATTTTCTTGATGCGGACGATGCTCCCGACATCGCCACCAGTGATAGGCAACGCGTTCAGGAAGACGATCCAAGATACGTTCAGTTGATCGTTTTCTTGAAGAAGCAGCTTACTCAAGTCGAGCGGCGTTGGACCGAATGGCGTCGGCTGCATGAGGTCGAAAAAGCCAAGGAGACATCTCCTGCTTTGGCCGAATGGTTCGCCTCCCTTCCAGAGGGTTTCAGAAAAAGTGCCGAGACTCTGATTGCCAAGTTGAGTGCTTTACCGGTCGACCAGGAGGAAGATAGGAAGCTCATGTACAAACATGGCATCTTGGCTTTCGAGCGCATGAAGCTTCGTGGGTCAACAGATGAGTTGGCTACGAACATTCACAACATTGACAAGCTCTTGTCGATACTGGCAGACAGGGATGCCCTCGAAGCTTCCATCTACCGTGATATCGTAAAGTCTCGCTTGGACGCCATCAAGGATTTTCAGGAAATCGTGGACGATAACGCCAAAGAGAAAATCCTTCAGAAGTATCTCTTCGATCATCTTTGGCTTCTGGATCCGGCATGGGAGAGGGCGACTTCAAGCGAGATCATGGAGAACAGGCTGACGACTGAAGGTGTGCTCACGCAGGATCTGACGGAGAAGGAAAAACTCGGCCGGGTCGATATCGCGTACCGCACGACCGCAGGCAAGCATGTCATCGTAGAGTTGAAGCGGGTCAAAAGGAGAATGAAGCTTCTGGAGCTGCAGGAACAAGGACAAACTTATGTCGACAAACTCATGAAGATTCTGTTGGCACAGGGAGACGCGACTCCGAATATCGAGGTGATTTTCGTACTAGGAGAACCCATCGATGAAGAAGGTGCCAACCCTGACCGTTTGAAGTCCTCTATGACTGCGATTGCGCCCGGCAGCAGGATCGCTCACTATGACTCCCTCATCAAAGGTGCCCAGGAGTCATATTCGGAGTATCTGAAGAAGAGTAAGCAACTGGATAAGCTCGAAGGGATCGTCGACAGGATATGATCGTCGGCGAATCGTGGTGACCATCAATGGATACTGTGGACAAGGCGACGCGCTCGAAAATCATGGCTCAGGTCGGACAAAGAGACACTGGCCCGGAGATGCGACTTCGAAAGGCCCTGCATCGTATAGGATTACGTTATCGTCTGCATGACAAAAGACTCCTTGGCTCACCCGATATCGTCTTTCCTCGGTTCCGAGCGGTTATTTTTGTTCATGGATGTTTTTGGCACAGGCACGGCTGCAAGGCATCGACAATGCCGGAGACACACCGGAAGTTTTGGACTGCAAAATTCGAAGCTAACATAGAAAGGGATCTGCGGAATACCAAAGCGTTGCTGAAAGACGGATGGCGCGTGATGGTCTTTTGGGAATGCGCTCTCAAGGGAAAGAAAGCAGATATGCACTTGGTCGCTAGAAAGGTAATCGATTGGCTGCATTCGAATAAGCAATTCGCTGAATATGGTGGGAGCATTGAGGTCAAATGAAGCAGATACAGAACTTTGGTGATCAACGGCAAACCTGGTTTTGCGTGTATTGCGGCGGCCCGACAGAGACACGCGACCATATACCTTCAAAAGTCCTATTGGATGAACCCTATCCGACAAACTTGCCCATTGTTCCTGCGTGCCAGAAATGCAACGCAGCCTTTTCGCTGGATGAGGAGTATCTTGCTTGCCTTTTGGATTGTGTGTTGACTGGATCTGTCGATGCTGATGAATACAAGCGTCCAAAAATAAATAGGATTCTCAATGCGAAACCAGCGCTGGTATCGAAACTTTTTCAAGCTCGTCAAGATGCTGCCGTGAATACATCGTTCAATGTCGAAATGGATAGAGTCAGAAATGTGGTACTGAAGCTCGCGAGAGGTCATGCCGCCTTCGAATTGAACGAGCCTCAGTTGGACGAGCCATCGAATATTTCCTTTGTACCGTTTCCGGAGATGTGTCTCGATGTAAAGGTGCGATTCGAGGCTCCACCTCGTTCAGCTATCTCGCCAGAAGTGGGAAGTCGCGCCATGTACAGACTTGTTCTCGACGAGCCGGGTTCGAGTACGTGGAACATCGCTCAGACTGGAAGATATCGCTATCTGGCATCGGTTGGGTCCGCTATCGTCATTCGTATTGTCATGAGTGAATACTTGGCCTGTGAAGTGGCTTGGGACTACATCTGATGTCTCGTGGTTTGGCGATCAATAAAGGTTGTAGTACACGCGCCTCTTCGGTCAATTCGCCTGGGGATGAGTTGGCCGCTGTGTACGACCATGAGGCGATCTAGGCCCAATGGACAGACTGGCTGCACTTGTCGCGTTGAGTAGGAAGCCGGACGTACGGCATCCTCATACGGAGTGCTTATGGCCGATTGACGCACTGGAGCTGACGGAGCTGTTGGTAACCAGGAAGTCCCAATTTTCAGTTTTATCTGCTTATTCCGGCTTTACGAGTGGTTAGATCAGGTGATAACTTAATTTTTTGTATAAAGTGGTCAGGATTTTCTTTTCTACTTCAGTTTCTGATGTTTGTCATATAATCTCGACAAAATCATCACTTTTCATCATAACCCTGCACTTTAATAACAGCGATTTAGATCGACGCCGACATCGAAAAAAAACACCTATTTCCCGAGGACCGCGTCCTTGCACGCCTTTGCCACTCTGAACTTAACCACCTTCTTGGCCGGTATCTTGATGGCTGTTCCGGTCTGGCGGGTTCCTGCCTACTCGGCCTTCCTGTTCATAATCACGAGCTTGCCTATTCCGGGGATGGTAAAGAAGTTCTTCGCTTCCTTGTAAGCGAGTGTCGTCAACCCCGCGAGTAATTCGATACGTCCTTTTTCGTAAAGCCGGTTTTTGCCGCCAGGGTTTCGACTACCTTACCTTCGTCATGGGTTTTGCCATTCAATATTCTCCTTATCAGTAGTACAGCCGATTTTTTTAACGGAAGTTAACCGTTTTGAAGGGCCCCTTGCAATTAAAAAAAATGGCTCCTGAGGTAATACATAGGTGTGTGACGATAGGACGGTACACCAAAAATCTCGAAAGGGGGGTATTCAATGGTTTCGGACAAGATAAAGACGATGTCGCTTTCGGTCATCGTGAGCGTTTTTGTCTCGGTGGGCACGGTATACCTATACGACGCGTACTACGTTCAGAAGGTAGTGGTGTTCGACCTGGCATCGTATCTCGATAAACAGAAGGCGGATTTTGTAGCTGGTAAGATAAACGAGGAGAAACTCAAAAAGGAGTTCGCCGGGCTCAAGGAGAGGATAGATGCCTTCGGAGAGAAGAGGATAGTGCTGTCAAAAGGTGTCGTCTTAGCCGGAGGGAGGGATGTTTCCGATGAGATTTCGATATCTCCTGAAAAATAAGCTGTTTATTACGATAATGATCGCCTCTGCCGCCGGTCTTCTGTCGTGGGCCATAGAGAGTCATCTCCTCATCACTCTTACACCGTCTCTTTCCCATAGGGTCTACATAATGGGGAGGGCGAGAGAGGTCAAGAGAGACGACTACGTGGTCTTTAGCCTCAAGGGCGACAGGTTCGCAAAGGATGACGACAAGCTCCTCAAGAGAGTGAGTTGTGCTGAAGGGGACGCTCTTAAGACCGTGGGCAAGGGCTACTTCTGCAACGGTGCTCTTCTCGGGACGGCAAAGGACTTTTCGCTAAAAGGAGAAAAGCTCAAAAACTTTGTCTATGACGGGGTTGTGGAAAGGGGCCTTCTTTTCGTCACCGGGGAGCACAAGGACAGCTACGATTCCAGATACTTCGGGTTCATACGCAGGGATCAGGTGACGGCAAAGGCGTATCCCATATGGTAAGGACGGGGGTGGTTCACATGGATTTTGAAGAAAAAACCGCCAGCTCAACCGGGGCTTAAATGATAGAGGGAAAGATATGAAGTACTTGATTTCGATACCTCTGGCCATATTTTACGTCTTCGCCGCTGTTTATCCGGCGGTCTCCAAAGAAGAGCCTCCTGTCGTTCCGGTTCATTCCGGTTACGAGAATAACGACATCAAAAAAGGCTGGTACTGGTATGAAATCATACAGGAGAAGATGAAAGATCCCGTAGTTGAGCCTGTCCCAGCTACTTCGGCTTCTCCGTCTCCACCGGTGGATACATGGAAGATGTCGGTAGAGGAATTCAAGGAACTGCTTGAGAAGACAAAGAATACGGCTGTGGCCAATCCGACAATCGAAAACATGCAGAAATATATAGAGTTGCAGGACGTAACAAGGAAAAAGGCCCTGGCCTTCGCCAATGTCTATCAGATGTTCATGCAGACTCACCCTGAGTACTCGGTCGCTTCGACCGTTCCGATCTCAAACCCAGGCATCGACGCCTTGCGCTCCATAAGGGCCAACGAGGTCGAATCGGCCATCTCGGCATCGAGGGGTGACTTCGCGCTTGTTTATTTCCATAAGCCCGATTGCCGGTTCTGCGGGGCCCAGAACGGGATACTCAAGTACTTTATTGACAAATACGGGTGGAACATCAAGGCCGTCGATCTCTACGAGGACCCCGGGGCGGCCCAGAGGTTCAACGTAATAACCGTCCCTTATATCCTTGCCGTCTACAGGGCTACGGGTGATTACATGCCGGTTACGGTAGGCGTGGCCAGTATGAACGAGCTTGAGCAGAAGCTGTACATGGCGATCAGGTATCTGAAAGGGGAGGTGACTCCTTCACAGTTCTCAATCTACAACTACGACCTCGGAGGTCCGGGGGACCCGGATAAAAGGTAATATATTATTCGCAGGGCGGATACGGCCTGGGAGGCTATACATGCGCGTTAGAATCACCTTGTTTCTTCTGGCGATCATTCTCGCAACAACCGTTTTTTATACCCCGGCAAGCGCCGGATGGGTTGACGACTGGTTTACCCAGTCCACATACTCCGGGCCTGGGGCTTTCGAGGGGCAGAAGCGCGGCTATTACACGGCCGGCAACCTTTCCGCAAAATTTCCGCATTCAAACGATTTTATGGCTACCGCTTCCCTGCCGAAGTTCAAGGCCGGCTGCGGGGGCATAGATATGTTCATGGGCGGGTTTTCCTTCATGAATATGGAATATCTCGGGGATAAGTTTCAGAGGATAATGACGGCGGCCCCGACATTCGCCTTCGATATTGCCTTAAGGGCCCTGAGCGAACAGTTTGCCGATGAGGTAAGCAAGCTCGAGAACGCGATAAACGCCTTGAATAAACTCCAGCTCGACGACTGTAAGGCTGCGAAGGCTGTCGTGACCATAGCGGCGGATACCTGGCAAGGAAAGACTGAGGCGGCAAAGGAAGAGTTGAACAGGGTGGCTATGGACACCGGGATTAACGACCTTTTCAAGGCCGCTGACACGAATACGAAGGCCAACCCCTCTGTCGCCATGACCCAGGCGAAGGCTGACGTTACAGGCAATG
>Ga0209211_10010469_pt1 | contig 12076 bp, 9 predicted proteins | sample RifGroA2_FD_183992 | JGI IMG/M metagenome (GOLD analysis project Ga0209211, IMG submission 183992) | Groundwater microbial communities from Rifle, Colorado, USA - Groundwater A2 (SPAdes) (version 2) | ecosystem: Environmental > Aquatic > Deep subsurface > Groundwater | place: Rifle, Colorado... | reverse complement strand
GGGTCTCTCGCTTGGTGGCTCGGCCTTCTCCTTCCGTCCTGCTGTTTCTTTTTTCACGTCGGGGGGGGATAAGATTATGATTGGAAAATAAATACTCGCGGCCGTATGGCCGAGAGAAGATTTAATTTTCAAACCAATTTCGTAATTTTTCTTCTACAATATCGCGCGGCGTTGCATAACGCTGACGCGATATTTTTAAAACAGTATTTCGGTCTGCCTCGTGTGAGGTTTTCGGGAATGGCGGGAGAGTGATAGCGGAGAACGCAGAAGATTTCTTGCCGTCTATGAGTAGGCGGGTGTAGATATGGTGGTTGTCCAAGTGTTCCAAGTCCTCGGCGGTGAACGCCGGAGCCATTTCCTGCGCCAACACTTGGGCGTCAAAGCCGCCTACGCGGAACGCGACAGCAGTTCCGACGTTACCGAAAACCGCGTGCTTTATTGCCTCCGGCAACTGGTAGAGATACTGATGCGCCAGCGTCAGATTAAGCCGATATTTTCTGGCTTCCGACAGGATAGACGGGAAAATATCGGTGGAAAAGTTCTGAAACTCGTCTATGTAGAGGTAGAAGTCCTGTCGGGCATCTTCCTCTATATTCTGCCGCTCCAAAGCGGCCAGATATAGCTTCGTGATTATGGCGGAGCCGAGCAAGTTTGATTTATCCTCGCCAATCTTGCCTTTGGACAGATTGGCCAAAAGAATGCGCTTTTGGTTCATTACGAAACCGAAGTCCACCGAGCTTTTCGCTTGGCCGACAATGTTTCTCATTTGCGGAGAAGTGAGCAACTGGCCGACTTTGTTTTGGACGGGCGAAATTATCTCCTTGCGAAAACGCTCGTCGTATTTCTCGTAGTCCTCAATCCAAAACATTTTCACGATGGGGTCTTGGACGTTCCCGACAATCCGCTTGCGGAACTCATCGTCCACCAAAAGACGATACACGCCGAGCAGAGTATTGCCCGGTGTGTCCATGAGCGCGAGCACGGCGTTATACAAAATGTGTTCAAGCCGTGGCCCCCAAAAATCTCTCCACAGATGTTTGAAAACGGAAATAAGCGACGAAGCGACGAGGTGCTTCTCGTCGTGGCGTTTCACTTCCAAAATGTTTATCGCGACGGGATTCTCCGTGTCGGCGGGATTGAAGTATACGACCTCGTTGGTGCGCTCGCGCGGCACGAAGTTTAATAAATCTTCCACGAGGTCGCCGTGCGGGTCTACAAGAGCGACGCCCCGCCCCGCACGCATATCTTGTATGACCATATTTTTGATGAGCGTTGATTTGCCAGTTCCCGTCTGCCCTACTATGTAGAGATGTTGTCTCCGGTCTTTCGGCTTGATACCGAAAGTGGCAAGCCGTTCTCTATAGTTGGTTTGTCCGAGGATTTGTATATCCATCGTTCATGCAAAACAAAAGAGCGCAAAACGCGCTCTTTTGTCCCTAAGTTATTTTACGTCTGAATGTTCATTCCGTTCCGAGGATTTTGGGAGAAATCCCCGGAAACCAGATCAAGTGCGTCTCCCCGCACTCTCTCCGCCCTAAGCACCAACATTTGCTGTGGGCTTGGGGGTAATGATGACTTAATGAAAGGATAGGATATTTGGCTATAAAAAGTCAAGACGTCAGGTTAGGCGATATCTCTCTTCCAAACATTATATATATCCGCAATCGGGCTGGAGTGTGATTTCCCTTTCACTTTTTTTATTGCTACCACCTCCACTATTCTTAACGGGTTCATGGGCACTTCCCCAAACCCTATTAAAACAGGGGCTCCGAAGTCAATATAATTTCTACTCCCTTTCAGTTTTATGTCCCAATGTACGGATGGGTGATTCGTTCGGAAGACCTCACCCATATACATACCAATATCAACACATAAGGAAAGTGTTTTTAGATCAAGACGCCAGTCATCTATGGGAAGCTCTACAGGAAAAGAAATGTTTTTCTTTACCTCCTCAACTTCCTCTCTCGTGAGCTTTCGCGTGCTTACCTGCCCAACAAACCACGTTCCTAAGGCATCAAGCGATTCTTCGCTAAAGTCTGCCCCCCATCTCTCATATCCTTTCGTTTCTTGAACATTGGCCTCTAATTCTTGTATACGAGCTGGTATTTCTCCAATGAACCAATCGTAATACGCACGAAGTTCTGGTACAGGGAGTCCATCTAATGAAAATGGCGGGACAGGGGGATTAATTGTGGTATAGGTCATAGTTGTAATTTCGTTGACTGAAGTAATTATGCAATAAGTTAATGCCGCTAAGCAATAATGCTTACTTATGCACAAAAACGGATATTCCGGCGTCTTTCAGAGCTTGAAGAAGCGGTTTAGAAGCTCCTATGAGTCCTGTTATGGGACTTTGGAAGAAATGCCAGACATCGTCGGCAAAAGTGCCTTGTTTAATCAGATACGTATCTTTTGCGATCTGTATCTTAGTCGTTGCCGTTAGACTTTGATAGCCAACCTTTGATTCATTAGCAGTATCGCCAATCGTGAATTGATCAACTCGTCGTCCTCCTAACGGAGTTTTAAAGAATTTTTGAGATTCTCCTCCCAGCGCTTTTAGTGCGTCCTCTCCGATTTTTCCAGTCGCGCCTATCCTACTTGGCGCGATACCTGCCCCTTCTACCAACCTCCCTTGCGGAAACGCAAACAGTGCAACTTGTAGAAAGTTATTTGCCGTTTGATCGCTGATTACAGGTATTGCCGATGGAGACTCAAAAGCGACATCCTTCTCATCGGTCGCTGTTCCGCCGTTTCCGAAGCACATTACCGAATAACTTTTCGGACCTGTGAGCGTCTCCGTCATTATGCCTGAAGTTGGACTTGGTTCGCCGTTGAGAGTGCACGCATAAGCGTTCGTGGAATGCCACTCAATGGTAATCGGATGATTGGAAAAACTACCGACAATTGTGTCGCTGATCGAAATGAAAACAGTAGGCGCTGGATAAGTTTGTTGCTGCAACGGCGGCACATATCCCTGCTGCGTGTTGGAGGAAGATTCCTCGCTTCCGCAACCGCTGAAGTAGCAAGCATAGTGCGACGTGGGAATTTGACCATTGGACGGCGACGGCCCCGGTATGGACGAGGGGTCGGCTGGAGGTGGAGAACCAAGTATATAAACGGGAGCCGATACATTATTACAACTATCGTAGCAAGGGTATGGCGATAGTCTCTCCCCCGTATCTCCAGTCGGCGCATTCTGAATTGGCCCGTTGATCGGAGTTGGGTCGGCAACCGGAAGAAACTGCGCTGGGATATAGACTGAGCCAACTTGTGCAGTGGCCGGTATGGCAGGAAACAGCACAAGACAAAACGCCGTACCAAAGGTCGCGGCTCCAACGGCTATGTTCTTAACGAAACTCATGACTGTAACGGCGGCGAAGCCGTTACCTCCACAGTATCCTGCACCCTAAGAAGGTCAAGCAATTGAAGAAAAATTTCTTGACACGGGGTAAGGCGAACAACATGTCGTCGTCAATCAACAGCAGGCGTGAACAGGCAGGTTGCGCCATTCACCACCCTTGATAGAGTGGAGTTACAACTGAATATCGGCCCGAAAGGGCACGGCCTAAACCGACAGAAATGGAGGCATGGTCGCGGCATCCGGTGAAAGACAGAGAACCCGTTGTGGGGATGCTTTCACCGGTCATACAGGGAAACTTGTATGGGCGGGCCTCAAAAACCCGCTGCCCCGCAGCGGGCTCTTTGTTTTCGGTTGTAATTATTAGTTTAGAGAACCGGTGAAAGAATATGTTCATAAACTGGATCGCAGGAGCCATCGTCGCGGCTGTCGCCGTGTTCGGTGGCGCTTTCTTTATCAGCCACAAGAGCAGCGTAGCGCCCGTAGTTCAAGCGACGGCAACAAGCAGCGTTTCGGCGAGCACGACGCCTAACGAAGTATCGGCGGCGGATGTGCCGTCTGCGAGCACCGCTCCGAAGACGCGGAGCGCGACACAAGAACCCTCACCTGCGACTCAAGCGCAACAGGCAAAGGCGTCTCCGACACAAACTCAACCAGAGGCGCAAAGTGCACCCGTATCAAGTAAAGAAAATGTCAATTCTACTTATGATACAAGTGTGTATCCGCAAAGTATAAAAACAGATAGTGGTGTAATTATTCGGGCGATGAAAGACGTAAGCCCGCAAACTCTTACGGCGGCAGGGCGTATCATTGATAAGCTTTTCGCCTGTTTAGATTCGGAGATTAAGGAAAACCTCATTGTCAATAACCTTTCTATAGCTATAACAAAAACTCACGACCAGATATACCAGTTACCTGAAACAGCACAGTACCAAAACAAGGCAGAATTATTTGGACTTTTCATAGGCAATACGGCTATTGTGTCAGAAAAAAGCTTTCCCGGTAGCTCTGACCTAAATCACGAACTTGGACACGCGGTGAATTTTATAGGTGGTCTAACAGGCGAACAGAAAGAACTGATAACCGAAGGCTATGCTCAACGAAAAGAAATAGAGCAAAAATATGGTTTATGGGTATGCGAAAACTGCGGCAGTTGGTATAACCAGTATGAGGATTTCGCCAATTTATTTTCCCTAATCTTACCAAAGCCAGTATGGGACATCCGCTTATTCATGACTCCTGCAAGAGAGGCATTAATCAAAGGCATTCTTCCAAATTGCCCCCTCCAATATCCTAACATTCCTTTCTCCGCAGTGGTAGAAATGATGAATAAACCGGCACCGAGTTCCAGCGTCGCTCCAACTGTGAATTCATACAAAACCGTGCACGGAATATCTGAATGTGGTAATTGCGCTGGCTTTGGCTGGGGTACTCCATATAGCAAAGAGGAGGCAGAATATGTTGCCAACAGGCTTTCTGATAATCAACTAGGTTTATTCCAAGCGACCCTTGGTGATCCGCTAAGTACGTTTGTAGTGAAAGTACTTACTTCGGCACAGGAGAAAGGGCTAGTGCCGCAAGCGGACTTAAGCGCGGGTTATTATGACCAATTTGCGACCCTTGTTAAACTTCCGGGGCCTGACTGGTATCGCTCAATGGGAGGGACGCCTTAAATATTGAATCAGCAAACCTTCCTCTCTCTAAAACTCTCCGCCTCGGCATTCCGCAAAAGCTCCTTGCGCCGCATCTTGTATTCCGTCTCCACGTCCTCGCGCGGGCGGAGGTATGAGCCGCCGATCTCTGATGCGGCGACTTCCGCCCTAAACTCCTCCTCGTCCATATCCGCCGCCTCGTGTGGCGCGGGGAGATCAAGGGTGCTGATGGCGATAACGCCGCCCTCAATCTTGTTTTTAACGACACAAGCCCTGTGTGGCAACTCTTGGAGTTGCCGGATATACCATTCCCAGCCGGGCGGGTCGTTGTAGATGGACGAAAGGGATTCTTTGGCGAGGACGTTGGAATCGTCGCGAGAAATGCGGAAGTAGGCCTGTAAGCCGCAGTTGGAAAGAATAGAGGCGCGAAGCGACGGGAGAAGCTGGGCGAGATTCTGGTGCGCCAGAATAAGCGACAGCTTGTATTTTCGCGCCTCGGCGAGCGTTTGCGCGAAACTCTCGGTGGCGAAATTCTGAAACTCGTCTATGTAGAGGTAGAACGGAACCCGTTTTGATGGCGGTATGTCGGTGCGTGAGAAAGCCGCCATCTGCAATTTCGCCAAGAGAAGCGCACCGAGCAAGTCCGCGTTTCCTTTCAGATGTCCTCTGTCCAGTTTCACCAAAAGTATTTTCTGGTCGTCCATCACGTCGCGGAGATTGAAAGTGCTTTTAGGAGAAACGAACATCTGCCGCACATTGTCGTCCGAAAGGAATGCATTAACTTTGTTGAGAGTGGATTCTATCCACTCGTTTCTAGTGTGCGGAGCAAGCGTGTTGTAGCGTTCAAAATACTGGCGGCAGATAGGGTGTTCCACTTTCTCCAAAACAAACTTGCGGAAATTGAAGTCGGCTAGAAATAGCGGCAACTCGGAGAGCGTGAGATCGTTTTCAATTAGCGCGATAAGCGTATTTTTGAGCAAGTCCTCCATACGCGCTCCCCAAGCGTCTTTCCAAATCTTCTTAAAGACCTCCACTAATTCGCTCGCAATACCCGCCGGAGTTATGCCCTCCGTCTTTTCAAGCGGATTAAAGCAGGTCGTAGAAGCGGGGTCGGTTGGGTCAATCAGAATGACGCGCTCTCTTAAAAAATCCTCCTCACTCTTTTTGAGTAGATACAGATAGCCCTTCAAGTCCTCGGTCAAATCTCCGTGCGCGTCTATGATGCCGAAGCCGGAGCCGTTTTTAATATCCTGCTCCGCGAGTGTTTCTAAAAACTTTGTCTTGCCCGACCCTGACGCGCCAACGACGTAAAAGTGCGTGGCGCGATGCTCTTGCGAAACGCCTTTGAGCTGATGGACGGGACGATCCGTTTCTTCGTCTGCGCCCGCCGCCCAACCGAGGGCGAGTTCGTCAGGGTTCGGATTCCGTCCGCGCACAAGCGGGTATTCGCTCTCCGGCATACACTAGGAGATGTTAAGGAATCCTCTCGTTTGTTTGCTAATTTTTGACGAGTCCAAATCCATCTCTTTCATCAAATCGTCCGTTGCTTGTTTGGCCGCCTGAAAGACCGTCGTTGAATACGCCCGCAATTCTTCAAGATCAAACAAGTCCATCATCTCCGGCACGACGGAGCGGCGTCCGCCGCCGAGGGTTTGCACCAGAAAAAGCAAGGGAAAAAAGAAAAGTCCGAAAATCGTGCTTTGCGCCGCGAAGGTTGCAAGGCGGCTCAAAAAAGTTTGTTCAAGCGTGAGATACCACGAAACGGAGAGCTGTTCGCCGTAGTCGTGAGCGCCGATAAAAATGCGGTAGCCTTTCAGATATTTATTCTCCACCACGAGAAACTTCCGCGTGCCTTTCAACATCTTGCTCCAAAGTCCCAAGTGGATTTCTTTATGTTCCAATACCAAGTTTGGCACTTTGACCGCATCGAGTAGCCGCGAGATATTCTTCGTGAGCGCATCACCCTTGCCCTGCGCCCCTGAGATAAGGGCGAACCATTCGTCAATAATGCGCTCCCCTTTGAGTTTCATACTGTCGCCCTGTCTGTCTTTGTAAGCTAGATACGCGATAACCGCGAGCGCGACGATGAGGCTAATTGTCCACCACATAGAGAAAGATTAAAAAAGCGAATAATGAAACTGGAGCTACTTATAGACTATCGCCTGCGGCTCGTCGTTTTTGGGCGACCGCCACATTGGCTTTAACAACGCCTCCGGCGTAGCCGCATTGTATCGCGTCTCGGAGAGAAACAGATACATTAAACTACCCTCGCGGCGGTCGTCCGCCTCCTTTGCCGCTAGGCAAAGGTTCGCTGACCTTCCCTCGTTCGGCGTTATCGTTAGCACGCGGAAATTGGAAACACCGAGCGTGTTTTGGAAGCTCTGCTCGCGGTTGTGCCGCCAATACATTTTTAGCTTTGATACAAACCTTTCTTGCGTCATCGTCGCTCGGTCGGCTTCCAAAAATAACGGATATTTATGCGTCGGCGTTTCCAACACGAAAAAAGCGTCCGGCACTAACGGGGGATTTGCGCCGCGCTTAGAGAGCGCGGACTTCAAGTCGTTGCCCTGCGCCCATCGCGTCAGTTTTATCTCGCTTTGCTTCTTTAACGCCAACGTCAGACAAACTCTGAACTGTGAAATCATAAGCGAGTGCGCGATGAGAGGCAGGGTGTGTTCGTTTTCGCGTATGCGGCGCAAAATCCCTTCGCGCTCCTCCGCGTTCTTCGCCAAAGTCTCCGCACCCTTGCGACCGAGAGAATAGACAATGTGTGAGGAGGCGAGGCGCGCGGTTTTCTGAACTGTTGGGCGATCAAGATAGCCGTGCTGATAAAGTAGGCTCAATCGCTGTTTGATGTTGCGAACTCCGCCAACGTGAAGCGAGAGAAGTTGCTCGGAGTTGAGAAAACGGAACTCCCACACATCGCGGAGGAGGGCAATGTCGCGGGGCTGTAATCGGAGGGGGTCGGCTACCCCACCACGAATGAACTTTTGAAGGCGAGCTTTTGGCATATCAGCTATACCCTAAATTATACGATTTCCGACCCCCGTTTCCGAGGCCTTCCTCCTTCCCGTCCTATCCTTTTTCCCAGTCAGAACCCCCCCCGACGTGAAAAAAGAAACAGCAGGACGGAAGGAGAAGGCCGAGCCACCAAGCGAGAGACCCGCGACATTTCACGGAGCGCGGCCCAGCAGGGCGCGCGGAGTGAAGTCGGACTGCCTTTTTGAACGGAGGCAGGGGTGCAAACACCTGTATTGAAGCCGCAAGACAGCGCGGCAGACCCCATCACTCCGAGGGTAGCCGTATGATGGGGTGAATGATGGGGTAATCAGACCTGATTTTTGCTAAAAAAGGTTTGGGCGCGGTAATATGTAGCCACAGTAGTAGCTACTAAATCCAAGTTTGGATTTTTCCAATGTACTTCGCCAAGCGAAGTCCATTGGTTTTGAGCCGCGCCGCGCGCTTCGCGCGCTTGAAGTGTGAGGTTGAAAAAATACGAAGCCGAAGATTTTTTGGAGGGACGACTCAAACACGAAAGACAAACGCTTGCCCCGGCCCTCTTGGCGCGCGTTTAAACCTTTGCCGACTTGGTAGATCGGCAAACTTCCAGATTTTATTTCAAGGCGACTGGCGATTTAAATACTCCGGTACGAATTGATCTCTCATTTGTATTCTGATGCCACTTTTTGTAAGACGTTTATGGTTCCATCTGCCATCGCTCGTTAAAATGAAACATCCTTTATTTTCTAACTTACGGTAGGCTTGAAACAAATAATGATCCTTCGGCGAATTTATGAGGGGAACAAGGAAGGCAGGTAACGGACTTATATCTGCTTGGGTAAGCTTACAAACTTTATTTAGATTAGTGTAGATCAAGCCTTGGAATGTTTGACTGGCAACCCTTAATACAGGAGAGCCGTTGTTTGACATCTTCATCAACTCCCATATTTTATTCTCGAACGGACTGCCTTCCAATATCACCACCCTGTCGCAGATTTCCTCCAATTTATACAAAAAGTAAACTGCCTCACCCTGCCTTTCCTTTCCATTTACACCTGCTAAATCCTCTAAAAGCCACTCATCAATAACAATCGGGACAGACATAGTGTTCAGGCATACTTATTCGGGTTTAACCTCGGAATTATTAGATTGATTGGATAAATCCGGCGAATTAACCTCGGCAGGCATCTCCTGTATGTCTGGGGAAGTCTTATTACTACTTTTTCTGGTCTTCTTGGGCGGTTTGAAAAATGCCTGCACTTCATCAAGTTCACCAGCCATAAAACTTTTCAATCCTTCGCTTACGCGGCCATCTTCTGAATTTTCCTCTCGTGTAAACTTTGTAACTCCATCTGTCCGAGTTGTCAGGTAAAAGGCCGCCTCATTAGTTTGAATCTCACCTTTTGCTATCGCGGCAAGCATAGAAATAACAAACGCCTCGCTGTGCGTTGAGATTATAAGTTGTCTCTTATCAGTCTTAACAAGTTCAATAAATGATTTTGGGAGATGTCTTATTACGCTTGGGTGTAAATTTGCTTCCGGCTCCTCGACGCACACAGTGCGAGTAGTCCTGTTAAGTATCTTTGCAAAGACATAAACTAACTGATTAATACCGAAACCATCGTTAACAATATCAGTAGTGATCTTAGTTTTTGGCTCTATCGTTTTTAGATCAGCAACAGAGGTACCAATTTTGGCTTTGGCTCTAACTTGCCGACCAACTGTCTGTTCAAGGTATGCGCTCACATGAGTATCAAGATTTTCATCTGCCGCAAGCAGTGCCGCAACCTCGTCTTCAGTCCATGGATATGGGTTTACTGGAATTTGTCCGTACTGGGTTTTGAAAAAACCTCTCCTTACCGACACAACGTCAATGCCTCGAACGACTTCAGTAATTCCATTTACCAATAAAGTAATCTCCTTCGCCTTTTGATTGGCAACTTCGTTAGCTGGGGCTGAAGTAACTTGTGCGGTTATGCCATTCCAATTAATTTTGTATTCTATTCCGTCAAGCGTAACTGATTTTTCAACATTAAGATTTAATGGGTATGGAAACGGAACCTCTAAAGAAAAATTCAAAGAGTACGGGTTGCCTAGTTCTAAAATAAACTCTCCGTGCTTCGGATTCAGCTTTACTCCATAGCTAAAGTCAATGCCACGAACAGCCCCACTCACCGAAATAAGAATATCGCTTGTCTCAACGTGTCTGAAAACTACGCGCTCAAATCCACCAAGAACAGCAAAACCAAGATTAAACGCTGCATCCAATGGCTGTTGTGGATTGTTGACTATGTTTCTTAAGACGTTTAATGCGTAAAAAAGGGAGGATTTGCCGGCCGCATTATTGCCATACAAAAGAGTGATAGGAGCCAGATCAACAGTCTGCTCCTCTACGCTTCTAAAGTTCTTTATTGTGACAGATTTTATCATTGTTTCCGAGTTCAAAACTCGCTTTGGTATTATACCAGACTATGTTCCGACTTGCAGAGCGCCATTCTATTTCATCAACTCTCCAACTGATACCCCGATTGCTTTTGCTACCCTCGCAATCGTCGCAAGAGTCGGGTTTGTTTTTCCATTCTCAATGTTGCTTACGTATCCCTTGTGGACTTTGAGTGCTCGCGCTATATCTCCCTGCGATATACCTTTTTTCATCCGTATTCTCTTTAGGTTATTGCCGAGCTTTTGTGCTTCGTTTCCCATTACTCACAAGTATAGAGTGCGGTCGTTTTTTGTGCTATCGGTTATGCTATAATACAACTATGATTACCTACTTCCTCTACGCCCGCAAAAGCACCGATATAGACGACAAGCAAATCTTGTCTATTGACGACCAGCTTTCCGAGCTTCGGGCACTCGCCAAGCGGGAGGGCTTGGAGATTGCTACCGAGTTCACCGAGAAGCGCACGGCCAAAGTGCCGGGCCGCCCCATATTCAACGACATGATGGAGCGCATACAGCGCGGCGAAGCGCAGGGCATTATCTGTTGGAAGCTAGATCGCTTGGCGCGTAATCCGGTGGACGATGGACTGGTGAGTTGGTTGCTCCAACAAACGACCATTCAGCGCATCGCTACTCCCGAACGAAGCTATTACTCTGCGGACAATGTTTTAACGATGTCCGTTGAGTTTGGTATGGCAAATCAATACGTCCGCGACTTGGCCTACAACACACTGCGCGGATTGAAAGCGAAAGCGCGGCGCGGGGAATATCCCGGCCCCGCGCGTGTCGGTTATATAAACAACCCGCGCACCAAGCGGCACGACGTGGACAGACGCAAAGCGCCGCTCGTCGTCCGTGCCTTTGAGATATACGCCGAAGGCCAGTCGCGCTTTGAAGACATCGCCGCCTTTTTCTACGAAAAAGGTATCCGCACCGGAAGCCGGAGCGGAAGCGGCGGCGGGAAGCCGTGGTCTAAGAACCGAGTAAAACGTGTTCTGACAGATACGTTTTACTACGGCGATTTTGAATACGCCGGAGAGATACACAGAGGGACGCACACGCCGATACTTTCCAAACAGCTTTTTGACCGCGTTCAGGCGGCGCTTGAAAATCGCGGCCACCCGCAAAAAGCGAAGAAAGACCCGCAAGCTCTCTGTGGCGGACTTTTGCGGTGCGGCGAGTGCAGCTGTTCCATTACCGGCGAGGTGATAATCAAACGCCAGAAGAACGGGAACGTCCACCGCTACGTCTACTATCGTTGCACGAAAAAACGCGGCCCCTGCTCGCAGGGTGCAATACGCGGGGAGGCGTTGGAAACCCAACTGTCGGCTCTGCTTGCCCGCTACGCTCCGCCACAGGGCTGGGCCGAGCAAATGCTTGCTCTGGCCGACAAAGACGAGCAAGACGCCGGAAAGGTGGCGATGGTGGCTGTCCGCGAACTACGAGCTACAATCGCCGGTATAGACGAAAAGGCAAGCCGCCTGACCGACCTCTACGTGGAACAGGACATAGAGCGCAACGCTTACCTTGAACGGAAGCGGGCGCTTATGTCCGAGAGGCGGTCTGCCGAGGAGCAGATCGGGCGGTTGGAGCGGGACGCTACCGCTTGGCTCCAACCGCTCCG
>Ga0209211_10010468_pt1 | contig 12080 bp, 14 predicted proteins | sample RifGroA2_FD_183992 | JGI IMG/M metagenome (GOLD analysis project Ga0209211, IMG submission 183992) | Groundwater microbial communities from Rifle, Colorado, USA - Groundwater A2 (SPAdes) (version 2) | ecosystem: Environmental > Aquatic > Deep subsurface > Groundwater | place: Rifle, Colorado... | reverse complement strand
ATTTGGCGGGGTTTTCAGGATGAAGTTATAACCTACTTTGCGCAACATCCCGAGGTAACATTATAAGTTCCACGCCCCCGCCCAGCCTGGGATCGAAAAGGAAGGCCGATCTTATCCGCGAGATGCCGCACGGTCGGCCACGCAGCGCGGCCGCCCATGCTTGCCGCTAAGAAGGGCGTTCGCAGGGCTCCGGCACTACGCGCCGTCGCACCTGCTCCCAAGGAGGCCCGCACTTATTAACAACCTCCTATGCGCGGCCGGCCGGCCCCCAACAGGGCCTTACAGGGCCGCTCCCGGACGCCGTAGGCGGCCGTACAACGCAGAAAATTATTTCCCGCGCCCATCAACTCTTTGTTGTTGTAAGGCGCAGAACTCAATTCGCTCTGCCTGATTATTATAACTTATTTCTGGGATTTATTGCCGTTGAATTGCCGATAAATTGCCGTTAACTTATAGGCCCTGGCGCGTTTCGAGGCGTTGGCGAGCGCCAACCACCCGTCTTTTACCCATCCGGTCAGGAGCACCCTTGCCATACGGTCAGATAACCCGAGCGCCGCAGCAACCTCTTGAGTAATGACCGTGTCCTTCCGGGTGAAAAGGCCCAAAACCACCCTCGCCCTGCGATCCAGCTTGCGGAGCGCCTCATGCTCAAGCGGGATGCCTTCCTTGGCGTATTTCAAGGCTTCATCCTTGGCCCGCGCAAACACGTCAGCTAAAAGAACCACAAAATATTCTATCCACCCGGTAAGATCAGAATCTGCACGGCCCTCATAGTAGTTATGGTGCTTGTGCACCGCCAGCGAGTTGTAATACGCCTCTATATCGCGGGCATGGTGTTCTTCCATAGAGAAGAACCCGCGCATACCGTAGCCGTCCCTGTGCAGCAGGAACGTGGCAAGCAGCCGGGCGGTCCTGCCGTTGCCGTCGTAATAAGGATGGATGGTAACGAACTGATAATGCGCCAGCGCCGCTATTATAGGGCCGGGGATGCCGTTGCGCTCGGCCTGGCGCACCCAGGCTGCCATTTCGGACATGAGCTTATGCACGTCCTTAGCTTCCGGGGGCATATAGACAATACCGCCGGTGGCCGAGTCTTTAATTACGTTCTGCCCAGTGCGGTAGGGCGTGGCCTTTGAGCGTTTACCCTTCTCCACAATGGCGTGCAGCTTCTTTATCAAATCCTCGGAGAACTCCGCCCGCTTGGATGCCCATTCTTCCACCTTCAAAATTGCGTTCCAATAATTGCGAACCTCACTGGTGTCGCGTTCGCGCCCATGGAAAGAGGTCTTCTTGTGCTCTATTACGTCCTGAGCTTCTTTCAAGGTAAGCCGGTTGCCCTCAATGCGGGTAGAGAAGTGCGTGGACCGCACCATGGCCGCACGCCGCAGTTCCGCCTCAACGGCAGGCGGCAAAGCCGTGCGCTCCACAATGGTCTTTGCGGATTCAATGTCCATCAAAGCCCGAGCTATCTTCGAACTTATTTTATAAGCAGGCTGCCAAGTGTTCTTGTTTTTCATTATGCACCAGAAAACTATAAGCTTCGCTGTTTGCAGTTTTTGCAGTACTGATTTTTAAACTCAATGAGCAGCTCATTAATATTCGTAGAGGCTCGCGACTCGTTGGGCAAGACCTTACAAACACAATACTTATTGGCATCATATGTGTAAGAAGTAGCCGGATTGCTATGCTGTGACAAATCCAATTGCATATCAATATGCTTACACCACGCACTCGCTTCTTTTGCCATCGCCTGAACCGCTAAGAGTTCTTTATGAAAAAATGGACGTCTGTCTTCAGCGATATTGAATATGGGAAGCATTTGCCGTTCCCATTTCTCCAATTCCTCTACAGAGAGACTTGCAAGAGTGGCATCCACCGAAGTTTCCCGAGCTGTCTCAAATCTATTCATTGCCTCAAGTACCGTCGGGAGTGCCGCAGAGTCCGGCAGTCCGAGCATTCTTGCGGCAGGAACTATCACAGTTCGCATCAATTCATCCGCCTCCATAGTTTTCCCTGCCGCATAAAGAACATCTGCATGATGCTTCAGCGTCTGTAGAACCATCCCATCCAATCTGAGATCAGTAAATATCTTCTGTATTTTGGGGATATTGGACAATGCAACAGCAAAAGCCTTTTCTTCCACTTTCGGGTCCGGCTTATCCTCCGCCGGCATCATCCGCATATATGCGAACCTGAACAATATCCCTTCGGATAGCATCAGCAATGCCTTGCCGTACATTTCAGGAAAAACTCCCTGGGCAGCGGCAATAACTGCTTTAAAATTGTTATTAGACTTCTCCTGAAGTTCTAATCCCTCATGTGCCCAGAGAATGCGTTGTGAAATTGGGATTGGACGAGAAATACTGTCCGCCATGCGAATACGGAAAAAACCATGCGTCAGCAACGCAATAAATCCATGATACTGAAGATTTCCCAACAGCAATCTTAAATGCAGTAAATATGCCGCAGATACTTCTTTTGCCGCGCACTCTGAATATACCCCCTCGGCCTCGCGGATAATCCTCAGAATATCATCGCGGTTCTCTTGCTTAATGATTTCCGGCGATGCCAACTGAAGTCGAATCGAACCAGTTAATGGATTCCCATTATATTCATCACACAAAGCCGAAAGCGCTTTTTTGTGCTCTGACGGAGTTAATTGACCAAGCCCCAATTTGGCATTCAAAAGTATCAGTTTCGAATTAATCTTCTCATTAGCATCCAATTCATGCCCGGTTAAGGCATTCGCATATACCAGAGATTGCAACGGCATTCCCGCATGGTCATAGGCAGAAGCAATATTCAACAAATGCCTGCCGCTATTCATCCATTTGATGGGCGGGATTTTCCCATACTCGGCGATAACCTCATAATGTCGTCCCGCCGAAATAAGTTTTGCCCCATTCGTCTCCAAATACCCAAGCCTTTCATCCGGGGACCCTTCAGCAGAGTTCGCGACAGAAGTGACGGTCGTATCAAAATACTGAACGCCAGAGGAAGCATTCAGGACATCGGATATTTTTTGATTATGCGAAATAACTTCAGCATGAATCCCCATGATCCGCCCCGGCTTCAAAATATTTGCTGTCGGAATGCGGACAGTTACGTTCGCTTGCGCACGCCAACCATCTTTACGCGCATCCAGCTCTTGAATTAAGACATGCGCCCATTCGCCATAGGCGACCGCAGAAGCATCGTCATAAGCGACGAACAAAGAGAGCCCAGTCTTATTGGTAACCAAATAAGAAAGCGCGGAGACTTCCACTTCGCAACTTATAAATTCGCCACTCACATTAATCTTGGCGTTCTCTTGTGATTTCAACTGCAACGCAAAGATTATGTTTGTTGCTTTAGAATCTTTTACGATTTCGAATCGATAGTCTATGCCAAAGTCCGGATTCTCTTTACGACAAATAAAATGCCCAGGCACGAACAGGCGTTCTATTGCCTGACCAGATTTGCGGCTCTGGATATCAGAACCTGTAACTTTTGGCAACTTGTCTTCCATAACACAGCTCAACTACGTTAGAAATTTCAACAATTTCTCAATTTCCTCTGCTTTCTTGGAATTTTCAAAACCTGAATTGGATACGCCAACCTCTCCCGGAATTCTCCAGCACGAATTACTCAGAAAGATAAAGTTCTTGCTCGCCTCAGCAATATTATTAGCCGGAACAACAAAACGTATTTTTGAAAGCAACTTATACGCAGGAATCATCACTACGCTTGCGTCCAGGTTTGACGCAAGTTCTCTAAATCTTTCTTGCGCCGCCGAAATTGTTTCCTTAGAAGTCACACCTGGATTTGAATAAATATTAGCGTAATACTTCAAAGCAATCTTTATCTCTCCAAAAAGCTTGCGCTGATTCAATATTGGGACAATAAACACTTCGGAAACTATCTGCTGCAAGCAAAAAACGATAACGCCACCTAATATAGTCGCCGAAGACGTTAAAACTATCTTTGTTGCCTCAGACATTACAATATTATCTCCTTCCCGGCATTTTAGGGAGAGGGTCCCCATCCAACGCCAAGGCATCATCACGGTCAAAGACTATCCATTCGGTGGCGTGAGCGTCGTTGGCATGACCAGCAACTTCCAACAAATGATCAAAGCGCCCAAGGGACTCCTTCTTTAGGTCTTCAAGCTTATTGAGATGCGCGTAGCGCAAAACTTTTCTAAGCAAGTGAGTCCCGGCAAACAACACATCATGATTCTTCAAGTATTTCACGGCATCATGAGCAAGTGAAAAGCCGATAGAAAGCGCGCTCCGGAAAATAACCATTTGCTCTTCATTCGGGAGTTTATGCGCAGGCGCCACAAGACTGGCAATAGGCAAGGCGACAGAGGCAATTGATTCGATTTGATTTGCAACCCTCTCGGGCATTTCGTGCCTGGTAGAACAGGCAAGAGAATAGAGAATGTCCAACACTTCGCTGCGAAGTTGATCTCCATAGTGCCATGATGCAGGATATGGTTCTATTTCGTCTAGGCACTCTTCAACTGAAGCCCAATCCCGAAAGTCCATTCGGAATGAAATCTTTCTAACCTCATGGCACGCCAACGCTTCCAGATATGCGTCAGGCGAACCGGCAACAACCGTTGGCTTAGCAACAAGCGCTTCACGCCTATTCCTAACGACCTGGCACCATTCATCCCTGTATTTAGTCAGTAATGCAGGAGATATCCCTTTCCCCATTGTGGACTTAGAGGAAACTCGCGCATGGTCTTCAAGACACAGAATGGCGAGATTATGCGGAACATTATGTGAATGGTCTCCGTCTATGTGATGAATCTGAACCGCCAGATTTGGCGTATGGCACACACAGCATGTCCTGTCGGACTCGTACAGCACATCTGCCGCCAATTCTTCCGGGATGGTTTTCCTTTTCTTATCGTTTTTTATAAACCCAGCGCCACGCGTAGCATTACGGCTCGTATATGCAGGCTGCCATTCTTTTGCTTTTTTCATGATGTTGTTTTAAGCGTGAGTTAGCGAGGCTGTGCAGCAGATGTTGTTTGCCCAATCGTATCTTGTCCAGGAAAGAGCAAGTACACATCCACTAAATCCATAAACGACGCGAACAATTCTTTCAGTGATTTGTTGCCAGCGTTATACTTTCGTATCAGTTCGTTATGACGACTGATAAGATGACTATAATCACCACAATTATTATACTGCTCACAAGAACTAATCTGATTTTTAAGTTCTTCTATTTCCTGCCCACAAGCAAGAGTCTGACTGCCAGCATTCATCTTTCTGAGCAAGACCTCGACACCAGAATATTCCCTACTACCTTTTAAATATTTGTTGAACTGGTCGTCACCTATAGCCGCCTCTATCTCCTTGGCGATTCCCGAAACTTGCCGAAGGTCGTTGGTTTCATACGCCCTAAACCATAATTCATTGGCTGCAAAAAAGTATATCGACCTGTAATAGTTCAAAATCTCATTGAGTTTATTTTGATCCCTAATCTTGCCATCAACAATATCTTGTTTTAGATTGCTATATTCGGAATTGATCGCGCCCCATTTCTGATTGAACAAGGATATATTAAGGTCGCTATTTGAATACGCATAGGTATTTACCTTGCGTCCATTTTTATCTGTAGTAGTCCCAGTAAACTTGGCGACACTTTTCACATTTTCACCAAGTTCGTCGCCAATAGACTTTAAGATCTGAAGATAGTACCGAGACTTATCAACCGTGAAAAAGCCACGCCCCATCCTCTTAAGTGCCCCATCTCCGGGAAGAAGTGCGGCAGGTGAAATAGCAATATTCCTGTTCCGTAAATATAGGCCTGAAGTGAAAAGGAAAATGGCGACAATTAGGGCGAGCTTTTTAACCTTTTCCGCTTTGGTGCTTTGAAAATATATCCCCGCGTTTTTCGGAAAGGACAGTCGCGCTCTTAAAGAGGAAAGCATTTCAGATAATCGCCAGGTTCTTTTTGTGGAAGAAGTGGAATTCCTGGTTGAATTCTTGTGGTCCGTTGGAGGCGGCACAGCCCTCTCTGGCTGACGGGCAACCCTCTCTCTCAATACTCGTGTACAATGCGGGCACACGGCATCATCTGTGCTTATCTCCTCTTTACAAAATGGGCAAGTCTTTTTAGACATAAACAAGAACAATTGAAGAAGCTATCGCTATGTATGAAAGATATTCCACCGGGACATAAACCAATCTAATCTCAGTGTTGTAATTAAATCTGAGCCACCTATCCCAGAAGAACAAGCTAAACCCGAATACAAACAGCACAGCAACCCAATACCCCTGAATTAAACTAAATACAGAGAAAACTATTTTTCCGAGAGTCACCCCAGCAACAGTTGGCGGCAATAGTATACCCAATGCGATTAAGTATCCACCAAAGAAGGGAATCTTTGTGATTTTGATTACCCAATCTTTTTGGGTTCTTACGGATGTTGGTATTGTTAACGGAATAACCATAACGAGAACAGCCCAGCCCCCTGATAATATTTTAATTATATTGCTTTGGGCAACAAATTGCCATTAAATTACCGTCTAATTGCCGACAACTTCGGGATGCATTAAAATATTGCACTGAGTGAACCGTCTCAAAAACTAACTACTCTGGCCCCCCAGATATTTTTATGGTTAATGAATTAAAAAAGATATACAGCAACTTCTCTAAAATTGCGATATCTTCCCTAAATTCGTATTTCCTACTTTTCACATAACTGTCCGCCATGGTCTTAACGTGAGCATCCCATTTTGAGAATCTTGCCGGGTCTATCTTCTTGGCGATGCAGGAGGCCCCGATTTTCGCCAAAGTAGCATCCTCATAGTTTCCATAATGGGCAATATTGTCGCGCATTTTTTTATACTTACTGGCCGCAGCGCGAATATCTGCAAGTGCCGTAGCTACGGGAGTCCCGGCAATCTTGGCATCTTTTTTTACGGCATCATACCTGCACGCCCGCGGATTGAGGCCGAGACTAAATGCCTCATTTACCGCCCGCAAAGCCCTGTCCAAAGCCGCGGGATACCGAAAATAAAAATTCTCGATCGCGTATTGGATATGATCAGCCCGTGTTGCGCCTGAAGAAGATGCGTTCCCTCGATATTTTGAAAGCATTCCCACAGCATATTTCAATTGCTCTATATAGCCGCAAAACCTTCCGAGCCATTCATAAGACTTAAACAATGTTTCCTTGCCTCTATAGGTGCCTCTACCTGCCAGCAGCAAAAACCGTTCGTTTTCAGATAGATCAAGCGTAGCTTTGAAAGCTTCCACGAAAATAGGATGTTCCTGAAGTTTTGATTTCATATTTTGCGGTCAAATTTCTCTATATGCCTGATAACTTCCACATATTTGTCTTTGGCCTCAGGCGGCGCCAGTTTTTGCATTTCCTCCAGTTTTGTAAGGCAAGTGTTACGAAAATTTGCCGGGCCTCGGAAAAATGTATAGGCCAAGCCTTTTTCGCCCATTGAGTGAAATCCGTGCCGCACGGGAAATAAATCATAGGATTCTGCTTTCTCTCCCGCGTCTTGGGACATAAACAATCCCACAGAATGCAGCTTCTGTTCCATGCGCACTACATCACACAAAACCTTTCCGATAAAAGTGTTTTTCTCCGCGTGAGCGAACAACTTGCCAAAACCGATAATCCCGCACGCCGGAACCCCGTTCCAGATTTGTTTTTCGATAAAACGTTTCGAAGCGGACGTTATAGCTATATATTCCAACGGGGAGTCGCTTTCCGTATACATCAGAAAGCTGTCTGAAAACCATGCGGCTGTTACTGGAGCGGAATGCCCCGTAGCATCTTTGGATACCTCTTTTACTATCGCGACGGCTTCCGCATAGATATCAAGAACCAACTGCCTTCCGAAATCAGAATTTGCGGAAGCCATTCTTGAAAACCCCAGGAGGTCAAAGTAGGCCACCCAACGATCCCTGAAATGCGCGCTAGACAATTCCATATGCGTTCTTCCTTAAACCAGAGTATTGATAGATTCCAGGCCAATAATTCATTATAGCAGAGCATCCCGACAGCGTCGTGTCGGGTTGAAAAACCGCTTTCAGCATTTATTGAAGCTTGAGTAATGGGTATAATAATCAAAGTTATGAGAAAGATTATATTCCTTATCCTTGTTACTCCACTTTTTCTAATCGGTTGTGCGGGAGCAAATCGAACCTCGTCTTTTAGGCCAATAACCAGCAATGGCGAGGAGTGTCTGGCGAAGTGCAATACAGAAAAGTCTACTTGCCTTTCAGCAAAAGGTGGAGATTTCCAGAAACCCGATAGCAAAAACTGCGAAGCCGCATACTCATCGTGCCTCGCTCCCTGCATCAAATTCGATGAAGACCTCCGAAAAGCCTTGTAATGGCATAACATGATTTTGCACATATGCAAAAAGTCGGCCTGGGATCAGGCACGGAATGCGAAAGAGTATCGCGGTGATACTCTGGAGAGCGAGGGGTTTATTCACTGCTCAACTTTGGAGCAAGTCGTCGAAGTGGCAGATAACTTGTTTAAAGGTGTCCAAGACCTGCTTCTGCTCGTGATCGACGAAGGCAAAGTTGTTTCTGCTATTAAATTTGAAGACTCAGGAGACGGGAACCTATATCCGCATATTTATGGCCCGCTAACCCTAGATGCCATAACAAAAACTGTGGACTTTCCCCCAGACCTGAATGGGAATTTTATCCTTCCAGATTTCAAATAGATAGGAAAAACCAGCGGTAACTTAAATTGTCGAGAACTCGCGACACTCTTCGGAGAGTCCGAACCGCACTATTTGCCAAAGTTCTTCTGCGTTGAAGATCCTGCTATTATAGAGCGAAAAGATTTCATCGGAAACCCCCGCTCCGAACAATGCATAATCATCGCTATTTAGCGTAACCCTTACCCCATTATCGAAGAGGCGGCGCACTGGATGTTCAGCGAGGGCCCCGCATCGGCTCAAAGCAAGGTTGCTTGAAGGGCAGATGTTCAAAGTTGTTCCGCGTTCCCGCAGGAAAGTCATTACTTCGGGGCTATCAGCTGCCGCAATGCCGTGCTGGACGGCATTTAGTCCCAAAATCTCTACGCCCTCTTTTACGTCCGCGGCAGTTCCGAACTCCCCCAAGTGAGCCTTCCGTTTCATTTTCGCCTCAGTGGCGATTTGATATATGCGCTTAAACTCGCTCACGGGACGGGAAAGTTCATCCCCATAGAGGTCTATTGCGTGGAAAACGCCGGTCTTAACTGCCGCTTCAAGATAGCGCAGTGATACGGCAGGTTCTTCCTCACGACTTACGCCGAATTCCGGGCACAGTTTCAGCCGTCCGCTGAATGGAGTATACAGGGATTGTATCAGGCTGCTCCATTCTTCAATTGAAAGCCCCATAGACAAGGCGTCATGATAGTCGAAGGAAACCTCGGCGTAAACTATGCCATCAGCAACAAGCCTGCTGAAAACGGCCGGGACAACTTTCTCATAACTTTTGAGGGTCACGGGGACGCAATATTTGTTCAGCCAGCAGCCGAACTCGGCAAAGCCGTTAAACCGGCCTGGCGGCTCCGGCATAACAGGGGAAAGCTCACGATATACCTCCAGCCCTGCCGACAAAAAGGCGTGTGCGTGGAGGTCAGTCTTTCTGACTTTTTTCAGCGCCGGATAATTATTCTTAGAGCCGAGCGCGTTTTTAAATTCCTCAAGTTCTGGCATCTGCAGTTTTACAAAGGCAAGAGGAGATAAACTTTGCCTTGCCCTCCATATAAGCCTTCCTGTCGTTCGGGAACCTTCTTGATAAGCGGAGTTTGAGACGGGCATAAGCCTGGGCGGCTTTAGGATCTTTCCGCAAAATATTACGGAACCGCAAATGCTCTTTGCTGAATATACTGCCAGCCTCGGCTATATGCAGATGGAAACACCGCAGGCCGTTTAAATCTTTTGAACAGAATAGTCTGCCGGGAACAGGGTCCTCCTCTCTTGGTTTTACCCGGTAGCCGCAACTTTCAAAACGTGAGACGGCCTTTTCAACTTTTTCAAGAGAAAGAACCTCAAGCATTATGTCCAATATCGGTTTTGCGCAAAGTCCTGGAACAGCAGTGCTGCCGACGTGTGATATTCTTATTGGCAATTTGCCGAGTTTTCCCTTAAGCAGCTTCCGCTCAACGCGAAAAAGACCCGGCCAGTCTTTACTGTAACCGGTGAGCTTTACGCTCCCTTTTTTCAACCCGAGGGATGTTGCTTTTGCCCTGTTCATGCCATTATCTGGTGTTCCCGTGAATAGCCTGGCCGATTTATACTGCTCTTTAAGTTTTTTTACCAAGGCGATAATTTAGCTCCCACAATGCATTTCGGTTACTGTCCCACTTCAGCATTTTAATGGCTTCGCCATAGGAAACCCACTTAAAGCCGGAATGTTCGCGCGATAATTTTACTTTTTGGGCTTTAACTTCTACACCGAAACAATATTCCGGAATGACCAACACCCTTGGCCCCCATTTAAAACCACAGACATTTATGACGGGAAGTGTGGCAAAGGAGGCCAGCTTTATATACTTACTCGCTGTATCGATTCCTGCCTCTTCATACGCCTCCCGCTTTGCCGCAGCCCTCGGAGTTTCTTTGCCCTCTCCGCCGCCGGCGATCCCTTGCCAGCAGTTCCTGGAATCTCTCCGGCTAAATATCGCATAGCGGAGGGTGTTTCCGGGACCGATCTTATACGGAAGAACCAATGCCTGAAATGGAGCCCGGCTCATAATATATCCTCCATCAATTCTCGTTGAATTCCCACCAATAATGTATCCAACGGTTGGGGCCTGCGGCCTTTTCCATTTCCCGCTCCATAAAATCCCGTATTTCTTTGGCGGATTGAGAAACCTTAGCGAGGTCGGTTTCAAAGAGACATCGTTCGCATAAAGTGACCAAGCGTGCACCAGCCGGAGACAATTCCTTCACGTGTTTAGCAAGCCATTTGCCATATGGATACGGCTGGGACTTGATAAGAGAAAAAGTCTGGAGCGCCAGCTTGACCATCTCGGCCCGATTCATTCCTGCGGCAACAGTTAAGCCGCGCGCAGCGCAGGAGGCCGTGTCCAGCCGCCTTACTGAAAACTGTATATGATGGGCTTTTCTCAAACTGGGAAGTTCGGCCTTGAACTTGGCAAGTTGCTTGGCAAGCAGGGTTTCGATCTTAAGATTATCGTGTATAAAAAGGCCATGGGTATATATCCAGCGGTACAGAACGGACGTCTCGGTTTTTTGCAACCTTTCCTGCAACCAGGTTTTATTGCGGACCTGCACGAACACCTGCGGATTATGGTTCTTATCGTCGATTATAAGGTTCTGTCCCGATTTCACATAGGCCGCGTGGTCATTATCCGCCAACAGAACATGAATGTCCCAGTCAGCCCGTGAGTCGGAGCCTTCGGCTATGCCCCAGCCAGTAGACCCGCTAAGCAGCACAGTAGCTTTAGCTTTCAGCTTTTCAGCAAATACCTCTTTGGGGAGGCTGAAAAAATACTTCGCTACTTCCTTTTTCAAATCGGGTCGGCGCATAAGGTAAGTCTATAAAATCCATGAGGGGCGGGACAGTAGCCCTGCTGCATGATAGATATATTTGAGGGTGGGTCATTACGCCGTATCATGAATGGGCGGGAACAGCCTAAGACGGGCCAGGCCGGGGGCGGCGGCGCCTCCCGAGCGCAAGACGCGCCCGGCCTGGCCCTCTGCTACCTTATTTCCCCGCAGTTCTCTCCCCGGTGGCTGCAAAACATTAACAGGAAAGACCACCGCGGCGGCCGCAGCAGCGGACGCCGGGGTGGTTTTTCTTAATTACGGCGGCCACCGGTCAGCCTAGGATAGATAACAACACCAGGCCCGCGCCGCGAGCGGTGCGCCGCGCACCGCTGGCTAGCGCGGGCAAAGTCTTTATAGATATTGGTTCATTCTCTTTGCAGTGGGCGCGGGAAATAATTTTCTGCGTTGTACGGCCGCCGAAGGCGTCCGGGAGCGGCCGGGTAAGGCCCTGTTGGGGGCCGGCCGGCCGCGCATAGGAGGTTGTTAATAAGTGCGGGCCTCCTTGGGAGCAGGTGCGACGGCGCGTAGTGCCGGAGCCCTGCG